>Ga0307931_1001322_pt1 | contig 16294 bp, 19 predicted proteins | sample OrgLakmetageno47_FD_201816 | JGI IMG/M metagenome (GOLD analysis project Ga0307931, IMG submission 201816) | Saline water microbial communities from Organic Lake, Antarctica - #47 | ecosystem: Environmental > Aquatic > Non-marine Saline and Alkaline > Saline | place: Antarctica: Organic Lake... | reverse complement strand
CCACCTCGAGAAGTTCCTACCTTCGACCGAACTATTTTACACAACGTACCCGACTTAAACTAACTGATTGTGGGACTTGCATCCTAGGCGTGGACCCTACGGAGCCTGCTGGTCGATTAATGCAGCGCATTGAAGCCGAGAAAAACATTCCTATCCACCAGCAAAGCCTTTCAGCGGTGTGTTTGTTATTCGAACACCCTAGCGAGAGCAGCTTGCTTGCTAGGGTCATTGAACGGCACCAAGAGACCTCTTTGTCACCACCTCACCTGCTCAGAGCAACATTTCCTAAACTAGATTAAGATTATACGCTAACATGTGTGTGTCTACATGTGCTTCAAGGACCCTGGAGGCCACTCGCCCATAGACCCCAACACGTCACTCGGCTCGTGCGGCGTCGCAGCCAACGGCGACGTGGTGCACCTCTTGATTGACCCTAACGCAGCCGCACTGGTGGCAGGCGGGCCTAGCATGGTTACGGTAAGAGATGGGAAACAGAAGTAGAGCGAACAGTCCAAGTAAAACTTATGAATCCTGCTTTCAGAATTTGGTTTGCGTGGTTCTGAGACCTGCACTGTAGTGGATGCGCGTCCGTTCTGTTTCGAAATGTTGCTTCATTTCTTCGCCTCTCATATTTAAATGGCTGCTAATGATGATCGCAGCGCAAGAAGATCGGCCCTGACGGATCGATTGTGGCCGTGGAGTACGAAGAGGCGCAAAAGGACCGAGGGTTCCGGCCCGGGATGCCTCGGTTGCGCGACATGAAAAAAGCCTGGACTTTGACTGACTTTCTGGAAATGGACGAGAAGGTGCGGGGCCGGAGTGAATCGTAGTGTGTTTTCAATTCACCTTGAGAGCTGGTGTACTATTTCAGCACTCTACGAAGGATCTCACTCGTGGAGAATAGACAAGAACAATTTTGAATGCTAGTTATGAAGTTTGTCTGCCTATGGTGTTCCATATTTCATTACGTTTTTTTTGTCATTGCTTTACTTTCTTTTATCTTTGGTTCTTCCACTTTCCTTCCTTGCTCTTCTTTTTCCCACCACCATCTAGTTCGTGTACCGGTTCGTGAAGCCCGCGGAAGGCGGCGAGGCCCGCAAGTCCTCCATGTGCCTCGGGGCCCACACCCATCCCGGCGGGATGTCCGACCTCGCCACCGCCATGCAGGTGAGTGATGCCTCGAGAGAAAGATAGAATATAGGGCGAGTAATCTTGGACCCCTTTTGCACATGTACTCTTAGCAGTCATACGCAGTACTGCTCATTTCAATTTTGCGACCTCTCGATGTTCGTCTTTGATTCTCACATGTTTGCTCTTCAATTTTACCTTCATGTCTCTGTGTGCGTGTACCTTCGATCTCAACAGTCGGTGCTGTGGAGTCAGTGCCGCGTCATGTATTTGTACGGCACGGTGCTGAACCCCTCCAAAGATGGTGGCAGTATTGGCAGCAAGGAAGGCGAAGGGCCAGAAGTGGTGATCGAAGCTATGTATGAGCCGCCTCAGGACACTTCTGCGGACGGGTTTACGCTGCTCGAAGACCCCAGGGAGGAACAGGTGAATGGGTGGGTGGGTGGGTAAGAGAAGGTAAAGGTAGAAGATAAAAAGAAGGAGTATGTGATTTAGATGAATAGTTGAATGGCTTTTTTTAAAAATGAAACTTGGTAAAATGCGCTACTTTCTCTCACCTTTTCATGTGCCCTATCCCCTCTCCATGTGCCCAGGTCGCCCGCCTAGCCGAGATGCTGGGCTTCACCAAAGTAGGGTGGGTGTTTGCGCACCCTCCGCGCGAGGACGACTTCATCATGACGGCCAATGAGATCCAGATGGCGGGCCTGCAGCAGCTGGAGCACGCCAATGGCGTCGGGGCCACTCCCTTTGTGTCCCTACGGGTGAAGCCCGACGAAGACGGGAACGCTGCGGTGGACGCGTTTCAGGTGGGATCGAGTGGATGGGTGAATGAGTGAGTAGGTTGCTGTTGGATACTGTCAGCCAAGTATATTATTGTACTGTGCCACTAGATCTACTACTAATAGATCCAAGCACGCTGACTTTCCTCCTGTTTTCCCCTTTTCTGGCCCCCGTTCCTCATGCCCTCACTCTATTTATCTCAATTTCTCTTCCTCTTTGAACCAATCACAGGTCACCCTGCAGTGCATGGCGATGGTGGCGGAAGGCGCTCTGGAAGAAGACCCAAAAAACCGAGCCGCGAGTGGGATTGCCGACACTTTTACCGCCATTGTTGAAGGGAAAGACGGGATCAAATCGGTGCGTATTTATACATTCACACGGGTTGCTTGTGCCTTGTCTTTTACAATGACGATCGATTCTTTGTGCCTTTGAGTGCTTTGGAGTATACTTTATGCAGTAAGTTGTTTACATTCTTCCGTCTGTGCTCATTAACTTGTCGTGCATTGTGGCCTTCAACATCCATTGACTTCTTCATATTCTTCTTGTCTGTTCTAAAAATGACGCAGGTGGACAACGCGCGCTTTTTGCTCAACGCGCCCGTGAAAATGAACGCGGCGCCCAAGTTACATGTGCTCTTCCCTTCCGCCAACCGGATCAGCTCCAGTGCCCAGAGCCCCGAGGAATTGAAGAAAGCCATTTTGGACTGCAGTGGCAGCGTTACTGAGGCCCTTAAAGACTTCAATTTGTGAGTGAAGGGTTGGTGGTGGTTGAGTTGGAGTGTGCTACTCTAAGAAATGTTGTCTCTTTTGTCTATAAGCTATATTTTGAATACGATGACGTTTCTGTTGTTTTTATCACTGTTCCTTGGTACTGTTTCTCATATTTATCTCTATCCATGCTTGCTCCATCTGAAAAGGTTGCTGTACTTGATGGACTTCAAGGAGATGTTGGATTGGGAGCACTTCATGCCTCGTGTGTGCCAAGCCATCATCACTGGCGTCGAATTGGATGAGGGCGACAAGCTTATCATCGGATCCATCGCTGGCCTTGACTGATGACAATAGTTGAGTCACAGCAAGCGACTGGCCATTAGCGAGACTTCCTTTTGGAGCTACTAACTAGCACGTTTGAGTAATATGCGCACTGCTAATTGGGCAAATGCCTTTAATTGACTTACTTGCTGAATTAATAAATCGCATGCCTTGAATCTGCAATGCCAAATGCCAACAACCAACAAGAAGGCAGTTCTGCTTTCGATTGCCCCTACTGAACTGTGATACAATCAGAACTAAGAAGTAAATTCACGCATGTAGGGCGAGGGCGAGTGGGTAGGTGTAAATGGGCGATGGGCGTGTAGTGCGTGTGTGTGGTGGTGGTGGTCTGGTGGTGGTGGTCGGGTGTCGGGCGTGTGAGTGTGAGCGGTGAGTGTGGTGTTTGGTCGGTGTGGCACGGTGTGGTGCACTCCCCATCTTTCGCGTAAATCTACGCACGTAAGTACAAGTACAGGCAGATTAAGGCTAAAAAGTGCGTCGTTGTAGTCCCCTCCTCTGCGGGCGGAAACTCTTCTTTTGAACTACACTCTCAGAGCATGGAGGAGCGTGCCACTTTGGACCGCTACCATCACCTCCATGGCCACTCGGGTATGTGGCATGTGCGCCTGATTAGACTAGCTTCTTAGGTCCAGTTTGCGCTGCTTTGCTTTTCTTCTCTACCTCTTAGTCTTCTAATTCCGGCACTACCTACTCGTCGTTCCTTTTGCTGTCGTTGTGTTTTGATCTTGAGAATTCCGAATTCAAACCGACCCGATATCTCGATGCGTTGGGAGTTGGGAGTTGGGAGCTAGACTAATAAGCTAATAAGCTTGCCAAAGCTAGAATCATAAGCTACTTCAGCTAGGAGTAGCTTTGCCCTAGATGGGCGGTCTCGTTCAGATTTGGCCATTTTGTTAGACATGGTTTTCAATACCTAAGATGTGGCTCGCTATCGCACTGTCAAAAGTGCTTTTAGTCGCAGCCACTGATGAACTACTACCAGGAAAAACATGGTCCCAATCTACGACAGCACGATGTGCATGGATCGACACAAACCAAGATGATTCTCCTCGTAGCACTGGATTTGGTGCTGACTGGCTGGTGGGATTTTTACCAGGCGCAAGGAGTCTATTGAGAAGTTCATGTGCATCAACCACATCGAAGCCAGTCTCACACAAGTGTGTCTCAGCCGAGTTTAGTGCACCGATGCCAACAGACCCTTTATGCCTTCTCGTTATCCCTGCAGAACCGCTTGACGCCTGCACGCCTCTAGATTATCAGACAATGATTGCTAGTCAGTCTAATATAGACGCTGTATCACCAGGCACTGCTCTATCAAAGAAAACAGTGGCAGTAGCGGCTGCGCGGGGCAATTGTAGCTTTGCTACGAAGGCGCACAGTGTTGCAAAATTTGGAGCAGCAATGTTAATCGTGATCGATACTGCCCCCGATGCAAAGGCTATGCCAATGGCAAATGATCCGTCAACATCAGAGGCATCGTCTAAGCTATTGTCTGTCATGGTGGGTGCTGATGCTGATTCTGAGGCACTCATGGCGGCTTTGGCGACAAAGACAGTGTACTATGCTACCTCTTATACTCCTGATGATGACAATAGGAGTGTTGGCGCATCACTGATGCAAGAGGAATTGACGCCTTTAAGTGCTGCAATTTTATTCGTTTGTTTAGTTATCATGAGTAGATGGGCGCTCTCGCCAGCTGACACTCAAGATAATGGCAAATGTGTCTGGCCTGCAGCGTTGATGTTGGCTCTATTTCTCGCAGCTGTCTCGTGGGTGAGATAAAAGACTAGAATGAGCACGGATGTTTCAGCTCCTTCTCACGAGCGAACAAATTATTTGGCTTGTAGGTTCGTCTGCAGGCTTCGATGAGGACACTTACTATTGCGCCTGGCGTAACGGCTGCTGGAGTTGCCGCAGGAACTAAATCAGTCTACGACCACCGAGAAACTGATGAGGCAATTACATAATGAGACAAACACAGAGTACTAAATTCATTGCATGCGCCCATGACTCAAAGATTAATGCGCATTGCCTTGGAATCTCTCTCAGGTGGTGCTTCGATTTTTGGTCGACAGCATTAAAGAGCACGGACTTTTCGCAGGCTATTCTCTAACGGTGCGTTCTTCATTTGTGTTATTGATACCATTTCTCAATATTCGGAGATAGTCCAAAATTTTCTATGTCTTGAGTTTAATCAATAATGTAAAAATTCTCGTTCATCGTACAAAGGCTTCACCTGAGGGCGCCGCACTTCGTCGACAGCTCCGCTTAGCGCCCGACAACTACGACTTCCCTCTGTTTCACCACCCACCTGGCTTTGTCCTCCTAGCTTACATTGCTGAACATTTTTGCGGCCTTCCTAGCCCTGCTCTGCCAATCATGCTTGCGGCTATCAGCTCGGTGAGTATGTGCTCTGTATCCTCTTAGTTCCTTGGAACTTTACTGTTGTACTTTGTGGCTTTATATACTTACCTTTCGCACGATAGTTCCCGTTGTAATTGTCCTTTCGTACACCTGCTCTTGGGACATCATTGATGTGCAGCTCCTCTCCGTTCGACTCGCGACGCAATATCTTGGTCTTGGGCTCGAGGGACAACTTTGGGCTGCTGTCATACACGCGCTTTGCCCTTTAACTTGGTTCACGTCACAAAAGTTTTGGCTCGATAACGCCCTTACTGTTGCGAGCACTGCAGCTCTAACTATAGCAGCAGCTGCTTTAGTCTATCCTCAGTTTTCAACGCACAGCATTAGTGTTAGCAGCGGTGATAGCAGTAGTAGCAAGAGCATTACTAGAAGCAGTACCAGTGCTGATAACTTTAGCACAAGCAAAGCCCAAAAAAATACCAGTATCAAAACAAGAAGCCACAACAGCGCGCGAAAGGAACTACTGGGCAAGAATGGAGCAATTCCTTCGACATCTGACCAAAGCTTTAGCATCACCTCAGATGACAGCACTACCAACATGCATGGCTTATCAATACATTGGGCATTAATGCCTGCGGCAAAGTCTGCTATCGTGTTTGCCCTGGCTCTTTGGTGCAAACTTACTGCTGCCTTGGCTGCACCTGCGCTCGTTATAGTGGCTTTTGGTGCTCCTTCGATGCAACACCCTTTGTTGGAACCACCAACTAAAACTGGTGTCACTAATAGCAGAGCTATGACTAATGCCAATCTGAGATGCCTCGATTACAAGCATGTTTCAGTTGTCGCTACACGACTTTGTGTGGCCGTGCTGATCGTGACTTTATTCTATGCACCTTGGCTGTTATGGTGAGGAAGAGCTATGATTGCTCATGTTTGGCTTGTCGTGGCTTTGTGTCTTGTGTTCTTGTGAAACGTACTCTCGTGTATTTGCCAACGTGGTTATGAACATGTATATACATATTTGATGTTTTCGTAAGACATGTTTCTACATTCTTTTATTTTTCAAAAGGTATCATCGCGCGACTGGACTCTGGTTACCTCCCGCCATTCCATCCCCTGCCATGCTTCAGCACTCTGCCTTCGTTGCCGCTGCCCTCGGCCGAGGCGCTGTCTACTATCCAGCCGCATTGCTACGTTTGAATCCAGCTTATTGGTTTGCTGTGGTGCTACCTGGAGCTAGCAGTAACACGAGTACAGCTGCTTTCAAAGCTCCTGAAGGCATACAAACTGCTGCTGCGGTAAGTGATGGCAGGCTCGGGAGCAATGGCGTGTCCCTTGGCACCTGCGTGCTGTGGGTGTGGGTTATTTCATGGGTGGGTGGCATGACTGCGGTAGGTGTATTGGGGTCGGCTGGTTTTCAGATGCGCTTCATCTTGCCAGCCACACCTGCTCTAGCTGCCCTTGCCGCTCAGGGTGTTGTGCAGTAAGTTCTTGTCGAGACTCAATGAACACTCGTGCTACTATGCTATTCTTCTTAGCCTCCTAACTACTGGTAGTGCATTTTTACTCATTCGTGGACGCCAGCACTGCCTACATGCCTCCAATGTATGACATGTCTGACTGTGTGCAACCATCTGAGTAAAATATGTCCGTGCAGGTCTCGTTGCTTGGCGCCGCTAGCAGCGATCTTCTTGGCGATTGCAGCAGCGCATTGCCTTCTCTTCGGCCTTCTCTTTGCACCGCTAGCAGCAGACATTGGCATGCCTCATCAGTCCCTTTGGGGAGCTGTCATGGTGGCACGAGAGACACCGCTGCCATATCCACCGCCAGCAACACTTCAAGATGCTTGGAAACTTCTTGAGCATTATGGAATTGTTACTGGATGACCTCCCGCCCGCTTTTATGAGCCAACATCTACTCCTTCCACCAAATAGGGCCATTTCTTTAGGCGAAACGAGATAGATGAACAAGGTCTGCTTGTAAGCTATAGTTAGACCGCACATACGTAATTGGAGGTATTAATTGCTAATTGTAGTGGCCATCTCGGAGTTTTAAACACAGGGCCCTCAGAGAAAAAACAAGAGGTGCCAAGGTAGAAGCGCAATCAACTAATTTTTCAGGCATTCAGCATTCGTCCTTATATGTGTTATAAGTTATGAACTTAGCACCCGCATCGGAGCCGGCCATGTCAAAAGTCCACAGGCAACTGTATTCATAAACGACACGAGGCCTAGGCCAAGTGGAATTTTTATCATAAAATATCCTAAATCATGCATTCAATTTGGCAGAATTCTGGGCATCTGCTGAGACAGCACCACAGCCACAAATGCAAGCTTCGCCCGGCCGTAGCACTTTCCGAAAGGTAAGCGAGACGCGCCGGCCTGTGCGAGGAACCATCTCTCCGCACACACGGTCAACCTTCCGAGGCGCAATGCCGTGGCTCCACGAGTATCTGTGCAGGTCCACATACACACATCATGCACGTTGGATTATGACGAAATGAAAGAATGGACGCAATCCATGACGTGAATGCAATCAATACCTGCTATCGTCGCTAAGCACTAAAAGAGAGCGTGGAGGGAGCCATAGGAGAAGTCGACTCTTTGCCTCTTCGGAGCTATCGTGGCCCTCCTTGGCAAAACTATCCATAGGTTTTGCAGCAGATGTATCAGTATTGTGAGGCTCACAGTCCACGTCAGGAAGTTTACTATTTGATACAGTGTTAGCAGCTGTCTCTACGCGATCTGTAGGGCTGTTAGCACCACTATCGGGATTCGCTGTTTGTAATAAGTCTGTGCGACGTATGGCGCTTGGCTTAGTGCGGACCACAGGACCAAGGCAGTGCCGGAAGTCCATGACAACACCCGAGACCAGTGAGAGCGATAACAAGGTGTGTCCAAAAGCTTCGTGAGTGTCAACATGCGCTGCTATGCCCTGGCCTGGTAAGTACTCGTTCACTGTTACTTGGTCAGGGAAGCAATCGGCGGAGATAAGCCCTGCAGACAAGAAAGGTTTGAGCACCTGGAAAGAAAGAGATTTGAAATCTCAACAACGTGCGGTCAAGTAAATTAGCCACCTGCGTGAAGATATATCTAAAACAAACCAGGTCATGAAAGCACTCTGGCATCGAGGGTGCGTTGTTGAGGAAGTCGATGCTTCGAAAGCCGTACTGGAAGGTGTAACCATAGTGCTGCACTCGGCGAGCCAAAGTGCTTTCGTCCCACGGCAAAGCATCGATCACAGCTAGTAAAGTTTTCTCATCTTCTTCCGAAATGACATCTGGCCAGAGCATGAGCCCCTGAGGCTTTGCAACACTGTAGCGAGAGGTACAACGAACTCCGTCAGCTGGCGACACTGGTGCTCGCACCTCAGCGTAGGACACCCTTAAGTGGCGCTCCGTGCGATGACCCGAAGCTGAGGTGGCGGAATCAAGGACAGTGCTTCGCTCTAACACTTCCAAGGCTTGAGCACTATGGGCTAGCGACGCAAACTCAAGGAAAATGTAGCTTGCACCTTCCACGAGATGTATCTGAGCTGGAGTCAAGCGGAAAGGTATTCGTTCGCCCACTCCGAGAACTGAATAGTCATTACTATTATTACTATCTCTTTCATCGGTCATAGACGCATCAGATAAATTGCAATCAGCAGCGTCAAGAATCCGATTGAGCATTTCTAAGGCGTCTTCATCGCTATGGCCGAGGCGGTTACCTAGCCCAGCACAATGCAAGTATGGAGTTGCTACAACTGGCCGCCCTTTCTTAGGTTTTCGAAACGTCATGGCGATGGAAGCGAATCCGAGAGGCTAAAGACTGAGCTTATGATATAACTTTGTTTGAGCAAGTTATGTTACGTTCATCTGGTATGAAAAGTAAATGGCTCTTTCCAGTAAGTCGTCTACATTCAGTGTCTACTTCGGCAGACTTTCCTCCACCGAAACCTTTCTAGCATTAAACATGAACCACGAGTTCGCAAAAGAGGACCTACGCTAAGCCGCGAAGATGTATAGCCGAGAAGCCAAGAAGCTGTCGACTTCCTCTCGCGCATTTTTCGTGGAACAACCGTGATGTAAAATTTACTGAGCCTAATATATTACGCCATCATCAATCTTTCTTCAATCTATCAAGCAATCAACAAAAAGGTTGAAAATGCAAATCCTTAAGGCATTCGGCCTAACTGCTTTGGCAATCTGTGCACTGCCTAGCACTGTCGCTCGTCGAGTGGTGTTGGTTACAGGAGGTGGTCGAGGTATTGGAGCTTCAATCAGTCGTGGCTTCGCAGAGAATGGAGACCAGGTAAGAAGAGTGTGAAAGGGTAGTCCGTACAGAAAGGCGTGGGGCTGCTCACGTGTGATTGTACTTCGTTTCTAGCTTTGATTAATTTTGAACTTCTATCATTGGAACCTAGGTTATCGTGTGCTTCCGATCTGACCGTGCAGCTGCTGAGGGTCTGCTTTCACAGCTTCCCGGAGATGGTCATTCCTGTTCCCAATGCGACGTCTCAGATCCGGAGGCGTGTCTGCGCTTGATAGAGCAAACGCAGAGCCGATATGGTAGACTGGATGGTAAGAAATACTTCGTTTTGCGTTCAAATTTTTGAAGTTCTTCCTGACCAAAATTCCGCTGTCTGCTGATTCGTGTAATAGTGCTCGTCAACAATGCTGCGATATGTGGCCAGGCACCGCCATTGTCGTCGAGCTATGAAAAGTGGAACGAACACTGGCAGAGTCATTTAAGCACCAACGTGCTCGGGCCTGCATGTCTCAGTTGGGCAGCTGCACAGCTTATGACACAGCAGGTAACTTCTACATAGTTCTTGTGAATTCATGTTCTGTGTATTTCACTTAATACACTAGAGTAAAAATGTGGTTGTTGTGATGCAACTTATTGATGCGGTGGCAACTCGCCTCTTTCTTTCAATTTTGCCTTCGTTTTACCACTTCAACAGTCGCCTCCTGGTGGCAACATTGTGTCCGTGAGTAGCCGAGGTGCCAAGCGAGGAGAACCTGACGCAATTGCTTACGGCGCCTCCAAAGCAGCACTCAACAGCATGACGCAAAGCTTAGCCGCAGCGTTAGGGCCCAGCAACATCGTTGTGAGTGCAGTGGCGCCCGGGTTCGTGGAGACAGAAATGGCGGCGTCAGTGCTAGCGGGGCCAGGTGGAAGCGCCATCAAAGCTGGATCACCGTTCAACCGAGTGGCGTCGCCGGAGGAGGTGTGTGAGAGGTGTAATTTGATATTCCATGATGAACGATAGACTCAAAATAATCCACTTTCTTTTGTCCTGCATTTCTTGTGGTTAGGTGGCTCGAGTGGTGCTGTTCTTGGCCGAAGAGAAAAGTCAGTGGCTCAGCGGTAGTGTGGTTGATTGCAATGGCGCGAGCTATTTCCATTAGTTCGAAGAAAAGGCGAGATGCTTTCGTGGTTCAAAATTACACCTAAGAAGCAGAGAAAAGTGGCCGGAGTTAGTTGGGCTTAGATTGCCCGTTGTAAGAGAAATGATAGCGGCCTGATTACTGAATACTGAAAGCGGCTCAGCTGGCCTTCATCTTTTAGATAGTTAAGGATCGCAAGTCATAAGTAAAGTGTGATATGTGCTTATGTGTCATATATTCGTGGTACTTCTTGTAGTAAATACCTAAGAAAACAACAGGTGCATGTATTTGGGGCCTTACTCTTATTAAAATTTCTGGCTATCGGTGGGATATTAGGAATATGTGTATTTACTGACCCGCTAACCGCTAAGCCGTCGATAAAAATAAAATGAAATAGGAACTAGAAGGCCCGGAAAAGGCCCCGAAATCGAAAAGGCAAAGCGCATCATGTGGAACACGAGATCAAGACCACGCCTCCTATCTATCTCCCGAGGCCCAATGACCCATTCCTTGTTTAAAAGGGTTTATTCAAAGAAAGAAAGCGAGGTGCTTTCTCTGATTCTCTAGAAATCGCCGTAGCCTCTGTTGCCCTTTCCTTTGCCGCTTCCTTTGCCGAACCCCCCTTTGCCCTTTCCACCTTTGCTGCCTTTGCCTCCCTTGCCTCCTTTTCCGCCCCCTTTTCCAAAGAAGTCGCCACCTTTTCCCTTACCGCCCTTTCCAAAGCCGAACCCTTTCCCTTTACCGCCACCTTTACCGCCGCCTTTGCCGCCTTTGCCGCGATAGTCGTCGAATTCGTAATCGTCGTCTTCGTCGCCGAATCCGTCGTAATCGTCAAAATCATCATCGTCCTCAAAGCCCCAGTCATCCATTGAGACTCGGCCGCCTTTTCCACCAATGGTTCCTCCCTTGCCACCTCTGCTGCTAGCGCCTTTGCCACCGCGCATCGCATTCTCAATCTCATTGTCGAACTCATCGTCATCGTCATCGTCGTCGCTATCCTCGCTGTCAAAATCTAAGTCTTCCTCGTCCTCTACCAGCACACTCGTCGCGGAGGGCACTAAATCTTCCAATAGTTCAATCATTTCACTGCACGCAGCAGCGGCCTCGGCGGCGACCTCATCTTCTCGCGTGCCATCGAAATCCTGGGCCTCGAGCACCCCTTCGAACTGTGGCACTGCAGCAAAGAAGCGAAAGAAACTAGCAACCGGTTGAATCTTGAGCGCTTCGCCGTGACTTTCTTCGTCTGCCTCCTTCGTAGGGTCGAAATCCTTCCGCCATTGCACATTACAGCCCGTTGTGCTCATGAGCACACTCCCTTTACGGTGAAACGCTATACTAAGGACTTCGCCACCTGGAGCGAAGAAGGTATCGGCCTGAAACGTAAAGGTTGCAGTCAACGTGTTGAGCTCTTCGCTAGGCTCTGCACTCGGGTCAGCTACGCAAGCAAGGTGTATGTCCAGCAAGGTCTCGAGCACGCTTTCGTCCATCTCGTTGAGAAAGGAATCAAGCCCTCGGTCTCGGAATTCTCTCACCAGCACCGTCGGCCAGTAGCTGTCCCCACAAAAGCATAAAACAAAACAGCATTAAAAAGTGTGAAAAATGCTAAATCGAGAATAGGTCAGACGAATTCTCTTTCAATATTTAGTTCCTCGCCTCCCTAATGAGTGGACGTATCTTCCTGCTATCAGCGAGTGGCAAAGAGTTTGATATCTAGGTAAACCTACGCATCAAGCGGAGGCAGTGACTCAGGTAGCTCGCCATCTCCGAACTCTAATTCAAGCTCCTCTTCGGTTAAGGGTGCGCCAGCTAGCACTTCTGATCGACGCTTCCAGAGCGCTTGCGACTCGCTGATAACTTGGCGGTGTGCTGCACTCATTCTCTTTTCTAGAAGCTCTGAGCCCTTCATTTGAAGATCCATGAGCACTTTGAAGCGAGCACCATCTTCACTTGGATCACGCACAGGTGTTCCAAAACCTCGAACCAATATTTGTAACACTGAGCTACGCCGAGACGCCACACCGTGAAGCGCGGTGGGTGGCTTCAGTAACCGCAACATTTTTGCAGTTTTGATGTTTTGATTCTTGCTTGCTTGATCTTGTTGACTGACCTGTCAGTCTTCACTCCCCCCTGTTTCTTTCTCTTTTTCTCTTTTTACTTTCCTTGCTTTTTATCTCCATCTCACTTTTCAACTTTTCGCAATGAAGCTAAAATAATGAGCGTCTCCTGAGAAGCATGCACTTGATTATCAGGCTACCATAGCTCAACTTTTAAAGCTCATCGAGGGTCGAAGAAAATGATAGCCGACTCTTCAACGGCTGCATTGACTGCAGCACATCTTCTAATTTCAGTGAAAAATTTCAAAGTTGATTCGACACAAATGATCCTCTGGCCTTATTTGACGGTGCAAATAGGATTCTAGGAAATATGAGAAGGAGCACGGTCCCTTTGAACCGTGCATGTATTCAATTTTTAAGTTGAGCTCACATATTTGTGCTACTTGCTTTCTACTGCATTCAGCTCGAGGAGGTTGCCCGAGCTTCGATCGTCAGCGTAGCCTGGCAGTCTGTTTTTGGAGACAAGAATGTACGAACCTTGACCTTACGCTGGAATGGTATGAGCTGTCCTGTGGCCCGACCTTTAATATGGGCTTCAGCACTGAGAGTTAGGGATATTCAGTCAGCTTTGTTAGCGCAGCACTGTGGGTCACAAAAACCTAGCATTAGTGGTGGCAGTAGTGACTTCGGTAGCCCTGCTGGTAACAGCAGCCCTGATAGCAACGAAGCTAGCTACGATGAATCACCAAGAAATGTTGCTGTAACCCAGCAGCTCGCTGTTGCTGCTAGCAAATATTACGCTGCAGCGAAGCGAAGTCGATGCGCGAAAAGCGAGAACAGCGTAGACTCAAGTAATGCTGTTGCCACCACTGTCGTTGGCAGTAGGAACAGCAGTAACCAGGAGGTCCACAATACTCAATCTCCGAGGTACTTCATTGGTTCTTGGGGCGAGCAAAATGACGAAATAATGCGCGATGTCGGGCGCACTTTTCCTCGGGTGCCCTTCTTTGCAGATGCACACGACGAGAACTTGTCCACGAACAGCGGCACAGGCCAACGGATGCTCGCGAACGTGCTTCGGGTGAGAGATTCACTTTTAGATAACTCAATGCTTGGTAATTTGCTGCATATTGGGAAATTTGCTTCGTGAACCTGTATGAGTTGTGTGAGTTTGAATGGTAGCGCAAATAGAGCAATTGTTGCATGAGAATGAGAATGTGAGGGCTAGGAGAATCGTATAGGATGCTGCATCGTGCTATGTCTTATCTCATCTAAACATCATGTTTCTTGCCACATTAACCTACAGGCAGCAGCCGCAGTTGATCCAGTGGTCGGGTACTGCCAAGGCATGAACTTTGTGGTTGGGTCACTCTTGCGTGCGGTCATAACTTCAAAGCATGGTAGGAAGGAGAGGGGCTCGGGGAATGTGCCCGAGTGGAGTAGAAATGATGGTGGTGGTTGCACGGAAGCCAAAATGCGAGCAGCGGAGCAGTCTTTCGCGGAGAAATATCATGAAGGCACTAGTACTAGTGAAGCTGCTGCAGCTGCCGCCGAAGAGGCAATCGAAGCAGAAGCATTTTGGCTCTTGGTGGCAATGATGGGTACTTTCGAGCACCGTCAGAACAACAGGGAAGTAAATGGTGGCAGCCACAGCAGCAGCAACAGTATAAATCCAAAGAGCCGCCACAATAAAAGGAATGAACTCCAGATGCGGTCTTTGTGGCGCTGTGGCGTAGCATCGAGCGTGAAATTACGAGCCTACCAATTTGATCGTTTGCTGAAGGAGCATTTGCCCAAGCTCCACGCGCATTTTGACGCCATTGGCCTCGCTCCGGAAATACTGGTGGGTGCGTTGATTATTCTTTGCGCAGTAGCAGCGATACTTACTTATTTAGCTAGACTTATTCCATTCCAACCTGAACTCTTCCGTCTTCCTCTGCTACGTCTTGTTGATGGGTCGGTGCATGTTCTCCTCTTTTTCTCCTTTTATCTAAATTGACTTTACAGGTCAGCCAGTGGCTGATGACGCTCTTTGCATACGCTCTGCCGCTGCCACACTTACTGAGAGTGTGGGATTTAGTGTTGGTGGAAGGCTGGAAAGCGCTGTTCAAAGTGGCAATCGCGAAATTGCAGGTAAAATGGTGGTTACGAATCAAGCGTTTGTATATCTGAGATGCACAACTTATCTTATGACGCTTTCAATCTTCTGACTACCTTGTGCATTTGATGTTTGCATTTTTGCTTACTTCGTGTTGCTTACTTTTCCTTTTTCCTTGTTTTTTTTGTTCTCTTCTAGTTGGCCGAGAGCGACTTGCTGCCTTTGAACTTAGAAGCCACCTCGAAATACCTTCGCGCGCCTCGCGATCGAGCAGAAGACGAAGATGAAGCAGCGATTATAGCAGAGATAGCGGCAGCAGCTGCCGCAGCGGTAGACGCTGCGCAGTCAAGTGTAGGTGACGATACAGAGTCGCCACAATCTGCGGAGACGCACGAATTTTCTTCACCTCCTCGAAGCCCTGTGAGCCCTCGTGATCGAGCAGAGAATATCAGTGATGATGGCGTGGTAGCCCTGATGGCTGCTGCTGCACAAGTGAAGGTTACTCGATCAGCACTCGCCAGGCTAGAAGCGGATTTTGAGGTATATTATACCAGACAAGTGTCATGTTAGACTTGCGTTGTATTATCTCTTTTCTCTTCATCACTTCTTTCCTTCTCTTGCTCTCAAGTTCTCTCATGACGCTCTTCGTACCTCCTTACTCCTCTCTCTCTAAGTGTTTATTCTTATGCCAACCCACCCAGGTGGAGTTGGTGCGTGAGAAGCTCGGCGGCGAGCACCATGACGGTGGGTGGCTGACCCGCTACGACTCCATGGACCCAACTTCAACTTCAACGTCTTCGCCTACGTCACCCACTCCTACCTCTTCTTCTTCGAGCCTTGCGTCGGCTGCTGCCTCTTCGGCTGCTGCTGCCACCAGCGCCTTCTTGTCCATGAGCGAGAAGTTGTCGAGAAGTCACAGCAGCAACAGCAACAATGACAGCGGGCTGAGTAGTCATGGCAGCTCCAAGCAAGATTTATCGCTATCACCAGCGGCTCAACATACTGGGACAAATCACAGAAGCAGCAAGGCGTCAAGCGAAACCGCAGCCTCTGCCACCCTTACTTCTTCTGCTAGATTAGAGGAACCTGCATTTCAGCAACCAATCGATCCATTAGAGTCTCTGCGCGCAGATCTCTCGAGCTTGGATGCTATCAACCGCACTGACGCCGCGCATTTTCAAAGAAAGATTGAGCACACTGAGAACTTGCTTGCATCGTCCTCACAAGCTCTCGACACAGCGTCTAAATGGGAAGCCACGTGTGCTAAGGAAGTGCACACATGCAAGCAAGCGCACCAAGATTGCATGCAGAGAGTGCAGAGAGCGCATTTAAACCTCCGAAGAAATTCACATTCGGACGGTAGTGCTAGTCCAAATTCAGGCAGAAGCAGTAACGGTAACGCTGCTGGTGTCGCACCAAGTAATGCTCAGCGCATTTGGTTGAATCG
>Ga0307931_1001321_pt1 | contig 16297 bp, 15 predicted proteins | sample OrgLakmetageno47_FD_201816 | JGI IMG/M metagenome (GOLD analysis project Ga0307931, IMG submission 201816) | Saline water microbial communities from Organic Lake, Antarctica - #47 | ecosystem: Environmental > Aquatic > Non-marine Saline and Alkaline > Saline | place: Antarctica: Organic Lake... | reverse complement strand
CATATTAGGAGACAGACTACAGCTTCGAGAAAAATGTCAAGATGTCAAGATGTTGAATGGCATTATGGCGTCACCAAACATTCTACCGCTAGTTCTAGCCAAACAGCCGTAGTCAATTAGAGGTTCAGCATGATCTTCAATAGATTACAACAATTCCGGCTATGCACATTACTTGCTCATTTTTTTTCAGCTCGGGCGTTTCTTTTCCGGCCGCCCTCAGAAACTTCGCGCTTGCGGGCCGATTCCATTAATGCTCAGCGCATTCCGCTAGAGTCCTTCGAAACTTCAGCATGCTTTATGCTACTTCCCGCTATCAGTGTCATAAACTTTTATGGCGCCGGAGACGATGATGCAATGGATGATATTGTTAATGAGCTAAAATCACGCGTGGACACGATGATCTCCTTGAATCCGTGGCTGGCCGGGTCTCTCGAGAAGGCACCACCCGCTCAACCTCACGAGTACGAGCTAGTCGTACGCCCAGATACTCCAAATACGTCAGAAGTATTGCGTCCAATCTTTACAGTCGCCAGTAGTGCCTCAGAATTTTGTTCGTCGTCCCCTTGGGAAGACATAGCGAGCGCGACGGAACGATACGTTGTTCGCATGGGCCGCGAGTGCGTGGCAACAAGAGAACCACTTTTCCGAATTAGCACAATACCATTAGCTGCATCTTCAAAATCATTTGATGGCATTCAAACTGAGTCTTCTTTTTCTGTCGTAGTATCAATGTCGCACATTCTCGGTGACGGAGCGTTACTGTATCAATTGATCGGCATGCTCGGCAATTCGGGCCATGCCCGAGCCTTGAACCCCATCCGTCAGCCGTACAAGAGACCTCCTTGGGAAGCGTGGTGCTCCAAACGGGTTCTTACGGGCTGCTTGGCTCGAACGGTGTTTGGGCCAAGGAAGCGCGTGGCGTGGACCCGCGTTAGCCGCTCATGGATCGATGGAAAGAAAGCGGAAGCAACGAATGAAGCAAAGCCACAAGACTCAGAGGACGAATCCTCCTTGTGGGTATCGACCAACGATGTCATAACGTCGTTTTTGATCGACAGAGGAAATTATGGACGTGCCTATATGGCTGTCGACTTAAGAGGTAACTATTATAAAGTAAACGGTTTTGTTGTGAATGGCTGTCATTTATCTGTTACCTTTCGATAAAACTTTTGCATTTGGTAGGGCGTTTGGGGAACGCACTATCTAACACAGACGCCGGTAATTATGAAAGTGCTGTGACGCTTCCTAGAGCCGAATGTGGCAGCCAACCTTTTGCAGTGCGGCGTTGTCTGAGTGAATTCAATCGCCGTCGAGAAGATCCCTATGCACACCAGAACTCTCTTCTTGCTTGCCTCGCCTCGAGACAGCTCTTCGTCACCAACTGGGCGACCGTTCACGAGCCCATGGATCTTCTAAATTGCCGTCAAGTTCTTCACCTGCCGCTGCTTGATCCGACGGTGAGGATGGAAACATGCATGTACTCTACCGTTACCTAGAGCTCGTTACATACGATTCACGCCTCATAACGCGAACTTTTAGGCTGGGCAACGAGGAACCGCAATTATCTTCGCTCCAACTGATGGAGAAATCGCGCTATTGATTGCGGACAGCAACCCATCCGCAATGCAGGCAATACTTTCAGAATTCAGTGTCGCGTGCGACGTCTAATACCGAAGGAACTCAATCGAAGAGCTTGCGTTGTTCGTTGTTGATCGAATTACTCACACAAGAAAAATTGGCATAGGTATAGGGGTGATGCCGCATGATGCTGTCAGATGTCAGAAATCGAGGAAGCATAACCGGGTAGCTCAACTTAGTTATGGGGTTAGGAGGGAAAGTTTTATAGGTCTCCAATTGCTAGTCCAAATAAATTGAAGTGTCTTCTGTAGGGTACAAATGGCCTTCATTACACCAACCAGGAACCACACCAAATACACTTCGCTTACATATGTATATTCAGTGGATATCCCACTCCGCCACTACGCCTCCTACACTTGCCTTCACAGCCAAAAAATTATACATCAATTTTCGTAGAAACATTCGAGGTATCTGAGGCCCGCAGTCTGCACTTGAAATAGGGTGTTTCTCGTTACTCGCTTATGCTTCAATGGGCGTCTTGGAATGCGAGTAGCGACGGATGCATGCCGTCGCTGGGTTACCTAACGCACTTCCCACTTCTAATTCAAAAGTCCACTCCAGGCCCCAGGCAACCGGTGTATTCGCTGCGCGGCGCCCAAACCGTTCGCGTCCGCCGCCGCGCCGGACCACCACCGTAGCACGGGGCAAGGACGACGACGACGACGACGATGATGATGTCGACGATGATGACGTTGGCACCGCCTGAGGCTCCGAGGCAGGAACATCGACCGCTACCACCTTGAACTCGGCCCCAAGGTAAGCTTCCACCACGCGCGTGGACGTGCCCCAGCCGTGTTGCCGGAACGCACGGGCCACGCTTGCGGCTCCGTTGGCGCGCACCGCCGTGACCCCGCGGGGGTCGCTGGCGTTACTTTTCTTGCCCCACGGGTTCATCAGCACGTCCTGGGAGTAGGTGCAGTCTCGGTGCAGCCATTTCGCCCACGCAGCGGTCTCCTCCACTGCATCAAAGGCACCGTTGTCGTTGCTGCCGCCGTCTGGGCTGTTTCCAGCACTCTCCTTGCCTTCAACTTCGTCGTTGTCGTCGTCGTCGTCTTCCTGGTCGCCGCCGCCACAAAAATCCGGGCACCGTTCCCAAAAATCCTCGAGCATGGAGAGGGCAGCAGCTTCTGCTTCGGCACGAGACACACTGCTGCCAGCTGGAGGTACTTGCGAAGGGGTGCTCAGGCTAGTACTTGTACTAGTGATATTACTAGTACTAGTTCTATCTGAAGGTGGTGCCAGAGACAGCGGAGAGAACGAATCACTAAAGAGCGCGTCGGCCGCTGCTTCTTCTTGGGCCTTGAGCGCTGATAGGAAACTGAAATTGTCGCCGGCACCTCCACCGACTCCGCCGCTAGTGCTGTTATAGCTGCCACCACTGCCACCAAAAGTGTAATTGTTGAAGTTCTGACCTGTTCCTTGCCGACTTTCATTGACAAGGTTGCGCATACCAGCACCATCGCCATGATTCAACCCATTGTTTGCGGGCCTGTTGCCGTAAGAAGACCCATACTCGAGGCGCTCCTGCTCCGTTGAGTGGTTGTTGTAACCCTTGCCCAAGCTGTTATCGCTAAGACTCCTCTGACCCAAGCCCACGTGATTGCTGTTGGCGTTGCCTCCGTCACCACTGGTGTCAAAGCCACCGCCCAGGCTGCCAAACAAACTGTCGACGCCGTCTGGTAAAGCACCGCCGCTCACGAAAAACGACGGCAACTCGCTGTCTTCTTCGTTGGGCTCTAGGCATTGGTTCAAGTTGTTGCGGCTATTACTGCTGTTGCTGGCGTTCCCATTTTGTGACGCGAAGAACTGCTCAAATGACGAGGTGCGTTCCAGCCCTTGTGGCGGAGGTTGCGAAGGAGCCGGTGGCTGAGGCAACCTCGTTGGAGAGCCTCCTGCAGGTTGTGGTGGTGCTGGAGAATAGACCATAGAATTCGGCGGACGTTGAAGAATGTGTCTGGGCACAAAAGGAGGCGGAGGTCCACGAGGCGGAGGTCCAACAGGGGGTGGTCCTACAGGGGGTGGTCCTACAGGGGGAGGGCCAGGAGGGGGAGGCTGAGTAGTCCAGAGTGCTGTTTTCGGAGCTGTGTTTGGTGGATGATACTTCGGCGCAGACGCCGACGGCCCGTTCACTCCCGACAGCTTGATCTTATCTGACGACCCGGCTGATCCCGGCGGCCTGGGTGCTGCTGCAACGGATTTCGACTGTGTCGGCGGCGGCGGCGATGCAGCTTTCTTTTTGGCAGATGATTTCTTGGCCTTTGAAGCTTTGGTCGCTGGTAGTGGTTGCTTAGGCGAGGGGCTAGGAGCTTGCAACGACGAAGAGGAAGACTTGCTTGATGCTTTCGCTACCTCCTTCTTCTCATCTCTTGATGGCTCAAGCTCAGAGCCGCACATCTCACACACCAGTGCCTGCGCGTTGGCGTTCAAGAAAGTACAAGCAGGGCAGCTCCGCTCCGCAGCAGCGGTGGCAGCGGCGGTGGCGAGTAGTCGCGGCAACATTTCAGAAGAGCCCGATGGGCGGAGTGCTTCGCTCTGCGAGTGTTCTTTAGAAGAAGAAGAATGGTTCGAACTGCTCTGGTGACCGGTCGTGAAAAATGCTGCAAAACTGTTGCCTTCCTTCGGGAAACTTGATGCTGTCACGGCAGGATTTTTTGTTGCAGATGTTGCTGCGCCGTCACCACCGCTGCCTAGCGCAGTCATGTTGCTGTCGAGATTGCTGCTGTCGTTGCTGCCAATGTGGCTTTGAGTTCTGGAAGGGCTTTGGTTGGAGGATTGCACTAATACGATTTCTTCATCAGAATCGTCAACAGGAAGAGTGTCATCGACCTGCATTTGTGCAATTTCACCCTTAGATATGGAAGCATCTGTACTTGTCCCGGTCTTCTTTTGGTTCTTTCTCTCAAGGTCCGCCGCCGCATCTGCAGCCGCTTTGAGTTGGTTTTCTTCTTCGTCGCCCCACATTGAAATCATTGCATCGATGGTTTCCTTGGCGTCAAAAGCTTGTTTTCGAAGAAAGTTTGCGCGTGTTACGAGTTCTGTAAAGGTCTCTTCGTCTTCCATGACGTTTTTGGCATGGCTGCGAGCGGTCTCTCCATCTTGAGAGGTAACACTGGTAGTGCCAGGGGTAGTAGTTGGGATATTGGCTTTAAGATCGTCGTAAGCTGCCCTGGCGGCATTGGCTGCCTCGATAAAAGCGTCAACTTTCCTACTCGCGTCGACAGTTACGCTTTGGGCGTCGGTCAGAACTGAACCAGAACGGCGCTCGGCTGGTAGCTTTTTCAGAGCATCCAATTCCTGTTGAGCGCTTCCAGGTTCTACTTTCACGGCAAAAGCATTCTCTTCACTCATACTATCGTTGCTTCCACTGTCGGGCACTTTTTTCTGAGAGAGCTGTTTTTGATGAGCTTCTACCGCATTGGCTAAGACCTGGCGCCAATGGTCAGACACTTCTACGCGATGTTGCGCCCAGGAGTCCTCGGAAAGATCAGTTGTCGAAGGTGGCCGAGAAAGCACTCTTTTCATGGCCTCTGTTAGGAAAGGGCTCAAGGCAGCTGCTCGTGCAACCGCCATCGCAGCTCTCGACGATTCTGCCTCTGCCTCTGCCGCTCGCCCTGCTTCCTCTGCTTCCTCTTTGCGCGCTTGCAAAGCATTTACGCGCTTCTCTCTGGCTTTCGCGTCCTTTTGCGCTTGTTTCTTTTTCGCTTTTTTGGCCGCGTCTCTTGTTGCTTTCGCTTCGGACTCTTCTAAATCGCTCAACGCTTTCGCAGCTTTGGGATTGCCAGCCTCGTGTGCCTGATAAGATTGATTATAACATTAGGGAGCAAAAGGAATACTTGAGAAAAAGAAATACACAGTGAATACAGCGAGCGAAAAAGAAGGAAGATTTCTAGAAAACAAAGCTCATTTTAGGCACACGAAAGGAAGAAGACGAAGAAGTGCGACCATATGAATTAGAGGAAGTACAATAATTGCGCGAGTAAAAGCGTATGTTTAGGTTTAAAATGACTTTCATCAAAAACTCACTTTCGTCCACCAAACTTTCGCTTCTTTGGTGTCAATCGCGGGCACCCCTTTCCCCGAAGAGTACGCGACTCCTAGGCAATACATGGCGTCGGGTAAGCCTTGCACCGCAGCCAAAGTATACAACTCCACCGCTTTGACTTGGTCCTGTTCTTCGGTGCCTTCCCCAACCCAGTACGCAAACCCCAAGTTGTGCTGTGCGTTGGGTTGGCCCTGCTGTGCGGCCAAACGAAACCAGGACACCGCTTTGGTGGGGTCCTTGGTGGTGCCCTGCCCAATCCAAAACGCTAACCCTAGACCCTGTTGTGCGTCCGCGTTGCCCTGCTTAGCCGCCTGCACCCACCATCCCGCGGCCCGGCGGTAGTGCTGCACTCGTTCGTCTTCAGTAGCGTCGGGGAAGAAACGCCCGTGCCAATACCCTATCCCCAAGCTGTACTGCGCGGCGTCGCTACCCTGCTTCGCAGCCAGCGTGAACCATTCAATCGCTTCCTCTGCATTTCTTGCGACGCCGTCCCCCGTTTGGTAAGCAGTGCCTAAAATGAACTGCGCTTCCGCATCCCCTGCAGTAGCGGCCAATCGCAAGTACTCCACTGCCTGGAAATAAATCAAACGAGGACGAATTCCAAAGTCGCGGTGCACGAAGAAGCATTAACTGAATCATGATTAAAAAAAAACAAAAAACAGTAGTTCTCAACGACTTTGAAATTTACTTGGCGTGACTCACCTCTTCTTGGTTGCTTTCCACGCCATCGCCGAGGTACAGCGCGCGCCCCGCCGCGGCCTGCCCTGGGGGGTGCCCTCTCTGCGCGGCCAGCGCATACCATTCGAAGGCTTTGGCGGGTCGGCGACATGCGAGCCCTAGCAGAAAGGCCGCTTCGCCTGATTGGGCATAAGACTCGGCTTCGGTTAACAGCGCTAAACCTTTGCTGCGATCTTTGGGCACAGCCAGCACCTGTAGAGGATGAGTTATGCGATGGTAAATATCATGAGAGATTTTTTCGAGGGAATAAAAAAACTCAAAAAGACTTTCGCTGAGACAGCAAATAGTCGTTGACTCAAGCACTCAGAGAAGTAACTTTTCCTTTAATTTTCATCGCTTTACCGGAAAGCCAGGCACGCCCGATTCCCGAGGCTCTCGCGCGCCTAGGGCTGCACTCTGCTCGGCAAACGACGGCGGCGACGAAGATGACGACGAACCACCAGCGTTGGACTCCGGCACGCTCACATTGCCCTTCATGAATCCCGCGCCCGGGCTGTTAGTACTTGCTCCACCACTATCGCTTGCATTTTTACTCCCGCTAGTTGTACTGGTCGAGGAGCGCCCTTTCGAAGAAGACGACGACGACGACGAAGACAACGACGACGAAGGTGGCGGTTTCAAATTCACGAAGCCATAAGGCGGGTCGCCGGTTTGCGCCACGGTTTCAATGTACCCCAGCAAGAGGCCTTTCCCTACCAGGCACATGGCGCTCACGTGGCGCTGAGCAGCTGCTTTGCCATACCTGAGAAGAAATAAAATGCGGTGTTGGAAGAACGTTAAGAGAGATTCGACCCTCCGATATGAAAAAAAAAGGTTGAAACTCACACACATAAAAAAGGGGGGAGAGAAAAATCTTATTCAAAGAAAGAAAAACATGCTGTCAACATTTTCTCGCTGTTCTTCTTCTCCATTTTCCCAGTGCGATTGCTTTTCTCTCTCTGTCTCTCTCCTTCTTCCCTCCCTCTCTCAAATATGCGCCGCACCATTCCATTGCGAGCTCGGCGTCGCGCTCGACGCCACTGCCTGCCGCATACATGTGCCCCAGCTGGCACTGGGCTTCGGCCAAGCCCTGTTTGGCAGCTTTCCGGAACCACTCCACGGCGCGGCTCGGGTCGCAGGCCACCCCCGCGAACGCGCCCGTGTCTTCGAGGAAAATCAACCCCAGCGAGCACTGCGCGGGAGGATAGCCACTGTCCGCAGCTTGCCGCAGGAGGTCCGCGGCGCGCCCCATGGAGTGCTGCATGGGCGCCGGAATGGTTTTCCAGGTCAACAAGCCACGCTCCACTTGACGCAAAATGGGCACGTACCTGGAAAAGCCGACAAAAGATATGAGAAGGAATCAGTGGGGAGTGAAGCGATGGTTCGTCAGCGATGCGATAGCAAGATCTTTTTAAAACAGTTGTAGTGAATCAATGGAGTAGGTCCGTACAACGTGATCAACAGATATGAAGATAACAAAAAGGGGGAGAACACTAAACAGACACTGAAAGAAAGTTCAAATTAAACGAATATACTTATACTGATCCTTTAGAGGGGCTTACATGCGCGCAGCTGCTTCGTTTTGAGCTTCAGGTTCTGACGGCACGTACTCCACGTCTTCGTCGTCGTTGCTATCTCCGCTGCTGCTGCTATAGCTGCGGTTGCTCCACCCTTTTGCTTTGCAAGGGGCGCCATACACCGGTACGCGCTGTATGCTGTTGTTGTTGGTTGGCCCTCCACCACTACCGCTGCTTTCCTTTCCTCCGCCTGTATTTTGGCTCGCGGCTTGCTTCAACGCCGCAGGCGTGCGGCACGCGTCCCAGGGGCACAAGTACTCGATCGAATGCCGTTCGAGGGCTTCGACGCAGGCTGCGCAGTACGAGTGGCCGCACGCCAGCGTGTGCTGCTCGAACTGCTTCGGCAGCATGCACACACCGCACTTGTCTCCTTCCTCGGGGGGCGCCGTCACGGCGAGCGCAGCGCTCAGCGCCGTGGTCATAACAGCTAGGGGCGACTCCGAAGTGCCCTCGGCCCGCACAGCTGCCGCTATACCACCTAGAGCGTTGGCGGCCGCGGCCGCATCATCTGCGGCGACGTTCTGTGGGGTCGCAGCTCCAGGGCTGGAAGCTGCCGCTGCCGCCGTGCCTGGCAAAGCTAGGGGCACTTCAGGTATTGCTGATTGAATCGCTAGGTCTGTTCGATCTATGTCGTCGCTTAAAGTTGGGTATTGATCTTCCTCGTTTGGGACAGCACAACCCGCACAGGTGCAGGCACACGCTGCGCAGATGCCCATTTCGCTCAGGCCACTGCTGACGAGCTCCTCCTCTTCGTTGCTCCAAATCGCAGAGACGGCGGAGTTGATCGCAAGTGCTCGCGCCGATGTGCCTGGGTCCGTTAGCGCAGCTTCCATCGTAGTCTGTTGCGCTAGCTTAGCTTCGTCGGCCGCCTTGGACGCGGCAGCCGCACGGGCAGCACCCAACGTGGGGCAAGCTTGCTTGTGCCCCGCCTTCCAATGCGCAACTTGGCACGCACGCGAGCAATACGCTACGCACTTGCATTTCGCGCACTGCTTGGTGTTTTCAATCTTGTTGCACACCGCACACGGGCCCATGTAGCCCTCACCACTGCTGCTGGTGCTGATGCTAGTGCTGCTGCTGCTGCTGCTTGATACTACGTTCTCGCTGGAATCATCCACGAGCTCTTCTATTTCAGGCATGTCGACTAATTGATGGTTCAGCTTAAGTGGTGGGTACGAAGTCTAGGGGGAATAATACTGGTAGGCGTAGTAGAACAAAGATGAGTGAAATGAATGAACAGGTCTCGACAAGTCGACAAGATCCCGCTTTCTCGCTCCGCGCCCTAAACCCACTGCTTGCTCTTGCTTGCTCGAGCAAACAGCGAACAGCGAACATCGTACGGACCACCACACCACCACAGCAGCAGAACAAGATTCTTCCCGCGAAAATGTTCTAATATAATGTATTTTGACGATTTTTGATTTGACAGAGGCTTCCTCGTTTCAAACCCCAAGTAAACAAGACAACAAGACCTACGGCCTCAAGCAAGCACCTCGCTCCTGTTCAAAGGTCTAGGATGTCTTTGCAAGAGAATCCCACGCTATCAGCGCCTTTGCTTGACAAGCCTCCAGTTCTTCCTGTCGATGAGCCTGTCGCGGCGCTTGTGAATGAGGAGTTTGCATTGGACCGTGCACTCGAGCACGGAGGCCGCATTCTCCAGCGGGTCACAGGCGGCAAGTTTGAGCTGTTTCTCACAATCTTGGGCGTGGTCACGCGACTAGCCGTGGTGAGCACTGAGGCTGAAGCGCACGACGCCTACGTCCGGGCCACCACCATTTTGAAGCCCGCCGTGCACAACCCCTACGCCCCACCCACGCAACCCATGACAGGAGGCTTGGCGGCCCCACCCCCAACAACCGTGGAGGTGCCCGAGGACAGCTCGAGCATTCTAGCTATGCACATGCCGCGGGCTGTCCACACAGACGCAGCAGCCGCCACTTATGCAGGTGCTGCTGGAGCTACCTCGTTGAGTGACCAGCCTCCTTCAGGAACAACACTAGACACCCCAGGCGCGACCACCAATAATACTGCTACTCATGACGACCCGTCGCAGTATGCGCGCAAGCTCGCACTCAAAAGCCTAGCAGCACCACCAGAAGAGCCCAACTCGAAGCGCCGCAAGCTGAGCTCCCAAAAGAGCTTGCGAGCTGCCGCTTCTTCCGCCACGGGCGGCAGCGGGCGCGGGCGCGGCGGCGGGTTGAAGGGACTGAAACACGACGGCAAGCGCCACGACGAAAATTTGTTCAAGCTCGACGTGTTTACGACCGACGACCACGCGACGGCCGTGGCGCTGGCGGCAGCTGCTGCCGAAGCGGAAGCGACAGCTCCCATGTCAGCACTGACGAATGGTTCCTCGTCCCCACCGCTATCGGCACTACCCTCCAGCCAGGATCTAGGCCCCATGCTCCCACCAGAGCAACGCGTGTGTGGGCTGTGTGGGGGGAGTGACAGCGATGCAGCGGCTCTGACAGCGCACGCGTGGGACAGCAAGACCGCGCTCGAAGACACTTGCCGCGACTTCGACGGCCAAGTACTTTATGTTTGGGTTGGGGTTTGATTTTTAGGGGTTTTGTAGGTTACGGTGGCTGGAAGTTCGGAATTGAAAGTTCGTCTATCTATTGATTACATTGCTATTTCGTTGTCGGATCTCTAAGAGATTCATTTAGACTCACGAATTCGCTTTCTCTCAAGCAATCTTCTTGTCTTTGTCATCGTTCTCTCTTCACCCCCCCCCCCCCCTTCTCTCTAACGAACTCTCCACCTTCTTCTTTTCTTCTGCCTTTGTACGCAGGGCCACTGGCTGCGGCGGCCGTTGCTCTTGTCACGAGGCCGAGCTGGGGTGTGGCTCCACTGGACCTGCGCCCTGTACTCCCCCCAGGTGGCGCTCGAAGGCACCGACCCCAGCGTGGACCCCGCTGCCCATGCAGCTGCTCTCTCCGCAGGCGCTGACGCTGATGCCGTGTCCTCGTGGTATATTGGCCTCCTTCCTCCTCGTGTTGTTGTTCTTGTCGTTGCGTCTTTTTTTATAGGCTTGTATTTGAATTGATTTCTAGCGCTTGTTCTTCTCGTCCTTACACCTGAGCCCATTACCGAATAATTACGAACCCCGTCTTCCATCTGCCTTTACCGTCATCTTCACCTTTTTTTTTTTTTTGCCTCTCTGTCTCACTCTTTCGGCCTCTCTCTTTCCCTCTCTCTGACAGGTACAACGTGACCAAAGAGCTTCGGCGCGGGCGAGTAATGCCGTGCACTTCCTGCGGGGCCAAGGGCGCCACCATTGGCTGCAATGCGCACGGGTGCCACGTCAACGTGCATTTGCCGTGTGCGGTGAAAGGCGAAGGGTGGCGGATGCCGGTGCCCTGGCTGCGAGAGGGCAACCCGTTCCTGTGCAGCCGCCACGCTCAGGTTCGGTTCAAGAAGCATCATGCGAAGCTTATCCCTAACTTTCTTCTTTTGTCTCCTACAGTGCCTTGCTCACATTGTTTAAATTGAACCTTTTGGAAGTTCTTGCTCTTTGTATTCATCTAAATTCTACCACACCGATTTTTTTTTTTCAGTGCACTTCGAGTCGTCATCGTCTTTTGGATTGCGCCGTCTGATTTTTTCATATTATACTCTACTTTTCCTTATGATTAGGCCAACCGCCTGGCGTTCGACCAAACTCCGTCTACGCGCAGCGCGGTGCAGGACATAAGCAAGGGGAGCGAGCGAATCACCGTCACTTGGAGCCGGTCCAACTTTGCGGAGTCAACGGCTACTAGCGGCAGTGGTAGCAGTGCAGGAGGAGCAACAGGAGGTGGAGCAGCAAAAGGCAGAGGAGGAGGAAGCTTGGGTAGCTGGAGCCGCGAGCTGCCTAGTGGGTTTGTGTACTCCACGAATTACGTGTACGATGCAGAAGTGCCCGTGCTGGGGCCGGTGACGACGGACATGTCGCAAGTTTGCCAGGCGAAACACGAGGTAACGGGGCTATCTTGAATTGAGGTTGTGGGTGGATACACGTCTGTGTGTGAAAAGGAAGGAGTGCAGGAGATGATGTTTTGGGCAATTGGAGTGCGAGAAAGTCTCATCCTCGCCTTGTCTGAATTCACTTTCCTCTAGCTCTTCCTTCTTTTCTTTCTCTTTCGGTTTGTGCATGATTCAAGACAGCTATTTAACATGGGACATATTCTTGCGTTTCGCTTTTGTTTTTGCCTTTGCATCACTGCAAGCTTTACACCCTCGACGGGCGGCGGCTGCCATTGGCAGTGGCAGAGAAGCAGAAGAGCAAGAGTCCCGACGGGGTGCACCACCAACTTTCAGCCCCTGTATTAGTGGAGTGTGGCCCTGGCGCCCCCTGCCGTTTCACCTGCCGGGGTCGCCTGGTGAGCCGTGGCCTGCACGCTTATTTGCAGGTGGGGCCGTCAACTGCTACGTGTACTGCTCCTCCCTCTAAGGGGGGAACAACGAACTCTTCTTCTTCTCCTTCAATGAGCGCTGCCGCGGCCACCACCAAAGCCGACGCCGGCAGCGCGGACTTTCCTTCGCAATTTGACTCGCACCACAACAGCAGCAGCAGCAGCAGTAGCCACAGCCACAGCAACAGCAGCGTCGAAGGATGGGGGGTGCGCCTCGTGCGCGGCCCTGACAACAGCAACAACGGAAACAGCCGTAGCAGCAGCCACAACGGTGGAGGCAACGGCGCGACATCCAAAGGAGGGCTGTCAGCGGGCGCGTTCGTGTGCGAATTTGTGGGAAGGTTGGCACCGGCCAATCGCTCGGATATCGCTGCTGCGCTGGCTCGAAAAGACCGGTAACAAATCATTTTGGAACTGAAGGTCTTGCCCTGCCTCTTTCTTTTTGACGTCACGGTGGAGTGTGCAGCACGCTTTCGATGAATTCGTTTCACGTGTGTGTGCCTCGAGGCTTGCTATCAAGTTTTCTTCCCTTCCTAAGATTTAAACGTGTTGCTTTCTTTCCGTGCTGCAGGCGCGTGATTCGAGTTTCGGACTACCTTCCAGCTGACTACGATCCCAACGAGAGCTCCAGCAGCAGGGCCTCCTCCTCGTCGCCGGCTTGCCCACCTTTGTGCATCGACGCACGAGTGGTTGGCAACGTAGGGCGCTTCGTGCGGCCAGCTGGTGCCGGAGAAGTTGCCAACCTCGTCATGCAGGTGCGCAGTCGTATGCAGTAGATTTGATTGGAGTACACACAACAACCTTGGTGGTAATGTCGTTGTGCCAACCCATTAGATAGGAGCTCTAGAGTCGATGTGTAAAGCACCAGGTAAAATTCGCGCGCCATTTTCTGTCTCCTCGTTAGCAATTAAAGTGCCTATACTTCCCTGTCTTTTTCTCGAATGATTTTCATGACACTGCCTTGCTCCCTCTGACCTTAGGCGGTGTTTACGGATTCGCACAACCCCTTTGCTCCTCGGCTCGCACTCTTCGCAGCGTGTGATATCTTGCCTGGAACTGAACTTCTTCGTTAAGTGGGATACAAAGTGGTGAGGTGAATGATTTTCCTTCAGGCCATAGTTTTGAAGCAATTTGGGCAGGGCAAGACAAAAGAAGCACCATATTTATGGGGACAAGTACCTCAGCTGTTACTGTATAAGCATAATTTCACATACGGGTTTTCTTTAGCCATTCTGGCCACTCGCTTGTTAACTTAGAAATGATAGCTTCAAAGAAGTTTGGCTTGAGATGCGAGATGCGAGCCGAGGCGATGCTTCTTCTCCTGCTCTTGCTCCTCATGTATAGTCTTGTTACCATCTCAATCCCTAACTCCGTTTAAAGTATAATGGCATAGTAATCCCCATCAATAACAGTTATCAAGTTATAATTTGCCTCGCGCTCTTCAAAATTTATATGAACCACATCAAATTTAGAACAAGAAACCGAACTGAGGTGCCGGCTGCCGATGGTTCAAGTCAAACATAACTATGAATTTGAGCGAGTGAATGAGTGGGGCACCGCGCGCTTCGACATTTGGACGTAGTATTTACAAAGTTTTCAACCAGACTTATCTCTGCGTGCTTTACATGCCGTTACAGAAGTGAAGCCCATGTAGCCACACTTTCAGGCCAATTTTTTCAACGGCATTTCATTCCAGTTGCGTCGGCGCCGAAGAAGCAGCAGCAGCAGCAGCAGCAGCAGCCACATAAGCATCAAGTTGCATGTCATTGTTGTGGCCATGGTTCTGCTGTGGGGCGTGTTTGTAAACGGCTTCAGTCCACGAGCTGCGGCCTTCGCCACGGCCAGTGAGCACCAGCGACGCTGCCACGTCCGCAGGCAGCGACGACCGCGGCGACGAGAGGCCTCGCCCCCCTCCACCACCGCCACCACCGCCAAAGGACGAGCTCAGAGAGTCGCTGGCGTCGCTCCGGAAGTCGCCACTTGATTGAGGCCCAGAATCTGGCGAACTGTCGCCGTATTGGTACTGTGAGATAGCGCCACCGCCGAAGGCTCCTTCTTCGTTCATGGCAGACGCTTGGGACACCATCGATTCGCCGGCCATTGACTCGCCAATAGGGAGCAAGGTATTGGGGTCCATCGCATCGACGTGGTGGTCTCCTCCACCCCGAGACGCCTTCAATAACGGCGCAGTCAGCAACGGGTTGGCAGATCCATCGCTGAAACTGTCGCTTGCCCCGTGGCCGCGGCTGTTCGATCGACCAAACGCCCCGCCTGGGGACATGACAGCACTGTCCATGGATAAGTTCGGAGCTCCAAAATCTTCGGTGCGATTGCGCGGCGTGGGGTCGGCGCGCATGAGGTACAGGAGGCAAAACGAGACGCAGTCGTACGGCAAAATGTAGCACCCGAACTGCCATAAAATGTGATGCACTTCAAGGAAGCGGTACCTGTACGCCAGAAAGTGATTTCAGGGGCTGAGGAAAATTAGTTGTAAGCGAGCGAATGTCTTGCTACTGAGATGAAGGCTCAAAAAAAGAAGAAAAAAAGCGGCAAGTGAGCAACACTCCAAAGGCGAATGAGATTTCAAAGAATCAACGAGAACAAACAGTACATGAGCCACTCAAGCAAAGGATGATGCACAAACACACACGCATAAACACGCTCGCACGTTTCATAAAGCTCCGGGTTATCAGTGCGCCAGTCCTCGTTGCCAGCCATGGTGCCAAGCATCAAGGGGAATGAACCAATGATACGACAAATAATTTCGGCCAGAATGCACATCGTCACCACCACCAACACCGTCTGTGAGGATTTTTTTAAATGGTGAGGGTTGTACTCTAGAGGGCACACATTATCCAGAGAATAACATAAAAGATGCAATGAATCCAGAACAAAACTACTGAGGTGTGCTTGTCAAGCAGGTTATTCAAGTTATGCTTTAGGACTGCACTGTAATTTGTGTACTACTATCTGTAGTACCTTTAACTTCCTGACGACAGCAAGTTTTTGCTGCGATTCAAACACCGTTGAATGCTGAATCCGCTCAACCAATCGAGTCCCTTGCACCTGTGTGTTTGTCAATCCACGATAAAATGATTCACGTAAGAAAATTATGCTTGTGATGAGGGCAAGAACGAGTCGATTACAGGTGATTATATAGAATCGATCTGCATCAATCTAGCTAGTACAGTCGAACTCACCCTATTCTTCTCTTCTTACTTAGATAATAAAAGTAAGCAACGGGAATCAAAGAAGAGTAGTCTGTAAGGAGCTATTGGAATTGAGATGCTCATAATACCATGAGAAAAATGCAGAGGCTGAGCTGCATTGAGTCCAGAAACAGCCAGTTCAAGTACACCCAAAACGTGAGCGAGCCTCCGTTGCTGACCTCCGCCACTTCGGGCGCCACCGCAATGTAGCCGTTCACGAGGCAGCTCACGGTGATGTCAATGCAGTTGATGCCGAAGAGCCACTGCACGAGCCGCTTGTGCCTGGCTCAACGATAATGGAAAAAAGAAGAAGAAGAAGTTGTTTTGGCATAGAAAGGCAGCATCGGTGATTTCAATACGGGACACGAGAGTTTTAAAGTAGTAAGGCAGATGTCTTGATTCATAAAACTGAGTAAATCATAGAACAGGCTGCATATAGGCTAAAACAGTGGGCGTGCAATTCCAAAATTTGAGAGAGCGCGAAAGAGCTATTGCGCTACGAATATTTTTATGTGGCAGCGAGAGATGACACTGAGAACTCTGTACCTAATTGTTGTGACGATAGCGATGCGACCAGCGCGCTCCGAATACGACAAAAAGTCAGACCACGTGAGTACAGTAATGCTTAAGCACACGAGCTGAAGGGACAGCCCTATGCGATAGAGGCCATAAAATATCCAGACTGAACGGTAGACGAACTCTGTCTCCCTAACGAAGCAA
>Ga0307931_1001320_pt1 | contig 16309 bp, 11 predicted proteins | sample OrgLakmetageno47_FD_201816 | JGI IMG/M metagenome (GOLD analysis project Ga0307931, IMG submission 201816) | Saline water microbial communities from Organic Lake, Antarctica - #47 | ecosystem: Environmental > Aquatic > Non-marine Saline and Alkaline > Saline | place: Antarctica: Organic Lake... | reverse complement strand
GGTGCCGGCAAAACCGGCAAAGAAGGCGCCGATGGTAAACGCCGACAGCTTTACCGCGGTGCGGCTGAGGCCCAGGGAACGTGCGGCAATTTCATCCTCGCGTAGAGCTTCCCAAGCGCGGCCTACCGGCATTTTCATCAACCGGCGAATAATCAGCGCGGTGATAATGGCCAGTACCAGGGCAATCAGGTACAGGAATATGACTTTGTGTTCGCCGCTGTAGGCGATGCCGAAGGTTTCGTGAAACGAGGTATTACCTTCCTCTTTAACACGTCGGCCAAATTCCATTCCGAACAGGGTAGGGTCCGGAATGCCGCCAATGCCGTTAGGCCCGCCGGTCACGTTGGTCCAGTTGTTCAGCAGTATGCGGATAATTTCACCAAAACCCAGGGTCACAATGGCCAGGTAGTCGCCCCTTAGCCTCAGCACTGGAAAACCCAGAAGCAGGCCGAATAATCCTGCCAACAAAGCGCCCAGGGGCAGCGCCATCCAGAACGAGACGCCGTAATACTGCGACAATAAGGCAAAGGTGTAGGCGCCCACAGCGTAAAAAGCCACGTAGCCCAGGTCCAACAGGCCAGCCAGACCCACCACCACGTTCAGGCCCAGCGCCAGTATCACGTAAATCAGCACCAGGGTGGCCAGGTCAACCGCGCCGCGAGACGAGAAAAATGGCCAGAACAGCGCCACAACGACCAGCCCGGTCAGTACCCAGCTTTCAAGCTTTGCCCGTTCTTTTTGCTCCATGGGCTTGCGGCCGGTCAGCGGGTTCAGGTTGCTCACGGCGCCCAGTTTGCCCATCAGGCTGTCGCGGAAAAGCTGGAACAACAACACCACTAATGCCGCACACGCAATGGCGACGACGGTGGTGGTGTCGGTGCCAGTCAGGACAATATTGATCCCTTCGGCTTCCAGATTCAGCCCCAAAATGGGGTAAGAGATAACGAGGGTTACGATGGCACAAAAAAGTGCGTGCCGAACATTGGAAGCCGCCATCAGATTTTTTCAACCTCCGGTTTGCCCAGTAGGCCGGTCGGTTTGAACAGTAAAATCAGGATCAGCAAGCTGAACGAGATGACGTCTTTGTATTCACCACTCAGATAGCCTGACGTCATGCTTTCAGCAATGCCCAGAATAAGCCCGCCCAGCATCGCACCCGGAATGCTGCCAATGCCGCCCAGTACCGCTGCGGTAAACGCTTTTAAGCCTGCGATAAACCCAAACAACGGATCAACCGAGCCGTAGTACATACCCAGCAGCAGACCGGCAACCGCTGCCAATGCGGCGCCAATAATGAAGGTGGCGGATATGATGCGGTTGGTGTCTATGCCCAGCAGGTTGGCCATGCCCAGATCCTGGGATACGGCGCGGCAAGCGCGCCCGGTGCGTGAGCGTGATATAAACGTCGATAGCACGGTCATACAGACCAAGGTGGTTACAAAGATGGTGATTTGCATGTACGACAGCGACATTTGGAAGGCGCCTTCCGAACCAAAATTGAAACCGCCTTCGATCAGTAAGGGAAAACCGATGTTGCGTGAACCCTGGGCCAGTTGCATGTAATTTTGCAAAAAAATAGACATACCAATGGCGGAAATCAACGGAATCAGGCGGTGCCGACCGCGTACTGGCCGGTAGGCCACTCGCTCCACTGCCCAGCCCATGGAACTGGATACAAGGATGGCGCAAACCAGGGCCACAACCAGCACCAGCGGTAACCAGGCAATGCCGAGGGTAGTCAAGCCGGTGATCGCAATGAGCGCGGTGTAGGCGCCAATCATATAAATTTCGCCGTGGGCGAAGTTGATCATTCCAATAATGCCGTAAACCATGGTGTAACCAATGGCAATCAGGGCGTAGGCGCTGCCTATTGTCAGCCCGTTAATAAGCTGCTGAGAGAAGTATAAAAGGTCTTGCATGGGGTGCCATCTCTGGAAATCGACTTCTGACGGGCAGCGAAATGCGCAGCAGGCAAGGGCGCCGCGCAATGAACGTTTGGATCAGAAGCTTGGAAGAACACCCCTCAGCCGTTGGCAGGCTGCGGGGTGTCGTCTTTTTCAGCGCTGCTGCCGGGCTTGCGCCCGCACGACAGCGACGGGCTGGTGGGGTCCGCGTCAGTTACTGACCGGAGTCTTGCTGCCGTCTGAATGCCACTCATAAACCACAAACTCGAACGACTTCATGTCGCCGGCTTTGTCGTACTGAACGGTGCCGATGGGCGTCTCGAAGCTGTTGGCGCGCAGTGCGGCGGCCACTTTAAACGGGTCTTTGGAGCCTGCTTTTTCGACGCCTTCAGCTACCAGCTGAACCGCGGCGTAGGACGTCAGTACAAACGGGCCGGAGGGGTCTTCGTCTTTATCCGCAAATGCGGCAACCAGATCTTTGTTCTCGTCTTTTTCGTCGAAGGCGGGTGGCAGGGTAACCAGCAGGCCTTCAGCGGCTTCGCCGGCAATGGTGTTGATGTCTTTGTTGCCAACGCCTTCAGGGCCCATAAATACAGCGTCCAGGTTGGCCTGGCGAGCTTGGCGCAGAATTAGACCCAGCTCGGGGTGATAGCCGCCGTAGTACACGTAATCAACCTGAGCCTGTTTGAGTTTGGTCACCAGCGATGAAAAGTCTTTATCGCCTGCGGTGATGCCTTCAAACATGGCTATTTCGACGCCCGCGTTTTCTAGGGTATCGCGCACGGCGGTAGCAATACCTTCACCGTATTGCTGTTTGTCGTGGATAACCGCGACCTTTTTGGGCTTCAGGCTGGCCAAATACCCTCCGGCGACCGGGCCTTGCATGCTGTCCAGGCCGATGGTGCGGAATAACAGTTCATAACCGCGAGCGGTGATGGCCGGGCTGGTGGAGGCTGGGGTGATCATCAGAATGCCTTCGTCTTCGTAGATATCAGACGCCGGCTGGGTAGAGCTGGAACACAGGTGGCCTATCACGTATTTCACGCCGTCGTTGACCAGAGCGTTGGCAACGGTGACGGCCTGCTTTGGGTCACATACGTCGTCGTATTCAACCGCTACCAGGTTTTCACCCATAACACCGCCAGCGGCATTAATGCGTTCGATGGCCATACGCGCGCCAGAAAACTGCATGTCGCCGTACTGCGCAACCGGTCCTGTCATGGGGCCGGCAATGCCTACTTTAAGGTCTGCTACGGCGGCACCTGCGCCCAGAAGAGCCGCGGATGTGGCGATGGCTGCTACGAGCTTTTTAACGTTGCTTTTCATTATTAGTTTCCTGTGATCAGGGTTTCATCGTAATGCCTAGACATTAACAAAACACCACCGCTTGGTTGTTGTCAAGCGTAGGCTGTGCAAGGGCGTCATCTTGCCCTGCAAATCGCAGGTTGTCTTCAATTTAATGGCTGTCTGGCCATATAAAAATTGTGGGTGATGAGTGGTTTTTGCAGTGGATCGTGATATAAGCAACTCTAAATTTTAGTGGTATAAACATGTCAGGAGCGGTGCGTTGACCAATTATGACGAAGTATTAGTGGCATTACGCCGGGTAATCCGCGCAACAGATCTGCACTCAAAACGATTGAGCAAGAGCGCTGGGCTGACCGCGCCGCAACTGCTGATTATGCGGACCGTACGGGATTTGGGCCAAGTGACTATTGGCACCATCGCGGATAAAATCAGCCTTAGCCAGGCCACAGTCACCACTATTTTAGATCGCTTGGAATTGCGCAAATTGGTGTACCGAGTGCGCAGTACCCAGGATAAGCGCAAAGTGCACGCCCACCTGACCGAAGCCGGCAGCGAGATTCTGGCCCGTGCGCCGAACCCGCTGCAAGAAGACTTTATCAAAAAATATCAGGCCCTGGCCCAGTGGGAGCAAACCATGATTCTGGCCTCGTTGCAGCGAGTCGCTAACATGATGGACGCCGACCACATAGACGCATCACCGGTTCTGGATGTCGGTCCGGTGCTGCGCGAAGACGGCTGGAAGGGCACCCCCAAATAAGGTTTCATGGTGAAGCGGCACGTTGGGACGAGGAGCGGCGGCCAGTGCGTCAGTGCATAACCGCACCCTTCTTCGGTTGTTGGCCAAAGCACACCTGAAACACATCGCTGTAGTGTTTCGCAAAACTGACCGTAATGCCTTCCTTCAGGTACCCCGGCAGTTCGTCGTAATTGCCTCGGTTAGCCTCTGGCAAAATCAACTGGTTGATTTTCTGCCGTCGGGCGGCAATCACTTTTTCCCGTATTCCCCCAACGGGCAGTACCTGCCCGGTCAGTGTCAGTTCACCGGTCATGGCGATGTTTTGCTGTGGCGCTTCACGGCGAGCAATCGACAGCAGCGCCGTAGCCATAGTCACGCCTGCGCTTGGGCCGTCTTTCGGCGTGGCACCTTCCGGCACGTGCAGGTGCACCAGAGACGTGTCGAAAAATACAAGATCGCCTTTATAGCGTTTTAAATTAGACGCGACAAAACTGTAGGCAATCTCGGCGGATTCGCGCATTACATCCCCCAGTTGCCCGGTCAGTTTGAAACCGCGTTGGTCGCTGTGAATGCGCGAGGCCTCAATGCTGAGCGTAGCGCCGCCCATGGCGGTCCAGGCTAAACCGGTGACTACGCCCATGCCCTTCATGGATTTTTCTTTGCGAAAGACAGGCTGCCCCAGATATTCCTGTACGTCGGCAATGCCAACGCGTACGGGTAAGTCAGGATTTTCCAGCAGTTTGACGATGCCCTTGCGGATAATTTTGTGCAGCATCTTTTCCAGGCCGCGCACTCCGGCTTCACGGGCATAGCCTTCAGTCACCTGTTTTATCGCAGCGTCAGAAATGTTCATCTGTTTTTTCAGCAGTCCGGCTCGCTTTAACAGTTTGGGCAACAGATGATGCTTGGCAATCGCCAGTTTTTCTTCCCCTATGTAGCCCGACAGGCGAATCACGTCCATGCGGTCGAGCAGCGGCTGCGGTATGGTATCCAGCTGGTTGGCGGTGCAGATGAACAATACTTTCGACAAATCCATGCGCACATCCAGGTAGTGGTCCAGAAACTCGCGGTTCTGCTCTGGGTCCAGAGTTTCCAGCAGGGCAGAGGCCGGGTCGCCCTGGTAAGACGCGCCAATCTTGTCGATTTCATCCAGCATAATGACCGGATTGGCCACTTTCGCGTCTTTCAGTGCCTGCACGAATTTGCCGGGCATGGCGCCAATATAGGTGCGGCGATGACCTTTAATTTCGGCTTCGTCACGCATGCCACCTACGCTAAAGCGATAGAACTTGCGCCCCAACGCGTCTGCCACCGAGTGGCCAATGGACGTTTTGCCCACGCCCGGCGGGCCTACCAACAGCAAAATGGTGCCGCTGACTTCTTTTTTGAAGCTGCCCTCTGCCAGAAACTCGATAATACGGTCTTTTACATCGCCCAGGCCGTTATGGTCTTTGTCCAGAATGTGCCGCGCCTCGGCGAGATCGAAATGATCCTGCGAGTGCTGGCCCCAGGGCACTTGGGTTATCCAGTCCAGATAATTGCGGGTAACGCCATACTCCGGCGAGCCTTGTTCAAGAATTCGCAGTTTTTGCAGTTCTTCATCAAAACGTTCGCGCACCGCTTCGGGCGGGTCCAGTTCCGCCATACGCCCTTCGAAACGTTCGGCGTCGGCCGTTTTGTCGTCTTTCGACATGCCCAGTTCGCGTTGAATCACTTTCAGCTGTTCTTTCAGAAAGAACTCACGTTGGTGCTTTTGTACTTTTTGGTTCACTTCTGCGCTAATTTCAGACTGCAGCTTGGCCACTTCCAGTTCTTTACGCATCAGCAAAAGCACTTTATCCATGCGTTGCAACAGCGGCACGGTATCCAGTACCTCCTGCAATTTCGTGCCAGGTTCGCTGGTCATCGATGCGCCGAAGTCGGTTAGCGGTGAACTGTCCTCTGGGCCAAAGCGCGTCAGGTACTGCTTCACTTCCTCGCCGTACAGCGGGTTGGTGCGCAGCAGTTCTTTAATAGCGCTGATAACGGCCATGGTATAGGCCTTGGTTTCATCCAAGTCTTCGGCGGGCTCCTGTGGGTATTCCACTTCAACCAAGTAGGGCGGGCGGCGGCGCAACCATCGCACAATGCGAAAGCGCTGTAAGCCCTGTGCAATGAACTGAACCTTGCCGTCTTTTTGCTGGGCGTGATGCACGCGCACGGCGCAGCCCATGGTGGCCAGATCTTTGCTGTCAGGCACGCCCTTTTCACCGGCTTCGTCGTCAACGTAGCAAATGCCGAGCATGCCGTGATCGGTCTCCTTCACTTTTTTCAGGGTCTCATGCCAAGGGTTTTGATTGACCATGACAGGCTGTACCTGAGCGGGGAAAAACGGCCGGTTAGACACCGGCAGCAGAAACAGACGCTTGGGCAGCGTTTGTTCAGACAGTGCCAGGTTTTTGCTGTGTTCGTCTTTGCCTATGTACTCGGTTATATCTTCTTCGAGCTGTTCCACAGAGTCGTCGCTGATGTTGTCTGTCATGCTAGTCGGCTTCCCGGTACTGGGTGTGTTCGGCGTCGTGTATTCAGTGTAGGACGTCTATGGTTTACCTGCTGCCAAAACTCTGATTTTCAAGGCTGCTTATCAACCCCTTTGGCCTGTTCCTCTTGAATTTCACCGCCGGGCTCCCTATCTTAGCTGTATCTTTAAACAGCGACAGATTCAGGTGTCCCAATGAGCAGCTCTCTTTATAGTTTTGAAGCCACAATGGAAAAGTTCCAGCAGCAGGTGATGGACGCCTCTGCGACAACACCCGTTCTGGTAGAGGTATGGGCAGAACAGAGCGCGCCTTGTAAACAGCTGATGCCACTGCTGGAAAAGTTGGCTGATGAGTACCAGGGTGCCTTTTTACTGGCCAAAGTGAACGCCGACCAGCAACAACAACTTGCCTCCAGCTTGGGCGTGCGAAGTCTGCCAACCGTTATTCTGGTGAAAGATGGCCAGGCGGTAGACGATTTTAGCGGCGGGTTAGCGGAAAACGAGATCCGCAAAGTGCTGAACCAGTACGTGGAGGCGCCTGCCGCGGACCCGTACGAAAAAGCTCACGCGCTCTGGGAAGAAGGCGATCTGGATGGCGCCTTGGCCATCTTGGGCGATATGAATCAGAAAGATCCGGAAAATCTGAAAGTACTGATTGACCTGGCTCAGATTAAAGCCGAAATGGGGGATCTGGACATCGCCGAGCAAATTTACAACGGTCTGCCGCCGGAAGAAAAACTGCAGCACCAGGCCAAACAGCTGGCGGCCCGCATCAAATTTTTGAGACAGGCCGCAGAGCTGCCACCCCAAACCGACCTGGAAATGGCTCTTGAGCAGGACCCACAAGACCCCAACGCGTTGCACATGCTGGCGCTGCACAACGTATTAAAAGAAAACAACGCCGAGGCCATGGAACTGCTGATTCGCTTGATGCGAGTAAACAGCCAGTATAAAAGTGAAGTGGCCAAGACAACGCTGGTGGAGCTGTTTGAAAAGCTGGGCAACAACAACGCCGACGTGCGCACCTACCGGCGCAAGCTGTATACCTTGATGCATTAAACCACGATTTAGCTTTAAAGAAAAAAGCGGGCGGACTTCACGGTAAGCCCGCTTTTTACTTATTATTCAAAGCGAAACGTACAAGGCTCAGGGTTGTAAACGACGTCACACAGAGCCGGCTGTGTTCGACCTTGGTCGGGTGTGACTTGTCTAAAGGGTGTAAAAACGTCATTATTCCGTAAGGAATCGGAATTAACCGCTCATTTTCCAGATTTTTTTGGGGTTAACCAAAAAATTTCGATAAATTGTAGTAAAAAAACTACAATACAAACTACTTCCAACAGCCGTTTGCGATCTGTTAGGCGCAAATTGTGAAACCCGATCCAGGCTTTCTTACGAACGATCAATCGGCGCTACGGTCCCAGCGCCGCAAGCCCCACTGACTGACTCAGCAGCGCAGCCCGTGATGTACGGCGACTGGGCCGCACTTATACAGACGCCTAATGGAGTATTTGATGTACCAGGACGACGATCCGATTGAAACTACGGAGTGGCTTGACGCGCTTGAATCATTGATTGATCAAGAGGGTGTAGACCGAGCCAAATACATTTTGGAACGCCTCTCCGAGCGCGCCAGTCGTGATGGCACCGAGCTGCCTTACGCCATCACCACGCCGTTCCGCAACACTATCCCGCTTGCGCAAGAAGCACGTATGCCGGGCGATTTGTTTATGGAGCGCCGCATTCGTTCCCTGATCCGTTGGAACGCCATGGCGATGGTTGTGCGCGCCAACAAGCGCCCAGGTGAACTGGGCGGTCATATTTCCACCTTCTCGTCTGCGGCCACGCTCTACGATGTAGGCTTTAACTACTTCTTCCACGGCGGTGATGAAAAACGTGAATCAGACCTTGTGTATTTTCAGGGCCATGCCTCGCCGGGTATTTACGCCCGTTCCTTTTTGGAAGGCCGGTTTGAAGAATCGCAGCTAGACAAGTATCGCGAAGAAGTCGACGGCGGCGGTTTGTCATCCTATCCGCACCCGTGGCTGATGCCGGATTACTGGCAGTTCCCCACGGTGTCTATGGGCCTGGGCCCGATTCAGGCTATTTACCAGGCTCACATCATGAAGTACCTCGACAGCCGCGAGCTGGTCGAAATGGAAAATCGCAAAGTGTGGTGCTTCCTTGGGGATGGTGAATGTGACGAGCCCGAAACTCTGGGCTGTATCTCCAAAGCCAGCCGTGAAAACCTGGACAACCTGGTGTTTGTGGTGAACTGCAACCTGCAGCGCCTGGATGGCCCGGTGCGTGGCAACGGCAAGATTATTCAGGAACTGGAAGGTGCGTTCCGCGGTGCTGGCTGGAACGTGATCAAAGTGGTGTGGGGTCGCATGTGGGACCCGTTGTTTGAGCAAGATGAAGACGGCACCCTGCAGCGCGCCATGGACGAAGTGGTTGACGGCGAACTGCAGTCTTTCACCAACGCTGGCCCGGCGGCAACCCGCAAGCAGTTTTTCGGCAAGTATCCGAAGCTGGCCAAGATGATTGAAAACTGGACCGACGACGACATTCAGTCGCTCAATCGCGGCGGCCACGACCCGTACAAAGTATATGCGGCTTATAAAAAAGCGGCGACGGAAGCCAACGGCAAGCCAACCGTTATTCTGGCCCACACCATCAAGGGTTACGGCTTTGGTGCCGCTGGCGAAGCCACCAACACGGCTCACTCGCTGAAAAAGCTTGACACCGAAACCCTGAAAGACTTCCGCGACCGTTTTGCGATTCCGCTGAAAGACGAAGAGCTAGACAGCGTGCCTTACTACCGTCCGGCGCCCGACAGCCCCGAGCTGGTGTACATGAAGAAGCGCCGGCAGGATTTGGGTGGTTTTTATCCCAAGCGTCGTAAAGACAGCCAGCCGCTGCAGATTCCTGACCTGGATATCTTTAAGCAGCTGCTAGAAGGTTCCAACGGCCGCGAAATTTCCACCACCATGTCGTTCGTGCGCATTCTGAGTGCGTTGGCAAAAGACAAGCGTGTGGGCAAGCGTGTTGTGCCAATTGTTCCTGATGAAGCTCGTACCTTTGGTATGGAAGGCATGTTCCGCCAGCTGGGTATTTACACCTCGGAAGGGCAGAAATACGTGCCGCCCGATCGCGACCAGATCATGTATTACCGTGAAGACAAAAAGGGTCAGATTCTGCAGGAAGGCATCAACGAAGGCGGCGCTATGGCGGCCTGGATTGCGGCAGCTACATCGTACAGCAACAACAACTTCCCGCTGATTCCGTTTTACGCGTTTTACTCTATGTTCGGTTTCCAGCGCGTGGGCGACCTGGCTTGGGCTGCTGGCGACATTCAGGCTCGCGGCTTCCTGATTGGCGGTACCGCAGGGCGTACCACGCTGAACGGCGAGGGCCTGCAGCACCAGGACGGTCACAGCCATATTTTGGCCAACACCATTCCTAACTGCAAAGCGTACGATCCGGCTTACGCCTACGAAATGGCGGTGGTGATTCATCACGGCATGAAGGAAATGTACGAACAGAACACCAACGTTTATTACTACATCACTATGGAGAACGAGAACTACGTTCAGCCAGCGATGCCGGAAGGCTGTGCCGATGGCATCATTAAAGGCATGTACAAGTTCAGTTCGGTGGAAGCAAAAGGTAAAGCCAAAACCAAGTTGCGGGTTCAGTTGCTGGGCTCCGGCGCTATCCTGAACGAAGTGAACGCCGCGGCCGAGCTGTTGAAGGACGATTGGGGCGTCAGCTCCGATGTGTGGAGTGTGACCAGCTTCAACGAACTGGCCCGCGACGGCCAGCACGTAGAGCGCTGGAACCTGATGCACCCGGATGACAAAGGCCGCAAAGCTTATGTCACCCAGTGCCTGGAAAACCAGGCGGGTCCGGTCGTGTCGTCCACCGACTACATCAAGCTGCACTCTGAACAATTACGGTTGTTTATCCCTAAAACCTTCCTGACCCTGGGTACGGATGGCTTTGGCCGTAGTGACACTCGTCAAAAACTGCGTGGTTTCTTTGAAGTTGATCGTTACCACGTGGCCATAGCAGCACTGTCTGCTCTGGCCAAAGACGGCGAGATCAAGCACGAGCAGGTTCTTGAAGCCATGCGCAAGTACGGAATCGATCGCAACAAACCGAACCCGGCGCACCGCTAAGGAGACCGCTATGAGCGAACAAGAAATCAGGGTCCCCGATCTGGGCGGGGCAGACGAAGTGGAAGTTATTGAGATACTGGTCAGCGTCGGTGATTCGGTGGCTGAAGAAGATCCGATTCTGACGGTTGAGACCGACAAGGCGTCGGTTGAGTTGCCGTCACCGGGCGCGGGCAAGATCGTAAAGATCACCGTTAAAGTGGGCGACAAGATCAAAGAGGGCGACGTTGTTGGCATGCTTAGCTCTGATGGAGAGAGCTCTGATGGCTCTTCAGGTGACAGCAGCGCACCAGAGCCTGAGCCCAAAGCCAAAGATGACGCACCGGCTAAGTCTGACGACAGCACCGGCAAGCCGGCGCCGCAGAAAAAATCCGGTGGCACACGCACAGAAGTCGTGAAGGTGTCCGGCCTGGATGGCTTTGATGACATTCCGATCATCGAGCTTAACGTGTCTGAAGGCGACGACGTTGACGTAGAAAGCGCGCTGGTTACCGTGGAATCTGACAAGGCGACCATGGAAATTCCATCGCCCTTGGCCGGCAAAATCGGCAAGATTTTGGTTAAAGAAGGCGATAAGATTTCCGAAGGCGACGACCTGCTGGAAATAATCATCACCGACGATGGCGCAGATGACGGCGACGACGATGCCGATTCAGCCCCGGTTGATAGCAGCGACGCGAGTACAAAGCCGCCAGCCGAGCCAGAGCCACCTGCCGAGCCAAAGCAACCTGTTGCGCCGCCGTCCGAACCAAAGAAACCCGCTGCGCCCGAGCAGCCGGCTGCGGCCAGCGACAACAAAGCCAAGCCTGCAGACACCGGTTCTGCGACCTACGAAGCGCCCGCCGCCGGCACCAAAGTGCACGCCGGCCCTGCGGTTCGCAAGCTGGCCCGTGAACTGGGTGCAGACCTGGCCCGGGTGAAAGGCTCCGGCCCGAAAAGTCGTATTATTAAAGATGACGTGCACGGCTACGTGAAGGCTCAGCTGCAGCAGGCACAGCAAGGCGCCGTTGTACCCGGCGCCGGCACCAGCGGCATTCCTGGCGTGAAACTGCCAGATTTCAGCCAGTTTGGTGAAGTTGAGCGGGAAGGCATGTCGCGCATGATGTCGGTAACGGCGCTGAACATGCACCGCAGCTGGCTGAATGTGCCACACGTTACCCAGTTCGAAGACGCCGACATCAGCGATATGGAAGATTTCCGTAAATCGTTGAAGGCGTTGGGCGAGAAGAAAGGCGTGAAAATGACGCCGCTGCCGTTCATGCTCAAGGCTTGTGCCGCGGCCCTGGCTGAGCTGCCCCAGTTCAACGTAGCGTTGGATATGGATCGCAAAGAGGTGGTACACAAGAAGTACATCCACATCGGTATTGCGGTGGATACGCCCCACGGCTTGATGGTTCCGGTGATTCGTAATGTGGACCAGAAAGGCTTGTGGGAGCTGGCGGCTGAAAGCGCAGAGCTGGCGGGCAAAGCCCGCGACAAGAAGCTGAAGCCGGCTGAAATGCAGGGCGCCTGTTTCACCATCACCAGCCTCGGTGGTATTGGTGGTACGGCCTTTACGCCCATTGTGAATACGCCGGAAGTGGCGATTCTGGGGGTCTCAAAGTCGGCGATGAAGCCGGTATGGGATGGTCAGGAGTTTCAGCCAAGGCTCATTCTGCCGCTGTCGCTGTCCTACGATCACCGGGCTGTGAATGGCGCTGATGCAGCACGCTTTACCGCTGTGTTGAGCCAGAGATTGGGTGACATCCGCTCTCTTCTGCTTTGATCTCTGGTGGCTGACCGCCCTGAAGCCTGCGGGCTACAGGGCGGTCGCAAGGCCCATGAAATTATTCAGAACGCACCGCCTTTGGGCGGTTTTTTAATGCCTGATAGAAAATACTGACAAGGGAACGTTAAAAACACTTTTGAGTGACAATAGTGGCCACCTTGATTTAGTATGTCGACGTTAATAACGCTTTTATGTGTGATTAGTGAATGCCATGAGGTTGCAATGAAACAATCAGATGCCATCAAACGCCTGGCGGTATTCGACTTCAAAGGCCGCTACGTCTATTCCTCAAAGGATATGCCGAAGCTGTTTTCTGAAGAATCCGAGCGCAGTCGGCAGGCGACGATCAACCGCCTGGTCAGCAGCGGTATTCTTGAACGGCCCTCCAAAGGGGTGTACGTGTATAGCCTCTCCCGTCACAAAGGATCGGACATCCTGGAACGGGTGGCAAAGACCCTGCGCCGCGGGGAATACAGCTATATCAGTCTGGAATCGGCTCTTTCTGAATATGGCGTCATTTCTCAAGTTCCGGTTGGCCGCATTACCATTATGACCACCGGCCGGAAAGGGGAGTACAAGACCTCCTATGGGGTCATTGAATTCACTCATACCAAACGACCGGTTACCGACATTCTCGCTGGCGCGCAGGATCGCGGGCACCCGCTACGAATCGCCACCAAAGAGGTAGCGCTGCGAGACCTTAAACGCGTAGGCCGAAACTCACATTTGATCGACCCGGAGGAAGCCCGTGCGTAAATACGATCAGGAAAGCTTTCAGCGGCTGGTGTCTCTGGCGATGCAAGACCCTGACCTTGCCAATATGCGCCCCGTCATTGAAAAAGAGATCATCCACTTTGACCTCTTTTTCGCGCTGGACCAGGAGGGGCTGCTGAATGATCTGGTGTTTCAGGGCGGTACCGCCGTTCGCCTGTGCTATGGCGGCAGGCGTTTCAGCGAGGATCTGGATTTCGCCGGTGGCGTTGACTTCTCATCCCGCAAGCTCGCGCAGATGAAAGAGTGCATTCTGGATTACCTGGGCAACCGATATGGACTGGAAATCAGCGTTAAAGAACCCAAGTCACTGCGCAAAGAATCGGAATACGCTGAACGCAACGTGGATATGTGGCAGATCGCTATCGCAACATCGCCCGAACGGCCAGACCTCCCAAAACAACGCGTTAAACTGGAAGTGGCCAACATTCCGGCTTATACGGCTATCCCGCAACCGCTGATCCGCACCTACGACTTCCTGCCCGATGGGTATGAGGACCTGCTGATCATGACGGAAGACAAAAGCGAGATTATGGCTGACAAGCTCGTCTCCCTGCCGGCCACTCAAAAATATGTTCGCCATCGCGATATCTGGGACCTGATGTACTTGTCTCAGGAAAAGGCAGTCGTGCGCCCTGATCTGGTAGCAAACAAGATTCGTGATTACCAGATTGAGGATTATGAAGTGAAACTGGATGTCATGATCGGCAGGCTCCCCGACATCATCAAGGGTAAACCGTTCCGGGATGAGATGAATCGGTTTCTACCTGCCGATGTGATCGAACGAACGTTGGCCAAAGAAAAGTTTTTCGACTTTCTGCAGAATCGGGTTACCGGTTTGCTCATGGAAGTCCGAAATGAACTCGATCCGGATCAATCGGACAGCCCTCCGTTTTCGATATAACCGGACAGGCCACCACCCTCGGATAATACCTCGAACGCTACGGAGACCGATTAATGAACGTTGATGAACTTCTCTCCCAACCGCTGACCCTGAAAAACGGGGCGGTTATTCCCAATCGGTTTGCTATCAGTGCGGCAGTCGCTGAAAAGGCCGGGTTTGATGGGGTGCAGATTCATGGCGCTCACGGCTATCTGATCAGCCAGTTTCTGTCGCCGCACCACAATCAGCGGGAAGATGAGTGGGGTGGAAGCCCGGAGAACCGTATGCGGTTTGTGTTGGCGGTTTACCGTGCGATTCGCAAGGTGACCAGCGCCGGTTTCTGCGTGGGGATCAAACTCAATTCCGCAGATTTCCAGCGCGGCGTTTTTACCGAGGAAGAATCGCTGGACGCCATCAAGGCATTGTCTGACGAGGTTATCGACTTGGTTGAAATCTCCGGGGGCAATTACGAGAACCCGGCGATGGCGAAGGGGGTGGACTTGGTCAAAGAAAGCCCCCGATCTCGCGAAGCGTATTTTCTGGAATTTGCCGAAAAGGTCCGTCAGCAGGCGAAAACCCCACTCATGGTCACTGGTGGCTTTCGGTCCAGCGACGGCATGGCAAATGCGGTTGCCTCTGGCGCGACAGACTTGATCGGCGTGGCGAGATCGCTGGCCATTGAGCCGGATTTCCCGAACCGGATTCTGCGAGGAGAAGCGTTTGAAAGCGCAGTCAAGCCCATAACCACAGGTATTAAGGCCATTGATGATATGGCGCTGATGGAGGTCAGTTGGTATGCGCGTCAGCTGGGAAGAATGGGAAAAGGTAAGCCACCGCGTCTGCACAATCGCGGTTTCTGGTCGTTGCTGGAAGTACTCGGCGTCATGACAAGCCGGGGACTGAGAACCCGTCTTCGGGCCGGCGAATGAGAAAGCCGATTCGCACGCCCCAGTGGTGAATTAGTTCGCGAAGAACTAAAAAAAAGCCCCCGGCATGGTGCCGGGGGCTTTCCCTGAGTTAACTTCTAGTTCCTTTAGAAGTCGTACTGCGCTGCGAACAAGATGCGGTTTGCATCGCCATCATCGCCGCCTACTTCGTCGACCATGAAGTAGCCGTATTCGACGCCGACCATAACGTTTTCAACCGGTGTCATCTTGTAATTAAGGAACAGGTTGCTGTTCGTCTCATGACGGTCTGCTACTACAGCCGCGCCAAGGTCGTCTTCGGCATCGTCCCAATCAACAGTCGCGAAGCCGTAGCCGACGTTAACGCTGTTACCGGCACCGAGATTGACGCCCATGCCGAGCGTGCCGCCGTAGCCTGCGAGAGTCTCAAGATCGTTACCATTGAGGTACGCGTCCTGAGCACCAAAGCCGCCGTTGCCTGACCGGTAGAGATACCCGTTCGCGCCATTTGTATAGTTCAGCGCACCTTGAATGCTGATCATGTCGCTAAGCGCCAGCCGTGCTGCCGCGAAAGCGCCGAAACCCAGAGCGGAATCATCGTCAGTGCCGTTGTCGACGCTGAGCTGTTGAACCAAACCAGCGAAGCTAACCGTAACGGCGCTTGAGATGCTTTGCTGGAATCGGGCTGTCGCTACAGGGAGGCTTTGCTTCTTGTCGCCTGCAGCAACGATTGTTGTTCCTTCTGAAGCTCCAATACGCTGAAAACGTGGATCCTCAAGAGAGAAAGAAACCGGCCCGGTGGTGTAACGAACCTGCGCGGCGCGATCCTGAACGCCTGCGTTACCGGCGAGCGAATCAAAGTCCAGTGTCGATGTGTAACCCACAAAGCTGTTGAAGTTCGACCAGGTGCGACCGGCCAGCCAGTTCCCGTATTCGCCATAGGCATGACGAATCCGGAAGGTGCCGCCGCGGAAGTCTGTTTCCAGGTTAACTTTTACGCCACTGGAATGAGTTACATTGACGCCGAGACGAGACTGCTCTGCGTCTGCATCAAAAAAGCCGGTCGCCGTATCGCCGGAGCTCGTATCTACACTATTAAACTGGCCCGCTTGAGTGCCAAACTCGTTAATATTCTCATCAATATCGTACGCGGCGTTGAGGCGTGCATAGCCATACAGCTCTGCATCGACATCCCCTATATTCAAATCAACGGCATTTGCCTGACCCGCAACGCCCAGAATCGCTGCCGCCGCGGTTGAACGAATGGCAAATCTTAATTTGTTATACTGCATTTTACTGTCTCCACGTCTTTTATTTAAAGATCCACTTCAACCTAGT
>Ga0307931_1001319_pt1 | contig 16310 bp, 20 predicted proteins | sample OrgLakmetageno47_FD_201816 | JGI IMG/M metagenome (GOLD analysis project Ga0307931, IMG submission 201816) | Saline water microbial communities from Organic Lake, Antarctica - #47 | ecosystem: Environmental > Aquatic > Non-marine Saline and Alkaline > Saline | place: Antarctica: Organic Lake... | reverse complement strand
TTTTACCTCAGTCTCGTCAATATACGGCCCCGTGGCTTAAACACTCGACCCTAGCACGACAAACACACTAACCCAACATTCAAGCTTCGTTCCTCGCTACTAGCATCGTAATGTTTCTTGCTTTGATAGAGCACGGAGGCTGAGGAGGATGTGAAGAACATGAAGAGATTGTAATTACTTTTAACTAATCGGCGACCACTCTTTGACACGATGGCTTTAACCTACACAATACTTTAGACACTAGTAGACTTAGCATCACATAGTGTTGTTGGACAATTTAGTTGTGTCGGGTGCTCCAACAGGCGAGTGTGGCCTGAGTAGAAATGGCATCGAGCTATCGAGATATCTTTGGTACTGAAATTGCTCCTACATAGCCGCCGCCTCGATCTATGGAACACGCGGATGACCAGAGCTTGGAGAATGCTGGTTTATTAAATCGTTTTCTCGTCATAATACTCGTGCTTTGTTGTCGTCTTGTCGCTGATATTGGCAATACTTCGAAGGCAGAATCGCAACTACGGCTCTACGACTACGCGACGATCGAGGCAGCTTATTCGATTCAAGATGAGCGGCGAGAAAACCCTGGCAACTCGGATCAGAAGTCAACCGAGCCTGAGCACGAATGATTCCTAGGGTGACCTCGTTATTTGCGGCTTCAGGGGTGAGGTTCTAAACCTAGTAGCCCAGATGATCGCCTAGTTGACCTGGACGTGACACACGAAAGTTGAAAGTCGAAGAGCACTCAGACCGGCCGACTTCTTCGGAGGAAACACGACAGCTCGAGCCCTAATTCGCTGTGTGGAGTGAAATTTCTAGCGTTTTTTAGTGCCTCTGTTATTGTTCTTTTTTACTTCACTTAATTCGGAAGATTGCTAACCACTAACTAGACTAGCAAACTAGGCCCAGGCCAGACTCAATCGTCCCCCTTGACCAAACAATAGAATTGGCATCTTGATCAGGAAGGGCACGTTTGTTGATCAATTTTGTCTCAGAGATAAACTTCTAAGGAAGCGCTTACTCCCTAGTAGCAATGAAACACATCCGCGAAGATTCCGTTGTGGTGTCTTGCTAAGCGCACGTGCAAACGTTTCACGCAAGTAGACAGGCAGATCGCAATTCCAGTTGCCTGCCGGTACTAGCTGGAGAGAACACGTGGTGCCTTAGTGCCTTTCAGGATCCGCAGCTCCTAGGCGAATAATCAATGTACCTATATAATAGCAGAAGTATCCTAGAGGCATGAAATATCCGACTCAGCGCACGAATACCAGCAGGCTCTTGGGACTTGCACACACAGCACATCGTCGTGAGTTTCAAACCTCTCGTTTAGCAAATACTAGATTTCTACAATTTCTCCCACAGAGCACCACAAAAAGACCCAAGAGGCAGTGATCAAAAACATATTTAAAGAAAAAGAGAGGAGCACCTTAAATTGCGTGAGTGCAATTTTGCGGCCGGTGCAGAGCACGAACGAATGACAAGTAGATCTCAGCTTGGGAAGCCGTGGTAAGCCATTTGTCCCCCCAAATAGCCGGGACGAAAGTAGCTGGCGGAGCCATAGTACAGAAAATAAGAAAGCCAAACAAATTGAATATGATATCAGTGAGAGAGAAGGAGAAACGCTGAGGTCGAGGGATATGCATGGGGTATTGAGCATACCTTGTGCTTTACCTGGCAGAGAACGAAACACATCATTATCACTGAAAGCTCACAGCAACGTCGTCTTTTGTCTCCATGCAACCATGGATAGCGTCACACAATAACGCAGGGGCGATACTCGCGGCCAAGTCTCAGTGCATGAAGGTCAACTTGGCCTCCGGTCTTCTAGGAAGGCATGAGCTACTTGTGCTCCCAAGCGGCAACAGCAAATATTGCTGCTAGATCTAGCCACATGCCAAACCCTGATGAAAGACAGCATCACAGCAAGGTTCAAAGATTAAAGAAAAGGGAATCGGATAGAGCAATGCTAAAATATTACGGGTAGAGTGCTTCTAAGACAGTAAGTTGCACAAAAGCGCATGCGCCCTCACCCGTCAGCAAGCCGTGGCCAATGAAGAGAAAGTAGTAGGACGAACAAGTGAGCTCAAAGTAAGCTCCAGCCGATGCCAAAGCTTAGTGAAGTTCAGTTAGTGGCTTCCGTGGAGTCTTCATGTCTCAAGCGCTCACAAAGGGGCCATGGTGCGCTATTTTCAAATCTACACAGGTGTCGTCGAAATTGAACATCAGATCTCAAATCTCAACACGCCGTCAAAAATGAACATGTTGAGATTCGTCATCTCATGTTCAATTTTGATGGGGTTTTGGTCTAATATGATACAAAATAGACGAATCTCAACACTTTTGCTGGGTTGAAACTGGCTGTTAGCCAAGTTCGAAGTATCTCGTATGGCAACAAGTTTTCGAGCTTCTGGCTTCAACAACAATAATTTTACCGATGATGTCACATCGAATCATCACATCATCACTTCGTACTTCGTAGGCATAGGCTGACACCTCCCTTAGGCTGCCAGCACTGTGCCCTTGAGACCATGAGACATTTAATAAGACTTCAGAAGGTGGCATATTCATCCCTAAGCTTAACTCGAGCACCTAGACCACCGGCTGGGGTTCGGCCGCAGCCAGCACGGAAGAACGGGGGAAGTAACCTCCATGGCCCTGAGAAGGGTGCCGAAGGTATGATTCCTTCTCTCAGTATACAAGGCCCTCAGAAAAATAGGATAAGCACATCAAAAAATATATCCAGATGAATTATAAGGCGGGGCGCTGATCTACGCCGTTTTTTTTTTTTTTTTTTTTGGCATCGATCGTTGATAGGAGTTATTCGGAATACAGAAGCAACGGCCGAGGGCGCAGCTGGCAGCGAAGCTGCGGCCGGCGACGCAGCGTGGACGTCTGCGGAAAGCTCGAGCGCTTCGGCCACGCCTTTGACGCGAGACCAAGCCACTCGGCTCTTTACGGTGGCGGCGTTGCCCTTCGTGGGGTTTGGCGTGATGGACAATTTCATCATGGTGCGTGGTCGCCCGAGCTCAGGGAAAAAAGGTTGAGGGGAAGAGGATGCCTGGCCTTGCATGACACATGCACCACAAGTATACGTGTGCGCGAGCATCCAAAGTTTGGAATATGGCGAGATGAAGAGAATGCTCATAGGACGCTTGAGAGTTCTCTTTGAGGAGGGTGGGGGGACTGAAATTTATGTGGGAGTGGGAGAGACAAGCACGGGACTCCTGACAGCAAACGTTCAAATGGCAGCGAACAAATTTCCGATACTCAGGAATAGGCGGGCAGATTTGTTAGAAAGATGAAATTGATTGACTATAATTGGCTAGCTCTTTTTGTTTGCCGACTACCTTACCTCTTTTTTTTCTTCTTTTTTCTTTTTTCTCCACACTGATCCACCCTCACTGGGCCCATTGCAAATGAATTCGATAACAGATTGTGGCCGGCGATTCCATCGACCAGGCTTTTGGCGTGACGCTCGGCATTTCCACGCTGGCTGCAGCGGGGCTGGGCAACTTGCTGAGCGACGTGGTGAGATCCAAAAATCTCCAATGAATCGAAGCCTTGAAACGCTCCGAACAGCAGAGCTCCAAACCTACTTTTTCTCATGATACGCGAATGCATGTTAGGCGCCTGTAGGATACTCGCAAAGTGCTCCTATTACAACATGCTTTTGCCTCTTTCTTCTTCTATTTCTTGTGAATGAAAGGTGGGCCTGTCCGCGGGGGACGTGATTGAGCGGTGGTGCTTCAAATTAGGGTTTCGAGACCCTCCTCTCTCGGCGGCCCAACTGGCCTTGCCTCAGGTGAGTTATCATAAAAACCTGGTTATTCTTTCTTTGGTTTCCTGAAGAATTATCCATGACTGCTTCTGAACCCGTTGCATGCCGCTCTCCTTATATTCTAGTTTTTGTCTCTTTGGCCTTTTGTCGTTGTCTTCCCCCTTAATGCACGCTGATTGGACAAACGATCGGTGTACTACTACTGCTCTCTCAGGTACGGCGCTTGAAGTCAGCAGCCTCCGTGCTGGGCTTGTCATTGGGGTGCTTGATTGGCATGCTGCCATTACTGTTCATGACCGACCGGAAAGCCATGTATTTCGACGACAAAGAGCTGAGCTTGTACGAGACTTGCTTTCAGCCGTTTGGAGTAGAGCCCAAGGTAAACAAGGGAGAAGTGCATGGGGCATGCACAGTGCGCCGCGGTTGTTGTTGTGGCCGTGTGCTGTGTGGTAACCTGCTACTTTTCTCAAGAAATGGCACATCATAGACCACCACGGGGGAGGGGGGGCTGTGAAATGTTTCCCTTGGGTTTTCTTTTTTGACCTGCGCAACCGCCATTCTCTCTCCCCCCAACAGGACTTTTTCGAGCTCATGACCCACGGCAAGTGGTGCGTGGCCGACCCCTCAGCAGTGATGGTGGCCGCGGGCAAGCCTTTTGAAGCTGTCATTTTGCTCCACCAAGGCACTGCGAGCGCGTACGTTGGGGGCACGGCTTCTCCTGGCGACAAAGTAAGAATGAAAAGAGCATATTATTAAATGCGGTGGATTCGAGTCCTGACTGAATGTGGTTTAATTTTTAACATCATGCATCGAATTATACTCTCGTGCTCGTTGCTATTGGCTCTCTCTTTCATGCTCACATTCATTCGCTTTCTCTTGCCTGCACGCTCGTTCCCTTCCTTCGTTTTTCCTTCTCTTACTCCTTTCCAAAACTTCTTCTTCTTCTTCAGGTGAACCTCACCGGTCGCGACAAACTCTACAACTACCGCGGCCGCGGGGGTGCAGTGACGCCTCCAAACTCGAACGCTGCCGGCAGCAACAGCCCTACCAGCAGCTTGAAGCGCAGCATCAGCACCATGAGCAACAGCGTCAGCAACTTGGGCCTCGGCGGCGGCGGCGACAGCAGCAGACACTCAACTCCGGTTACTGCCAGCGCGTCAGCCATGAGCACCGCTGGCTCTTCGACTACCGTTGCAGCTACCAGTGCTGCGGCGAGCAAGGAAGCCGCGGCGGCGGCGGCAGCGGCTGCCACGTTAGCTCGCAACAACACGGGGGAAGTGGTGCGGGGCAGCGTCATCGGCGGGTCGGCCCTGGTGGACTTGCGGGTGCTTGGCGTGCCTTACCCCAATGAAGTGGTGGCCACCTCCAAAGTGCAATACGTGCAGGTGTGGTGTGGGCGCGGCACATGCATTCATGGTTGATGCACATGCATATTTCTCAGTGTGCGCGAGCATTCTAGAAAAAATCATGCGCCAAAGCAATCGGGACTATGCATTTAAAGTTGATTTCTTAAATTTGCTTTTTTTTCGTTTGTTTTGCACCCGGTGCCTTCTTTCGTTGTTCTGTTGTTCACGCACACCATGTCTTGGATTTGTATGGTTTGTGAATTTGACCTTGTGCTCTTGTCTTTTATTCATTTTGGTGGTAATGATTTTGCTCTCTACTATAGTGGGACATCAATGAGCTGCGGGACCAAATGAAACGCAACAAAAACGTCGAAGCCGCGGTGTTTTCCACCCTGTACTTGGACCTTCTCGAAGGGCACTCCAGCATGAAAGAGAGCGAGGTGAGAGGAAGATGAATCTATTTTTTTGGAATGCGTCAGTAAACTGACAGGTACAACAACTGAAGTTCAGGTCGAACCATGAAGGCATTCTTCAACAGCACTTCACATGCTCTGTTTCACTTGCCTATCTTTTTTTTTATAAATCTATATGTATTACCGCCAATTGCAGATGGCGCGAGGCGACAGCAACAACGACAACCGTGCAGTGGACCTGAGCGAGTTTGCGGTGCTGGTGCGCGCGATTTTGGCCGATGGAAAAATCCACGAGTCGGAAAGGAGACTGGTGAGGCCACAAAAGTTGCATGAATATGAAAAATGGCGCCAATTGTAGTTCTTATTGCCTTCCCATCATGCTTGTGAAACCTCGTCGTCTTTCTGTCCCAGACTCACCGATTTCGATACCCATTTTCTTACTCCTCTTCTTTCTCTTTCTGGCCAATCCAGGTCCGCGAGTTCATGGCTTCGAAAGGCTTGTCGGCTTCGGACTTGCGGCGCGAAGCCGCAGCCAACGACTGGAGTGAAGCCGAGTGGCTCGCGGGGAAAAAGAGCAACTTCGAGGTCAGAGAAAGAAACGAGTGTGCGCTGTTGCGCTTGCTTCATGGCCTTGATTTGTAACGCCACGCAAGAGCCCACTAATATACTTCTTTCTTTCTTTTCTCCTTCTTCCGCGAGCAGTATTGCCTTTTCTCGAGTTCTATTTCGTGCTTCAGCACTCGAAATGTGTACTTCCCTTGTATGTTTTTGATTTCTCCTTGCTGTTCTCACAATTTAAGCTCACTTCCTCCTTCTACAACTCTTCTATTTTTATTTTTCTCCAGGACGAGAAGGAACGAGAAATTCGGGAGCGCATCAAGGAAATTCCGAATATGCTCAAGAAAGCGGACATACGAAGCCGTGTCACGTCAAATTTGAACGCACCGAAGGCAGAAGACAGCGGCTTTGCCAAGTGACATTGACACTGAAAGCCATACTCAACAAAAACACACAGGCAGCCCCATCAGCAGTACACTGAACCGCCACGATAAGAAACACGAAAGAGTTTTGCTGCCTTCAAGTCTTGGCGTAATTGACACACAACACGCAACCGCAACACAACATACACCCAATTAACCCGAAACCGAAAGCGAAACCCGAAATTTACTCACACCCCACACCCACAACCCACAGGAGCTCTTGGCTTTTGGAGCTTCCACTTTCTTAGCGAGACGGGCGACAAACCCAGCACTCGGAAGCAGAATACTACGGCATGCATTTATATAAAATTAACTACCACCGCCCCAGACCTCAAGCACCGGAATCTGGGATCTACGGACCTAGTAGGACTTCTAGCTAGAACGATATTCGCTTGACTCAAATTACTGAGACTAGAGATTATCCAGAAAACTAGAAAAGCAAACCGGGTTCAAATCGCAATACGCAACGCACACGAGTGGCGTAGAGTTCTCTAACTCGACATTAAGGGTCTACAAAAGGTGCAAAGAATCGCACCAATCGAACCACATTCAGTTGGATCTCACGCTTATTTCACAAAACCGTGCTTCTTGTTCTGGAAGTAGCACGAGCCGCAGATGGCGCCAGTGCCGCCGCCAACAACCGCAACTAAGCCACCGACTGTGCAACAGCAATGAAAGTGTGGGTGAGAAGTGGAGAGGAAGGGGAGAGACGGGGAGAGAGAAAGCGAATGAGAGCGAAGCCCGCATCGTAGGCACAGAGGAGGCATGTGCGAGCTCTGTTATAAGCAAGATGACGAGCAGATCTACACAACAGTGATAACTACAATAAAATTTCCGTGCGAGCACTTACAGATGAGAGGTGCGCCAAAAGGCTTGCCGTCGAACACGTGCTGCAACGGAGAGGGAAACGACGCGAAAGATCAGACAAGGGTGAGGTTGGATGAGATAATCGCAGACGCAAGGACTATCACATAATAACGGGAATACAGCGTCTTCCAATATATATTGGGACAATGTAAAAACTGGCGCGCCATTGAGAAACGCAGCTCACCTCTTGGGCGCCTCGGAGCGGGGCCGAAGTCCGGAAGGACCGCACGGGCGCAGTGAGGACGGGGCGGACGAAACGAGCGAACATAGTCTGACAACCCATATGTAAGTCAAAAAGCGTCAGGTGTTACCGATATATGCTAACACAAGTGCAAGAATACGATGCCTTGACACGCAACGGCGGTCACATACCTTTGGGCGGACGAGAGCAGCAGCCTGGAAAGACAGCAGCGTGATGCTGGGCCAACACCATGAATAATATTTCGTCGGTTTACGTAGCACAATAAATTGATTCTGAGAATTCGAGTTTTGGGCGCCAACAAAAAGAAAAAAAAATGCTTCATACTACTTAGTAGTAGCATCTATTTGATACCATAGCATTGATAGCTTGTACAGGAGCCTGTACTATAGCCTAAAGCTGCATATTTGTAATTGCTGCTTCGCCTTACAGCTTCGTAGCCTTTGTAGCCCTGGCGAAAGTGCGTGACTCTACGCTCTGGCTGCGTATTTCATTTTGTAGATAATTTGTCTGAATGATCGTCGAGTAGTAGTTAGTCCTGTCTTAGCTCTGGCTTAGCTTCTAAGCATGCTACTTGTTTTCACAAAAAGCTGCTATATTTATTCGACTGATTTAGAGGTTACATAAGTTAGGTTTTGATTGTTTAAAAAAAAGGAAAAGAGAGTGCATTCTGGAGTTGAGTTACGAACCGCGCGCACTCATGGAATCTCAGGCTTCTGCAAGTCTTTCATCACCGCTGCTCGAAAGCGAGGTCGGTGCCAATGGTTCTGGCTCATGTGCTTCTGGTAGCCACTCAATCAGAGGATCAAAAGCTTCAAATACGGCTTCGAAGAAGGATACTGGTGCTTCTGAAGAGTTGTCTGGCGAACGTCTTATGGTTCCAAATGAAATGTGGGTCGAGATCGGGGAAGAAATGGCCAAGCCGATGGTAGGACGAGTAGTGCGACGGGCAACTCAGGTGACCATCTCAAGTTGTCAGACTTCGTAAACATCTTGGCCAATGTGCCTAGGTAGTTTTAATTGCATTTATTCCGCTTGTCGCGATTCAGCAATACTCTGACACTCTTTTCTTTCAGCATTTCCTGTTCTCAGCCCATTATCACGCTTTCTTGTGTGGATTTATTTTGACCGAACGGACCCAGGTCCGCCTCGAAACTTTATCCGATACGGGCCTAGCCATGGTCTTCGTAGCATTGCTACTCGGTGTTCTAGTGCCGTGGGCAGTAATTCAAGCAACTCTAAGAACCGTCGACGACGACGATAACATTTACGCCCGTGGTAGCTGTCAATTAGCCTACAACGCATCAGCAGTGGATGATATGATGAATGCTGCCGACGAGGAGGTAGGGAGGTAGGCCATCATTGTCGCAAAACACACTCAATTATTCTGCTGATTCCACCCTTATCTATTTGTTCTGGCCTGTACGCTTTATCTATAAAATAATGACCGTCAGTTGGATGATGCTTGCGATACGGAAGCAGTCGTGCGCCTGCGGCTAGCAGCTTTTCTGGGTGCCTTTACGATCATGTGGGCTATTCGCGTCGCCGTTCATTGGGGCTATTGCTACTGCGATTATTGCGTTAAGAAATGTGCCTCATGGTTGGGTCTTTCGTCTCTTAGTAAGTCAAACAACAGCACTCTGTTGAGTGATAATGGAGAAGAAGAAGCAGAAACCGAATTACCAAGTCACAAGCAGAACCGCTTCACGATGGCATGGCCGCATTGCGCAGTGTTGCTCTTTTTGGCCGGTCAAATTATGCTCGAAGACCCTTCTGCGGCCTTTGCCTATCATGCAAGCGGGCAAATCGACCAGTTTGTATTTGGTGGTGCACTGAGGAAATGGCAAACTGTGGGTTGTGCTTGCATGACCTTTGCGGTTCTATTGCTCGTTGATCACTGTCACCGTGCTGCTGGTGCTTCCACGGAGGCATCGAAAAGTCCGCTGCCTTCAGGGGCAATGATTGGTGAAACATCAAGAATCGAATCGCATGTGAAAGCATCCGTGAAACATGGGGTCAATCCTGGCCCTGGCAAATTTCTGGCCATGGCTCTCGCGAGTTGCTGGTGATTTCATTCGCCAGATTGTTGTGAAGACTATCTTGAACAAAAGTGATATGGTTTTAGAACCAATAGAATTGCGACTAAGAATGGATCTGAGCTAAACTTGTACATCGCCGTATATCCTACGACTGAATAATTTCGTTGCCGCTTTACTTTTTTCGCTTTGTTTTATCCTTTGGCTAGGTAGCTTTTGAGTTCTGAGTAATGATTTATTGGTTCTCTTATCTCTATTCGCTTTTCTGAAACGTACCGACAACCAGGCCATTATTTTTTTACGGCCATGTCATCGGTAGTCGCGACGCTTTGTTTCAGGATGGAACGACTTCATTGAGTGCCGAAAACAAGCACATAATTCGAGTCGTTTTTTGTTCTTTGAGCTTGGGAGCCTCGATGCGTTGGATGTTGAATGCTTACCTTGCTGTCCGGGCTGCGCCATATATGAGCCATCGGTGCGAAAGAAGACTTAACGTATCACTGGATTTTACATGTTCTTTATGGATGGCAATATTCTCACTGGAACGATAATGCCCTCTTGCGTTTCCATCTCCTCTGTGTGAATGCTCACTCAACCCTATTCTTACATGAATGCTTGACTGTGTGAATCAATATAGTTATGAGAATTTGCTGCTGCGGCTCGTCTTACCACCTGCTTTCATTACTCTTGCGCTTGTTACGATCTTCGCCTACACTTTCGCCGTTCTTTACATCACGACTCTGGTTTGTGATTTGTGATTTAGTCCTTTATTCATTTTATGCACAGGGTTATGATTTGCGTGCACGACTATCATTGTGAATTATATTCAGATGTGAGCTTGATAAATCACCAAATTTTGCGACAGTCTTTTGACATCGTGAAATCGGTGTATATTTCATCATCGAAGCTTCACTTTCATCATGCCTGTCACGAATTCTCTCTTATGTTCTTTCTATGCACGCGTGTCTTTCCCTAGATTTTGCCGCTCTTTTTGGCTTACGCGCACCTTCCTCCGGGCTCCGCTCAACTTCACCCGGTTATTCGAAGCCGCCACAAATTTCTGGCCCTTTTATTTGCTCGTCGCCGCGCCGCACTGAACAGAAAGCACCGTTCTCGCGTTCGACAGGCTGTGTCGGCTGCACATGGCAGTAACACGGGCGGAAGAGAACGGCTCCGCAACCCTGCGGTCATGGCTGCAGCGGTGGCTACTGCTGCTAGCGAGGTTGCTGCGCAGGCTGAGTATAGTTTGGTAGCAGGCTTTGAGCGCGGTGTTGGAGCTTTAGGCAACTTAGTGGGTATTGATTTGGGCATGGGAGCGCAGGCGCCTTTTCAAGACCACGATATAGAGGACTTCGATGACATGGGGAGCGACAGTCTACGAGGGGATACTACTTCAGCGCAACAGCATGAGAATGACAGAAGTAACAGTAATTGCAACGGCATCAATAAGTGCAGTACTATTTGTAGTGATGATGAGATCGAAAACCACACTGACAGTAAAGGTAATAGTAGTAGCGCCAGCGAAGATGAAGACGTCGACGAAGATGAAGACGTCAGGCTTGGTAACGGTAAATATTCACGTCAGAGGCTTCCTCGCAAGCCAGCACTGTGCCTTGAGACAGCCCTTTGGGCCGCACAGCTTTCCAACTTGGCTTATTGGGACCCTACTGGGCCTGTGCCTTCCTTTCTCGAAGATAATGCTGACAAATTCAGTAACTCATGCGATGTTACAAATCCTGATGATGTCAATGAGACACCTCGGAAGCATTTGGACTTACCAGTACCGTCGGCCAATGGGTGTGGAAAGCTCAATGAGAGCGACTTGTGCGGCCTGGCTCGGCACTCTATCTACTTGGCGGCCGCCATTCATGACTACGGCACGGGCACGCATGTGCACGTCTATGTTCAGGTGTGATATCTAGGAAGTATAGAACTGAATTCCTTTCTCTTCACTTTCATTTTGTTTTCTTCATATTCGAAAAGTGCAATGCACTTCACGCATCATTATGTTTCCCCAAACCTTTCACAAGTGACATTCTATCTACAGGACCATGATAGCGAGACTTCCGACACATCACTTGGTAAATTGCCAAAGCGCACACGCACTGTGTGGGTATCATTTCGAGGCACCAGTTCAGCGGCTGAGCTTTACTACAAAGATCTCGATACGAAACAGATGCCATTGACCTTGCAATCCGTTGATTCTCAAGAAGACAATGACACTACCACGGAGAATGATGGTAGTAACTTTGGCATAGGTGGTAGCAGCATCGATCGTCGTGCCAGCCAGCGTTGCTGCCGCTGTTGTGCGGGCTGTATGCTCTGCACTAGTGGTCTGATTTTTTGTGGCATGGCTGCATGCTGCTGTGCTGTATGCTGTCCGCTGCGACTTGATGACAAAAATACAGTAGCGCATGCGCATAGGGGATTCTGGGTCGCTTATGCCGCGGTAGTCACTACAGTAGGGCTTATACGATACATGGGAAAGATTTGAGACAAAGAACTATTTTATCAAATGTTTGTTGAAACTACACCACTTCAATGAAATGTAACTCAAATTTGTTGCTCAAACGGTCCATGCTTTGCAGGTCCGCATTCGTCTCTTCGCGGTACTTTCTGATATCATACTTTCATCGCCCTCGAAACCAGTAACCAATGCAGCCAGTCATAACCGTCGATCAGAGCAGTTGTCCTCGTCACCAACACCTTTAAGTGCCGTTGTTTTCTGTGGGCATAGCTTGGGCGGCGCGCTTGCGTCAATTGCGGCCCTTGATTTCAACCTTGCGATGAAACAAGGTAAGTTTATGGAATTGCTTGATTTGTGCTACTTGACGGAGGGGTCATTAGAGTGAAGGTACACGACAATCTTACGGCCTCTTAATTCACTGACGAGTGGGCTGGGCTAAAGATAATATCATATTGCACGGCAGCTCTCTTTTATCTTCATACTATACATCATATTATTTGAGTACACTATCATCTGCGATTGTGCACTCAATTCAGGAGTGGTGCTCGAACCTCTGCACCCAGAAGATGCGGCTGCTGCTACTGCAGCCCTTGCCAAGTCCCAGGGAGAAGCGCAATCGCCCCTTCAAGAAGGAGGAATTGCCTCCGCTACAGCTACCACCAACGCCACTGCAGACTCAGCAGCTCCAACTCCTGCTTCTTCTCCTTCCTCTGATGCAGCTCCACTTCTGCCAGAATCTGGTGTAATTGCAGATACAGCTTCAACACTTCCTACGATACCTTCGCTGAAGGCGTTGCGTAAACGGCTAGCTTGTGTAGAGTGCTTCACATTTGGGTCTCCTCGAGCTGGCGATTTGCCTTTGGTGTTGCTCAGTCGGCGCTTTTTGCCCCTCTGCTGGCGGGTAGAATGATCATAATTATGAACCGTCTCTAAATAAGACATGTCTATTGGAGGCAATAAAAGTTGTCTTCTCGTGCTCGCAAATATTGGTCTTGTTCTACGTGGTTTTCATTAAAACCACGCAAATTCCAAGCATGCGGAGCTTTGTATCTAATTCTTGTGCTCTCTTTCTTTGCCCTTTCTCCTTTTTCGTCTGATTTCTGCGAGGTGGTCTGCGAAGGAGATTTGGTAACTGCTTTGCCGCGAGTGCACTGCGGGCCCTTAACTTTTTGTGAAGCATGTTCGCCTCGGCTCTGTTGTGGCAACTTGTTCTGCGGTCTACGGGAATACAAACACTTGGGCATTCCCGCATTCTTGGGACGCAAAAATGCTGCCCGAGGTGACCTGCTTATAAACCCATCCGGAGTGGAGCGGGTGGCATATCTTCACTGGGCGAGATCAATGGCCAGCCACCAGGTGTGTCTTCGAAACGAATCTTGGTTGGTTTATCTGGCTTGGCAGATGAAATCAATCAAACTGTACGCACTTTAAATGCTTAAACCAATGGGCCTCGAATCCACTTCCTTTTACTTGTGATTGTCTTGTTGCATATATCAAGGTGTACGGCTACTTGAAGGCCCTCTTGCTCGTTGCCGCTCATGTTCCGGACTTGCTTGGCGGTGATGGCGTCTCTTCACAGAACAAGGGCCACGGACAAGTCAGAGGTGGTGCTTCGGGTAGCCGTCAATTGATCTCAGCTAGCGAGAACGCCGTTTGTACACGAGGAGCTGCCGCGGACACTCGCAGTGGTGGAGTGCCCGATGTCGACATTGAATCGGGAGGCAACAGCACAGGAACACTCACTCAAAACAACGCATTCAAACGCTTTTGATATCTTTCTTCAAGCTATTCTGGAGTACGTTAAATTCGTCGAGTTACTGAGTAGAAGGATTCTTTGGATGCTGCCTCTATCTAGAGAAACCATTGCACGCCCTGTTCCTACGCCTGATGTCGCCATGAAGATTCTTCGCGGGCAGAAGTTTTTCATGTACTACGGATCTGTACAGGGGCCAGGTTTAACTACCCACCGGTGCTGAAATATTAGCGAAATATATTGCCCCGCCAAAATATATTGCTTATGGACTCAAAGACCGCCGAGCTAGCTGCTATGGCGCGAAGTAGGGGGGAATGAGGGTTTTCTAGTTTCTCGATGGCGTTCGTAGTTTCGTCTAGCAATTCGTTGATAGAGCTAAAAAAATCGAGGTCCACTTTGCACTTCTTAGGTTATTAGTAATTTACCAGCCAACCTTACACGACGCCGGTGTTCCTTTCAAGTCCACCGGATCTACTAATGGACAAGGCACCAAGAACACCTTCCGGCGAAAACTTCCTGAAAATCCGAGCGGCTCTTCACTCGATAAATTATAAACAAAATCATACCAGATATTGTGATAAGAGCCCCACATTCATCAGGTAGCAATTTTGTCGGTTGTGACTTAGACGGTGCAGACCACATTGTGGACCTCAAGACTCTATAAGGCCTTTCGTACTATGACAACACCCCTACTATTCCCGGGGCCACTCTGGAGAAAAGGCAAAAAGCTGTCAACAAAGAGCACCACGATCGCACTAAGAAGCTCGAACTTGAGCTGCATGGCACGCAGCAAGATCAGAGAGGCCCAATAGAGAGCGAACTCAATGAGTTTGGCCACATGGGTCGTGTTCTTGCCCCAGTCATTGGCCGATACGGGGGGGGGGGGGGGGTGCTTCCTCTGACCACAGCCTCATTTTGGACCGCGTCGCTCGGGAAATGGCTCGCAGACACACGGCATTCTACAACATTGGCTATTCGGAAGCCAAAGCCTCGTTCAGACAGGAGCTTGCAAGCAGATGGGGTCACGCAATTGCTCGGGGATGGGCGACTCTTCTCCTGGATCGCCTGAGGACTTCGTTGTATTCCCCTCCTCTGCGGGCGGAAACTCTTCTTTTGAGCTGCACTCTCAGAGCACGGAGGAGCGTGCCACTTTAGGCCGCTACCATCACTTCCATGGCCACTCGGGCATGTGCGCCTGATTAGCTTCTTAGTTTTAGTTTGCGCCACTTTTCTTTTCATCTCTACCTGTTAGCCTACTAATTCCGGCCCTTCGGGGCCTGTCTCAAATTTGATGATTTCAGGCACTCTTGTTTTCTTAAAAAACAAAACGAAGATCAAACTTTTAATTGCGCAGCCCTTTGCAGCTGTTTGAAAAGATTATTTACTTTCTATAGTAACCCTCTAGGCCTACCTAGCGCCCATTTGAGCATCTTGTTGATGATGGAATTTTGGAAATCGCGAATATAACCTAAACACGACGGAGTGATTTTGAAGTGCTTTTGAAGTGCTTTCTTACACGAAGCCCCTGAAAATTTGAAGACCGCCGATTTAGATCCTACCGCGCGAATGGGAGGGACTTAAGGTGTTTTTGTGGCAAATTCAAAGCTTCAGACAAATCCACACAGGCACACATATCCTTATTCTCAATTAATTTAATCTACTGTATACAGGAACCGATGGGAAGTTATAACTGCCCCCCCTGGACAACAGGATTCTTCGATTCATTACGCTTCACGCTGAAGTGCTACAGTAGCTACAGAACCCTTACAGTGCAGCACAGCAGCTAGCTATTAGTAGCTGGCTTGCAGTTGGTGTTGGTAGAGCTCTTATTGAATTTGCACTTCTTCACCAAGCATAATTGCTGCTCAGCATGATTTTTTTTGATTCGATCGCGACTGTAGCTGCTGTATGGGGACCTGGTACTATGTTAGACGAGAATTTTTTGTGGTGGTTATCACTCTAGCTGCTGCTCTTCCTGCTGCTGATACTGCTACAAATGCTGCTACGCTACTGCTCCTGCTGCTGTCGCTGCTCCTGTGGCACTTCACGATAACACCTAGAAAGCCAAAGCGTTTCTCTCCACCCACAATAGTGCAACTATTTGGTACTTGACACTTTTTGGCTCCTTCTCTAACCTGCTGTGGCACGGCTATAGTATTATAATCCTATCTAGATCTCAGATATTTCTTTTTCCGGCTACCCACTTATTTCTAGGGCTATAGCGTACAGCGGAATCTCTTGCGTTTGAATTGATGATGCTGTGGATAACCCAGTAGTCCGTAATCGCAATCCAGGGCGATATAAGTTTTACTACCGAATTGTTCCCTTAGACATCAACTTTATCAAGTTACCCTGTACTGACCGTTTATTTCCAAAAATGGGCGAATGCCGGGAGGTGCTGGGCGGCGGACCAGCACCTCCTTCGAAGCTATAAACGCTTCGAGTGCAACCGGGATCTCAAACTTAGTGAGGTA
>Ga0307931_1001315_pt1 | contig 16322 bp, 13 predicted proteins | sample OrgLakmetageno47_FD_201816 | JGI IMG/M metagenome (GOLD analysis project Ga0307931, IMG submission 201816) | Saline water microbial communities from Organic Lake, Antarctica - #47 | ecosystem: Environmental > Aquatic > Non-marine Saline and Alkaline > Saline | place: Antarctica: Organic Lake... | reverse complement strand
CCCTCGGAGGCCTGCGAGGGCTAGGAGGAGGAGCTCCGAAGCAAAAGGCCGTGCCCAAAGCAAAGAGCTCGCCGATGCCAGACTACCCTCCGATAAATCAGGTAAAGCACACCTGTTTAGTATTTTGTAACCCAGTTGTGGTAGTGCGCGTGCGTGTGTGCATTTGATGACGAAGTTTTCGAACGGTATTTGAACGTTTAGTAGTGGTATTTTTATTTGTTTTTTTTGGAGCCTTTGTTGCTTCCGATTTTCGTGGCACTCTCACTGCGCACAATCGCTTGCCATCGTTAGGACAACGAAGCGGTGTCGTCGCTCTTTTCGGAGCTCGGCTTAAGCTCCAAGCCCACTTTCGGAAAACCCGTTGCTTTGTCGCAAGGCCGCCCGGTGCCCACTGGCCACTCCACCAAGAGCTCCCTTCTCATGATGGAAGAAGACGTGGATGACGGCGACAACAGCACCAATGCAGCGGGCGGCCAGGGGAGCAGCGCGTCGTGGGGTGGCAGCGCGGACGATCTTGACGACATATGATACAAACCTCCGCGCACCGGGCCCTTTCCTTTGAGATACGCAAGTGGGAAAGTCAGGAGCTCAACACCTCGCCTCTAGATGAATGTTTCGGCGTGTCTGTATTTCTCGGTACAAGGGCAACACGGGCGCAAGTACGCGCTTATAGCGTATGGTCTAGTGGTTTATTATAAATACATAAAGAAATGAACAAATAAGTAACTATTATTACTCTATATCCTTAGGGATATCTTTAGTCTAGTCTAGTCTAGTTAATACTCTCCCAAAAACAAAGAAAGGCAAGTACACAGCAGTCACAGAGGCACATAAAGAATGCACTTGAGCTGCAAATGCGCTAGCGAATTCGCTCCAGGAGGCCAATTAAGGCTCCAACTGGCGCCTTTCCTCCGAACAAGTCGGCGGGACTGAGTGCTCGTTCGTGTGTCACGTCCCAGGTCCACGAGGCAATTCTCTGGGCTATTTTTGCCCCAGCAGGGCATCGTCTCAATGTTTTTCTCAGGCGTCGGGCGCCAGCCGATCTTTAGCACAAATAGCAAATTGGACTAGGACTAGGAAAGAGGTATATATAGTTCCTAAATTTTCTTTATCAATAAATACAAGGCGCAGACCACAGAGGCAAAGGGCAACGAAAAAACACAAGCCGGTAGGTGTTCATGAAGTGAAGTATAGGCATATGTTTATGGATAACCCACAAAGCTAGGAGTTACCAAATAAGAATTAGTTGAGCTGCTTAAGTTTTACTTGGCGGGAAACGCTCATATGCTGAGCCGCCAATGCGAATGAAGTAAATCAGTAGGCCAACGAAAAATGGATGGAAAGGCAAGCGGCATGGGTGCTCTAGTACATGCGCCTGAGCTCAGCATTTTCGCGGCGCAGCTGTTGGTTTTCAGCCACGAGTGACGCAATTTTATCGGCATGTGCTTCGAGTTGAATGCTGATTGCCTGATCATGTTGTAACACGCAGAGAAGCGAAGGTTAATCAAAAGTCAACAGTAAAAAAGCTTCAAAATGCATAACATGGACGCTAAGTAATTCTAAAACAGAGCCCTGATTGAGAACCTGTTGTTGTTCTTCGAACTGGCGGAGCATGTCCAAGTGCAGATTTTGAATGTCGCGCCGGAGCTCCTTGCGGTTTTCCGTTAATGCGCCGCGAAGGCACTCTTCCACAGCTCGCCTCTCTAAGCGCCCATCTCCAGTGCCCATGCTGACACCGTTCATTTTGTTGATGCCGTCGTTGAAACCGTTCAGGCTGCTCTGATTAGCACTTGGCACAACAACACTAGCAGCTGCCCCAGTAGTAACGTCATTGGGTTTATTCGAGTTCGCGCCGAGAGAAAAGCTTCGCATCGCTTCCTCGTTGGCCGCTAGCCTCTTCTGGAGCTCCTCGTAGTCCGACAGCACTACATTAGGGGACTCCGGTGGCGGCGGCATAGCATCCGTGCTTGCTGTGACAGGTCCACTCGAAGTCGCCTCAATCCCGAGGCTGCTGCTGCTGCTGATGCCACTGCTTTTACCAACACCATCACTGCCACCGCCACCATTGACACTACCAGTACCATTTCCTCTTAAAGCCGTCACGCTTGCCTCATCGGCATCACGCGGTTGAGAGCTTGCAGAGGGGTCATTGAGGTGGTGGTGGCTCGGAAGAGGATCTGTATCAGTTGCGGTCACACGCGCAGAAGCAGGAGGTGACCGCAGCACTGGCGGCGGCGGCGCTTCAGAAGGCACGGAAGGTGCGGAGAATAAAAAGGTGGTCGTTTGGTTGTAGCGCGGTGAGATTGGTGGAACATGGTCTGCAATCGGTCTCGGAGGTGAAGAGCTTGAAGTGCTGAAAGGAGCTTCAGCAGGAGGTGGGGTGAGTGAAGGAGGAGCAATCGAATACTTTGGAGAACCAGGATCTGCCGCAGGTCCAGCACCTGTTGTTGCCTTGGGAGCAGCTTCAGTTCCTGAGGCAAACCCACTCGGTAGTGGCGGCAGCGGCGGCAACGGCAACAAGTCAAGCGAAGGGAGCTCATCATGGGAAGGAGGAGGAGGCACTGCGGCAGCGGCAGGGGGCAACGGTGGAGTGGTGGGTCGGGTTAAAGCAGTGTAAGGCGGGGCTGGTGCCGCTGCTGCAAGCGTTGCTCGCGGAGACGACACAAGTGGTGGCGCAGAGGGCGGCGGCACTGGTGGCGCAGGAGGAGGAGGAGCGGGAACAGCAGCTGCTGAGAAGGATATGCCAGTTGATGCGGACGCTATGGACGAGGCACCTTCGGAGACTTGGCTAGCGGTGTCGTTGACCTCATTGGTGGCTTCGTGAAAGTGTAAGCTGGTGACCTGAGAATCACTCATGCAACACACACGCACACGGACAAACAAACGCGCGTCGCGTGCACATCAAAATTAGTAATCAAACTAGACGCCCTAGATATGCACGCAGAGCTCAAGCGCACAAGCAAATGCTTTGAAAAATTGTCACATCTGCGTCCGCGCATTTCCAGTGCCGAAGATAAGTATGCGTCTACCAATCCAAAAAGAAATTAGTTTCTTCTTACCGGACAGCCCGGGGAGTGGTGGTTGAACGTTTGCACAGGGCTGGAAGCTCGACGCAGGTCAAAGAGCAGGAGTTGGCCGGAAGCGGTGCCGGCAGCGACATACACGCCATCGAGAAAAGCGCACGTAGAGAGGGCACCGCAACCTTCCGGCGAAAGCTCTTTGACCACCTAAAAAAAACAGGAAAGAAGAAAACACAAAGAAAAATCACAAGGAAGGAGCGCATGGAAGAGTATTCGAATGCATTAGAATATTTGTACGAATGATATTAGTCAGAACAATCAAGTACAGAAGAAGACACCAAATTGACAAAGAACTGACTTTTTGCGTGTCGTAATCCACGAAGGTGAGCACACCATCACCGCCTGCAGACGCCAGAAACTTATGGTTTAGCGGCGAAAAGCTCAAGGCTCCGAAGCTGTTGCCACTGTTACCGTGCATGTTAGCCGCGGCGTGCAAAGAAGGCCAAAAAGCGAGGGGAGCAACAGTGCCATTGCCACTGAGCGAGGCCAGATCGAAGATCCCCAAAGCACCGTCATTGTAGGCAGCACCTACGATGCCAGGCCGCAACACAGACCACTCCACTTGGCCCACGCCAGCGTACTGAGGGTTACCGGCACCTGATTGGCTGTTGCTTTCAGCAGTGGACGACGACGAAGAAGAAGGCCGACAGAGTTTCGCGAGCAGTTGCTTTTCTCGCACGCCATGCACGAGCACGTCACTGGATGATGATGAGGAGGCGCTAGAGGACGATGACGCCGCCTCTGATGTACCTGACGCGAGCTGCTGCCCGTCGGGTGAAAAGCGAACCGCTGTAGTGGTAGCACCCTCTACGTGACCCTTGAGCTCACGCACTTTCTTCCGCTTTTTCAAATCCCACACGACCACGTTTTGAAAGGCACCGCCTGAATGAGGAAGCATTCAAACACAATAGCGCACACATCGATTTGAAAAGGGATACAGCGACATGATTGCCTTGATCGCCACAAACACAAGCGAAGTGGCCGCATTCACGCACGCGCTATTGCCATAATCCTAACCGTCGCAGCACCGAACTTACTGCAAAGGTGAACGATCATATTCACATCACTAGATTAAACTACGAAGCACGCTAACAGCAACACGACGCAACGCACCACAAGCAAGATAGCGCGAGGTAGGGTCAAAGCTCAGTGACCGAACCGCGCCCCCGAGTTCAAAGGAGTACAACGGAGGCCGCTTGGGTTCAGGCAATTGCAGGTTCACACCCCCAGATGCCGATGCTAGCGCCAAGACCTTTACCCAAGCAAAAGCACAGCTGAATGGTTAATGATTGATGTACAAAAAATGATATTACATGAATTATGACGAAGTAAGACTTAAAGAGTTTGAATGCGTGCTTACTTGATTGTTACAGTTGAGGACCACCGACGACGCGCCGTCGGTACCACAGTCGAGCTGTGTATCCTCAACCAAGCTACCATCACACCAACGGTATACGCTTACACCAGGGGTGCCAAACGCGCTTGAGACAAGCATTCTATTCAAGCTGAGCCCGCCCGCACACGCTAGGTGGAACTCAGGAAGCTGTATCTGCCGATGCCTGACGATTTGACGATCGATATCAAGAGCAATCGACACTTTTTCAAAAACAGGTACGGCACTATGCTTTCAGTTTTTCAGGATTTTTTCCATTTTATTCAAGTTTCGTTTCCGCTCTCTGTGCGCGTGCGATGGTGTGCTGTTGTGAGAGGTGTGAGCGCGAGAGTGCTGAGAGCGCGAGACACGCGCAGTACGCGGCGCAAGCGTAGCAACAGATACAGAGCTGGCTAGAAAGATAGAGTTAACGATTTGAAATGTCTGCCCAGAAGGGCAGCGCGAGTTTCGACGTTACATCGTCGGAAGGTGCCAATACTGCTGAGGACAGCAGTGCAGCTGAAGATTACGTAGCTTCACGATTAGCCACGGGCGATTCAATCACACAGGTCTTAAAGTCATTCAACGTCGAAAATTCATGGCTAGAATGTTGGCTGGAGAACAATGCTAGACACAAAGTCCACGCTAGTCACACGGGAAGCAGCAGTAGCGGTATTAGTAGTAGCAGTAGTAGTTGTAGCAGTAGCACCAGCATGAGTGGTAGTATAGCAGGCGCTTCGAAAGGCGAGCCGCAAGTATCGAACCACGAGAATGCATGGGCAGTATGTGCACAGTTGCCAGTTGCTGCCATCGCAGCCCTAGTGACAGAGTGGGTAACTGACCAACGCGCCCTCGCAGAAGCGGAGGAATTGTGCTGTTGCGCGCTGCGAGGTGACCTTGCGGGGGTGCTGGATTTGCTCGCTGGAGATAGCGGTGATGATAGTAATTGTAGTAATAGTATCAGCAGCGGAAGTGGCGGTGTACCGTGGGATGCAGAGGACCGATTAGGAGTCACGGCAGGGGAATACGCCTTGTGTGGGGGCACACCTGCACATGCGCAGTGCTTTGCTGCACTAGTCAACGCGGGAGCCAATGACTTAGCCCGTCGTATGGACGCTGCTTTAGATGCTGCGGATAGTGCTGGAAATAAACCAGAAACTAGTTCAACTGCTGGACTCCAGAGCTTTTCTGGTGATTTTGGTCCTAAACAGCCTTTTACTACAAACGGTAGATCAGAAGGTGCTGCAGTCAGCGCTAGTGAACGCCGGTCGTGGGATTACTTAGCAGGTCCTGCGAGCTACGGCGAGAAAGGTTGCCTCCTTGACGCGCAGCGCATGCCCGTGATGATGCCATGGGAAGGGGCTCTGATGGAGGCCCATGCTCGATTTTTCGTGGGAACGCGGGTGCTGAACGTTGGCTTCGGCTGTGGCCTCGTGGATCGTTACATTCAGCGCTGGGTGAGTTCAAGCTCTTGTCTTCAAATTGTATGATGTGTCAGGAATAGGTAAAGGGGCATCAATGAACACATCTCTGTCACTGCACACGAGGCAGGGCACGTTATCGTTACAGTCTCACGTGGAAGTGGCATCATTGTAGTCACATGTATTTTCTCTGTGGCTCATGCACAGGTAACGCCATTGGCACACCACACCATTATTGAACCTCATCCCGACGTTCTCAAAGAAGCTAGAAAATTTGCAGATGCCGTGAACCATTCACCCCACGAAAGTAGTCGTAGTGATCGTCTTCAGAAGAAGTTGCCACCTCTGGCCGAAACGACGGGTTCAGCAGGTGACATCGTAACGTCAAGAGCAGTAGAAAATACATCTCTTGCCTGCGAAGTATCCGACGCAGAAACCAAATCAAATCCGTCTCAGGATTGTCACTGCGTTGTTGAAGTGCTGGAGAACACCTGGCAATCTGCTTTACCTTCTCTAGCAGCCGGTAGTTTGGACACCTTCTTTTACGACACGCACGATGAAGGCGTGCCTGAATTTTTGCAAGTCGCTCGATTGGCGGCACAACTCCTGAATGGAGCTTCATCGTCGTCTGCAAGCAGTGAAGTTGCGACAATGGCTGCTGATTCGGGTGAGAGCTATAGAAACAAAAAGGTTGGCGGCAACCATAGTGCAACTACAGAAGTAGCTGAAAAGGAAGAACACATGCATTCGAATGCTCCAGACGTGGCAACGAGTACGGCCGCTACAGGAGTTGGTACAAATAACAATGGTCCAACTTCAGGGCATTCCGGACTGTTTTCTTACTGGAACGGCATGGAATTTCATAATGCCTTTCGGCATGCTGCCTACTGTGAAGCTACCCGTCGGCACATGTGTGGCTCCAACATCACACCACCAAAAATGGCAACTCCTCGCAATGGCAACATCAATCGTTCGCGGAATTTCGCACGGGTATGATAATGAAGCGCCCACGTAACATCTTTTTGTTTATTTCCTCCTGTATCCGTCGCTGGCGCTTGCAGTGGTCTATACACTACCTTCTCTCACCAAGGAAAAAAACTGCAGCATTTGTTTTGCTATTATTACCCCCTACTACGTCAAGGTTGCACCATTCACGCGCAGTCTCGCACGCAGTTTCATCTGTGTTTCCTCTAACTTGTTGTTGTTGCCATGCAGGTCGACTTCGTCCGCGTGCCCGTAAATTTAGGAGACGAAGACTGGCGCTGCTGGGCCGCGAAAGGGCTCGCGTACTGGCACCTTCAAGTGAGCTAGGGTTGTGCGGGAGAATCGATCTATTGTACCCTTTATTTCATACTATTACCGCATATGTCAGTGGATGCCGGCAAGTGCATTGCGTTTTGCATGCTGCTAGAGCAAGCTACAACAATTAATACTACGTAGTATGTGCTTACCCAACATCAAATAAACGCCTTTGTTGATGCCTGTCCGTGTACTATTTGCACAGGCCTACTACCTGCCACTCTGCTGGACAAAGTCTTGTGAAGGTGGCAAAGGTCGTCTTTGCCCAGACGACTTGAAAATCATGGACGGCGTCGAAGGATTTGCAGTTGTACCGCCACCGCCGCCGCTCATGGCGGGTCTCAACGACGGCGGCGAAGGCAGTGACTCTCGAGAAGGCCAAGATCCCGCAACTGGGTGTGCACCAGAAATGAACAATAATTCCAGTGCAGCAGCATGGTGCTGCGCGCGGCGCGAAGATCTGGCACCGTGGATGGTGGAGGGGATTCGCAAAGGCGCTGAACGCTTTGGCCTTGCACACTGCCTCGTGTGGGACTCGGAACCCAACTCGAATGCTCCAATCAAGCGGCCAGTGGAGCTTATTCCCGAGGATTTTAGTGAAGGCGAATCACTTCAAAAGAGGGCGCATACACCTCTTGAAGTGAAGTAGCTTTCGAAGTGAAGTTCTCAGGGATTTGTACACACGAACTTTGATGCACTTGCCAGTTTATCACTTGCACACCACAACTCAAAAGCGCCTAGTGGCCCGCTTCGTTCTCGAAGACCTCTTTAATGGGTTGCGTTGTTTGGCGAATGTACATCGAAGAGGCGGAGATCTTAAATTATCAGCCCTCAGCCCTCCAAACTCCAAATAGGTCGCATCGCGTATTTGACTCAAGAACGTCGCGTATTTTTAGAACGGCACGAAAGATACACACGAAAAAAGAAGTAATAACCGCTAGAGCCACAGCCGTAAAGCCTGCAGAAGCTATATGGGTATAGCCTGCGCTTTTCATTGCGCTCGCGAGATTGTAGCGTTGAATATGCCACTGAATCTTAAACATGCGAGGGGGCGTTAGAATTTTCAGTGATGAAGAATATTGTCTTCTAGACAATCTTTATCAGATACGATTATGTTTCATCATCGAGTGACTCTTCTCGTCGCATTTATCGCAATACTTCCTCAGCCTATGAGCAGTTTAATTTACTTTCGCCCTCATGACATGGGCCGTTGCCTACCTAGTTATTCTGAAGCTCAGCTGTCTAGATCACAGCCGCCAATTTCGAATGGACAGCTTGTCGTGCTGCAAGCGGGTAGGTTACGCAGCGAAGGAAGCAACAAGTATGGCAGTGGAGGAGGGCTTATTGAGCTAAAGCTAGGTTTAAAAGCAGCTCAACTTCTCTCCGCATCGTCATCTGAACGAACGCGTTTTGCGAAAGAACTCGGCGTGAAGTGCGTCTTGAACCATTCATTGTGATCTTGTCTATTGAGTGTGCATATCAAACACTTTTTTTTTCATAGGTACCCGCTATTGCCCGAAGCCACTATTTACATGCTTCTCGACTTGGCTTCTACAGCGTTTCAGGTTTTAATTATGCACTTCGATATAAATGTCAATTTATCAGTGCATGCGTCAAGAAGTCAACTTTCTCCCTAGATAAATAGCGCATTTCTTATTATTTTGTCTTACTGTGTTTTTTTTTTGCTTCAGAGTGCCACACCCGAGGAATTAAGAGGCGCTCTAACTCCAGGGCGCTTGGACGCCGAGCGCCCGGCCTTACGCCGCAAGTTAGGCTCTCGTATTGTTGATGCTACGCCTGTGGCTTACCTGTCGTTTCTGCCCGATGACTACAAGCGAGCTGCTGCTGAAGCACTGGTGCGCTATTTTTTCTATCCTTTGCCACTACAGATGTACTACAATAGGGGGCTCCATAATTGAGGACATGTAGACGGCGCATTAGTTTCGGTGCACTACACAGTAAATTAATTCTTCGCACTTTTCTCTGTGGTGTCTTTGATAGGTGGATCTCGCGTTCGACGGCCTGATGATGGCAAGCGGAGGAGTGCTGTTAGCACCCGAAGTGCGCCTCTATGCACTCGAACAAGAGGTTTGGCATCCACACCATCATCTCGACCAGCAAAAGTGTTGCCTCGGAATCTCGAAACTGTCGCCTATCTGTGTATGCAGATATTTAAAAGCCCCATTTATCTTATTATCTGCCTTCTCAATTCACCACTGTAGGTGCTTCAAGCCCGTCGCGAGCTGGGCTGGTTTCGCTGCTTCATGTTTCGCTTGCGGCAACGCAAGTGGCGCCGCGAAGCAGGCTACCAAGTGAAAGAAGTCTCAAGACCGCGTAAGCTGAAGCGTCTGCGTAAGGCTAAAGCCAAGTCGAAGAAACGGCAATTTTTTATGCGAGGATTGAAATCTAAAGGTGGCTGGCCGTGGCAGCGCTGGTGGCAAAAACGGCACCGTGGCCTCCGGAGATGAAATAAGTTAGATTTTGCCCTCCATAAAGTATAAATACCTGGGTTAGAATTCCTCGCTCGAGGCCGCTTGATGGCCTTTCGCACGCACCAGATTACGCTGTGCTCGAAGTTTTGCACTCGAGCATGGAAACGAATATCGCCATGGCGCCATGACACATAAACTCAGAGGAAATTCAACCCCCTGTAAAGAGGTGTTGTTGTGTTGTGATGATGAGATGAGAAGCCGAGCAGCACAGCAGCATTCGAAACTTGAAAAATGCTAGCTCTGCTTTCAGATAGTTTGTAACTTTACTAGGCCAGGCTCTCTTAACTTCCTCATGGCCACGATGTCAGACATGTGTAGTTCTTTTAGATTAAGGTGCTCCATTTAATTTCACCAATAGTATGCCACTAATCGTTAATCGGCAATAGACGACGAAGCTCCAGTCACATTGTGCACTGACTTTTCAAATACCATGGTCTGTGATGCAGAACTTCCGTTACGGCTTTCGTTGAGTGCAGTCGCTGGCTTGAAGTTTACTGATGATGGTAGCTTTGAGCTGCCTCCACACAATGTGCCTTTACACCGTGTGCGTGTTCGGGGCACTGTCGACTCCGTCATTAGCTCTGGCGAAGAGGGTAGTTCTACGTTGCTCGTGTTGTCGGACACGTCAGGAAGCAAACTCTCCGTGCAGGTTCCCAAGGCTGTGTTTGTATTGTATAAGAGCATTTTGGGTGACAATTTAATTGAGGGGTCTAATGTAGACGTTTTAGGGGCCGTAGTCTACAGTGAAAATAAGGTGCCATGTCAAGTTACAGAGCCTGTGCTCGAAACGACGAACCCTACGAACGGTGCAGAACCACGAGCTGCTGCAATACAGGTGATAGCAGAGGGCGTGTGGCGGCTGACTTGCAGTTCCACTGGCAGTGACGGTTGTAGCAATGGTAACCCTGAGGCTTTGAACGATATGCGCAAGCGATGGGAGACAGAGAACTCACCTAGCATGGGTTTCTACGGCGACCCCGTTTGGGCACAGGTACGCTCAGCTTCGACGATGCCTCCAGTAGGATTATGCTGGCGTATATCTAGGTGCTACTTCTCATGTTCTCAACTATTCTGGGCTTATGTTATTAAATTCTCTCTGCCTCTTTCGATCTTTCTTTCTCTCTTTACCGCTCTCGTCGTTTTGAAGGCCCGGAAGAAGCACCGAGCAAACTCACGTGAGAGCATTGCAGAGCCTGACGACGCAGCTGACGTGTTTGCAGGCCTTCTCGCTTCCACTGCTGCTAATCAAGCAAACGGTGCACTGCAGCCCTTCGATAGTGCGAGCCCTCTTCCGCCTCTGCCACCGCCGCCGCCACTTCCACCGCCAACTCCTCGCACCAATCACAGGCCTGTTCCTGCGACAAGAGCACGCACAGCGCCCACCCGGCCAAATCACGCTACCGCAACTACACGGACAGCGGCCAACTCACCATCTAGAAACAATAGTGCCAACACTAGTAATTCTGCTGCTAGTGGTCGCCGAGCTGGGCCTCGTCCGTTCAAGCCGCTTCAACCTTCGAACGCGCCTTCATCTGCCGGGCAGGCCACAACAGGAACGCATTCGTTGCCAGGCCGCCGCACGCCGCCAGGGCAAAATCGCCGGCCTTCTCCACCTCGTCTTCTTGGCTCGGCAGCAGCTCCTTCTTCGTCTTCAAAGACGAATCCACTCCAGCAACAGCAGCAGCAGAGGCTACACGCCATGCGGCCACCCGCAGGAGGAAACACGGCTGCTGCCTCTTCCTCTTCTTCGCGGTTTGCGCCTCCAGCGCAGCGCTTACCGCCGCCTCCACCACCGTCAAGAACTCCGGCGAAGCAACGCCGGCCCCCAGCAGCCAATCAGCTCTCGCCTCAAGAAGGCTTTGACTTCTACGACGTACCTTCTTCTGAGCCGTCGCCGGTTGCTCCTAGAGGCGAAAAACGCAACGCCACCACCAGCGCTAACAACAATACCAAGGCCTTCTCAGCAACTGAGACTTCTCGAGCCCCAAGCGCTCCAATTCGGGGAAACACCGCAAGTGCGGCAAACAGCAGTGGAGTAGTCGGCAATGACGAGAGCAATGGAAGCCAAAGTGGCGTGGTGTCAGCACGCGCAGCGCCTGTGATGGCAGCCATAGAAGCGGCAGCAGCGCTAGGCCACGGCGGGGCCACCTTAGACCAGCTCCTGTCTCTGGCATCCCTTGCTAGCAGCTGCTCTACATCCGATGGCAGCCGTGATGGAAACGGCCACAGTGACAAGGAGAACCGAAAGGCAGCACTCGTGTCCGTGCTTGAAGAGCTTCAGATGGCGGGGTTCATTTACTGCACTGGCGCGGGTGCTTACACGCCACTCTAATACGATGATGGCGTTCACGTAATAGGCACGCTCTGATTTTGCTGTTTAGTGAATGATCTAAGGAAGTGCACGTCTGTAACGGGTTGTCAGATCGAAATGGCCAACTAAACATTCAAAAAAGTCGCAAAAAAACAAATGGTATTGCATACAAAACAAGCATATCACTAATATCATATTACTCAAAATACAACAACAGCAAGTACAGGTAGATCCGGGTGTTAAGAGGTTGTCACGGTAAGGGAATAAGGGTTAAAATTCGGTACTTCCACCTGTTAGAAATCAATTGCACTAGTATGGTATAAAAAGAAAAAAGAGGGGAAAAACACACTCAGTAAATCCGAGAGGAAAACTGTGCTGCTACTAGCTAGTTTTATCCCGGGTTGAATGGGGGTTCCGGTGATTACACGATCGCCGGTTTAGCTTGGGGTCGTAGTTGTAGAAACGGGGGTAAGGTGACGCCTTGGCAATAGAAGGGCCATCTTGCTGAAAAACAGAATCCCTCTGTAAGATGCGGTTAACGAAGGCCGCATTTGTAGCTGTAACAGTAGAGGAAATCCGTTGACGCCAGAATGTCGAGAACCATGTGGTGTTCCAAGTCGAGTCAGTGTCCTGGTGGCTGTGGCGCATACTGAACATACCGTCGATTTCCTTCTTGTACTGTACAGAGTACTAAAAAACGCTAAGAGAGCGAGGGCTGAGGCCGAATTCCCCCGCCCTTATTACCCGGAACTACCTGTACTGCAAGCAAAAAAATGACGAACATGTCAGCTAACCGCACATAGCGCTGCGGCGCACTAGTATTAGGACAAAAGGCTAGCCCATGGCAAAGTAAAACCTTTTCTTGAAATTCAACGTTCCCCCTCATGGGCAGCGGCAACACAAAAGTCGCTGTTGCCGAGCCTGAGCGTCCATCCGGCCCACCTAGCCATGGCGTTAGCGGCAACTCGGTCATTTCAGCCACGAGCGCAGCACAAACCATCAAAAAGAAAAACAAAGAGCGCTTCGAGGAATTGAGCGAGCATGGTAATCGGCCAGGCTCTGTCATGAGTGGGCCGCACGACCGTGGATCTCGCAACAGCGGAGACGCTAGTTCTCGGCCAGGTTCTGTCACGGATGGTCGTAGCTCTCGCACCCGGCCGGGTTCGGTTGGCATAGAGCCAAATCTAGCGAGTGCTCCCGCTGCTTCTCCTGGCCCTGGTTTATCCTCACGCCCATCGGCAGCTGCCACCAGTAGCCGGCCTCCTGCACCCTCAGCTGCTGCTCAAACGGCGCGGGCTCTAGCTGCCACCGACGCCGCTGCGGCGGACGTGACTTACGAATTGATGAACGCCCGGAAAGCACAGGCAGCTTCCTTTCTCAACAGCAACAACGACGACTCGGACTCAGACGCCTCCCTCGACAACACAGCCCGCCGACCACCTGCGATCGTGACAACAGCCAACGGAGGCTCAGCTCGAAGGCCTGCTACGACTACGAGTGCTAGCGCAGGTGGCAGCAGCAACAGCGCTACAACTAATAGCAACCGCCGGCCTCCACCTTCACGGGCAGCAGCGCTAGCGATGGGCAAAGCGCCAATATCTTCGTCAGACGACGACGAAGACAATGAAGCAGGGAGTGGCGGCGTCAGCAGGCGACCGCCTAGCCATCCTAACGGCTATGAAGGGCTGCGCCCGACAACACTGCGGGCAGCTGCGAGCCCGTCGAGTGGCAACTCCTTTGGCTACCAGGGCTCGTTGCGCGGCGACTCCGATGCAGCCAAAAACTCCACACCTTCCTCGAGTCGGGGCCAATCTACGCCAGGAAGTGCCCGCAGCCGAGGCGACCCTACGCCGCCGTCTAGTCACACCGGCACGCCCGTGGCAGGCAACAACATCAACTCTGCGCGTGGGCCTGGTTACAGCGGGAGTTTAGGGCCTAATAGCAGCAGCAGCGGTACTCCTAGCGGCACTAGCGGAGGAGACAGTCTAGGAGGAGGCAAGGGCAGACGCGTGCCTCCACCTGGTCGTGCTCCTCCTAGTTTAGTTGGCCTCACACCAGACGGCCATCTCGCACCGGGAACAAGTCAAGGAGTTCCTCGTGCCCAGACGGCTGCTACTCCTTCTGCAGCTGGTGCATCAATGGTGAATTTTGAGAACAGTGCCAACCGTAGACGCGATAATCTAGCCGTGAATGGGAATTTCGACACCACCAATAACAGCAGTGGTATGCGGGATCCTGGCGTGCGGCGCCCGAGACCACCGTCTGTAGGACCATCAAGAGAACCCACTCCAGGGGGTGGCAAAGGACAACAAACGCCCTCTACAATGAGTAGCAGCAGCAACAGTGGCAAAGGTGGCAAAAGCAGTAATAGCAGCGATGCGACTAGTCGGGGCAGTAGCAACGAGAGTGGCGGCAAAGGAGGGGTCGGAAGCAGCACACCGGGCAAAGGCAGCACTCACAGCGATGGCAAAGGCGGTGGTAAAGGCAGTGCCACGCCGCGTCGGCCACCAACCACGAACCGAGGAGGCGGCCCTACAACTAATGGCAGCAAACGGCCACTCGGCGGTGGCTTTCAGCCCAAATACCAGCCCAACACGGCGGCCCCACCGCCGGGCTTGAAACCGAGAGCTTCGTTTCGAATGGGAGACTCTTCATCAGGGAGCAACAGCGGCAAGGGCAAAGGCAAGGGTGCAGCTCCGCCGTCGGCGAGCAGTGTACGGAGGCCTCCGCTCACTTCACCGGTCAACCAACCAAACTCCCGTGCAGCCACTGCCACCAGCCGCCACGATTCTGGCCCTAGCAATAACAACAGCAACGGTGCTGCAACCCCGGCAGTGACAGCTGCAACACCAACAAGTGGCAAGGCCGGCACTCCTAGTGGCATCATGAGTGGTAGAAGTAGCGTTGGTGGCGGTGGACGAGCAAGAGGCACAGAGCAAGGCTCAGCAACAATGGTAGCGGAAATGGCAGACTCCATCGTGCATGAGGAAGATGGCAACGGCCAAGGTGGAGATAGTGCCTTGGGAAGCGACTCAGATGACGTACGTGCATAATTAGGGGAAAACGCTCGATTACTATGTTGACTCATGGTATATTTATAGGCTCTATGTTTATTGAATTATTGCACTGTCAGCTACCTCCCTTCTTCAATCACTTTGCACTCCTCCTCATGTTCGTATCTATTCTTACAGGAGGAAGAAGAAGATGCCTTTGCATCTGACGCTGGCGTGTTGTCTAATTGGCTCGATGAGGACGATGGAGGAGCAACATCAACTAAGAAGTCTACATCCACTTCCTCTTCATCATTGCTTGTGAAAGGGAACAAGGCAGATACCGTTGTAAGAATGAAATCTCCTCTATCAGCAGCCTCAAGAGCACAAGATGGCGCATCGTCAAAAGCAACAGCAGCAGCGCGCAGTGACTTCGATGCTTTCTTAGACAGTGACGAAGACGACGAAGACGATGATGACTTAAATGGAGGCGGGGGCTTCCGTAGCAGCACCATCGCAACCACGAGTGACAAGAGTAGTAGTAAAGTAGTTTCTAAAGGAGCTGCGTCCTTGTTGTCTCCAAAAGCAGCGAGCAAAGAAGTTCCAAGCAGAGAAAAGAGCGACTTACCTCAACGGGTAGTGGCAGCCGCGCTAGGATTGCCGACAACAGGTGCTGTGATGTCTAATAGTTCGTCGGACAAAAGTGTAAGATCAGCAGAAGCCAGTGATGTCAAATCAGTACTCAAATCTGCTGCCAAAGACAGCGCTGCGGCTGCATGGCTGGATGATTCAGGTGATGAAGACGACGATGACAGTGATGGTCTAGGCGGAGGTGGTTTTCGTAGCAATGGCCGTGCTCCAATCGCAAGTAAACCACCTTCGAACACTGCTTGTGTTGCTGATGGATCTGTTCGAATAGCGCCTGTGCGAAGTATGGAAAGCAATCCTCGACCAAAAGGGTCAGCACAGCCCAGCAATACTGGTTCCTCGTCATCTCGTGGAAGCGCCCTCTCTCCGAAAAGCAACCGAAACAACGGCAGTTCTAATGATAATCGGTCACTACAATCTGATGGGTTGCGAAATGTTGCTGCTCCGCCACCAGTAAAAACAACAGCCACACCAGGTGCAGCAGTAGCACTAAGGAGCCCTCAACCGATTCATCCCCAAAGGAACAGTGCCATCAACAGCAGTAACACTTCTAATGCTGGTCCAGGACGACCAACGAGCATAAGAGCCGCAGACCAAGTCAACAGTAGCGCCCAACCTTCGGCTGCTGCAGCGGCTGCTGCTGTGCCTTGGTCGCAACCGTCGAGTGGACGATCAGGAGGCAACGAGAGAAGCAGCAGCAACAGCATGG
>Ga0307931_1001313_pt1 | contig 16362 bp, 12 predicted proteins | sample OrgLakmetageno47_FD_201816 | JGI IMG/M metagenome (GOLD analysis project Ga0307931, IMG submission 201816) | Saline water microbial communities from Organic Lake, Antarctica - #47 | ecosystem: Environmental > Aquatic > Non-marine Saline and Alkaline > Saline | place: Antarctica: Organic Lake... | reverse complement strand
TATCGCCGCCGGAAGCTGCATTGTGAGCTAATTTCACGATTTACGACCAGAACAGGTTCCGAAATCGTACACCCAGTCCTTTAAAGAGTGTCCACTTTCTGGCCAAATCGTCGACCGTGGTATGTACGTAAGTTATGTACAGAGATAGTAAAAAGTTTCTGTGCTTGGAACTAACTTGGAACGGCTCCTGTGGGCGCTATCAACCTTATTAGTCTTCTCACGTTCGAGACCATTCTCGTTCTTCTTGCCAGAATAATATTCACAGATGATATAGCTTTTTAAGTCTTGCCAGCTCTGGTGACTTGTGACTTGGATTACTTTTGTAGCGACCCACGCTTCACCTGTGTTTGCGTTTGTGCACAAAGTTCCGACTAAGCCCTCGCATCAACGGTAAGGGAATAAAACTTGAGTAAGATGGGTCTCAATGACGATCAAGGCAATGAAAAAGGGAAAGGTTGGGGCGATGCCGGCGACGGTGTGAAGTTGAGCTCCATGAAGATAACGCCGAGGAAACAGTCTGGCAAAGAAAACGCAGACACCAATGCAGCTCGACCAATCTCGCCCCTGTCGCCTGACTCGGGACTGACAAAGAAAAAAAGCATGTTTGGCAGCGGCAAGAAAGGCAAGAAAGGTGAGGACGATCAGAAGGCCGAACCTTTAACAAAATCCCCCAGCAAAGTCCTAGGGAGCTTCCGAGAAGACCCCGCAGCGGCAGCGGCGAAAAAAGCGAAGAAAAAGAAGTTCAATGGTTTGCCGCCCACCCTGGTGCTGGGGGCTCGCGTAGAAATCACGCAGCACTACATCAGTTCGATGGCAGGCGCGCGCGGCGTGAGTTTGGGCACTTATCAAACGACTACCACCCCTCGCAAGCGGATGCTAGTCGCGGTGAAACTTGCGGGCCCGCACCGGAAAGGCACTACCGTGGATGTGGATAACGTGTCTGTGGTGGGCCACCACCGCCAGGTGCGTGCATGCAAAGACGCACATGAGTATTTATTGATTGGGTTACTTGTTACTGGAGAATACCGTGTGAGACGTGGCGTGGAAAAATTGAAGGAAAGAATGCATATTTGAATGATGACGCGTTGGACTCGTTTCTTCTTTTCTTCTTTTCTTTTTCGTTTTTTTTTTCATGCCTTTTACTTTCCTCTTGTATTGCATTCACGTCGTACTATCACAGCGCACTTTCGCGGGGGTGGTGGACCCCAAAGCTGAAAAACCGGTGGCCCACATCGACGTCGACGACTTACATGTGCTGAGCGCGCCCGAGCACCCTGACCCGGCCAAGCGCACCGAGGTGGGTGCATGCACTATAGCCACCAGCACAGCCACCAGCACCAATACCTTGTAGTCAAACGAAGTACAAGTTGATTTTTCAAGACCATGCTTGCAGTTCTTTTTTTTTTGTGTGTATTTCAAGCAAGCACGCTAGGTAGCGCTGGGTGCTTTCCTGATATATATTTTTTTTTAAGGTATTTTTTTTCTTCTTGCCACCACGAAACTTCTTATATACACCCTGCGGTTGATTATGCAACACTATTAGCTGTTGTTTCTCTTGTTGTCTATTTCATCTTCTCTCTTGACGGTTGCTCGCGACGTTGGTTATCGTTGCGTCTGCTTGTCTGTACCACCATCCAGGCGGCCTTGAGCCATTTGAGCGGCGCGGGCTGGTGGTTGAGCCACATGTTCGGCCACGTGCTAGGCCCTCTGGTGCGCGCCAGCAAAGCCGCGGCCCGGGTCTTGCCGAGGCCCCCGAAAAGGCCGAAACCAGACCCCTCTTCGGGGGGCGGCAATGCTTCTTCCAAGAGCCGTTTTGGGCGGCAAGCTTCGAGCAAAGTAGAGCCAGAAGAGGCTGAGGTGTGGCCGCCTCATGTCGAGCCCAGGTCCACGGAGCTTGGTGTATTGCTGCATCAGGTGAAGAAGAAAACAGGGAGAAAATGAATTGAAACAGGAGCAGGGATATAGTTGGTCCTACATAAACTTTGCTTTCTCTGATTCCAAGTCGACTCTTGAGTATCACACCTTTCCTGTCCTCATATGAGGCTAACGTGTTATTTGCGTGTGCACCTCACACGCACAAACAACAAAACAGGTGTTCGACAAAGAGGCCGCCCGCCAGTACGAAGTCGTGTTTGTGGCCGCTCGCGGCTACTCCACGCTAGTGCAGGCGCGTGGCATGACTCCTGACCGCTTGAGAGAGGTATGCCATGAGGAGCTTTTGTTTTGGCCGTTACTTTCATTCAAGTGCAATAACTTTTAAATTCTTGCGTTCTTGTCCTTTTCCTCTTGTCATCTTTCGCGCTGTCCCTCTTTCGTTGTCGCGCGCGCCTCCAAGCATGATGTAGACAAGAAAAAATATATTTAAAAAAAGCGCTGAATATAGATGCCTTCCTAAAATAAGACTTCGTTGCCTCGGTGTGTCTATGTTTGGTTCAGGTCGCCGAAGAAGCACGCATGTTCCGGGCTGACATGGGGATCTTGCTCGAGAAACTTGCGCCTATGAACTACGACGAACGAGCGCAGTATCCCCTCTTTGCGCCGTTTTGACTGGAATCTTACACGGACATATACATATACATAATTTATTCGCTGATACCTATTCTTATTCTTATCTGCCATGTGGTATTCGGGCGCATTCGAGTATATTATAGGTGTAGATATATGGAAATAGAGTTGGGTATTTGCATTCGCGTCATCCGGCTTCATAAGTGGAGTTTTCTGGTACATGGACATGAACATTCCAGATTCCAGCGAGTTCAATAGCGAGAGCTAAGGCCATTAATAACCATTAACCATTTCTATCGGCTATAGCAATAGCTGCCATGCGACTTCCCTGCTTGAACTGTGCGTACTGCGTACTGTACGTAGTGCAGTATCAGCACACGCGCACCACGAAGACGATCGAAGGTGGAGACGAGGCGACGAAGAAAGGAAGGAAGTGGAAATGGCCAGGTCAGGTCAGGTCAGGTGGTCCACGGTGGTGGTGGTGTTTGGTGTATCTACTTAGTACTTAGCTACTGTAGTAAATAGTATCTTCCTACTGTATGCAGATACTACTGTACCCGTACTGTACCCGTACTTATTATTACGCCGTATCTAATCTTGGGAACTCGTAGGAGCTAACTTACTTCGCTCCTCCATTGCCCTAAGCTCCACAACAACACAGTGTTCAACGGGCGCGCAAGTTCTCTTTTTTGTTGAAGGGCGTCAACTTTTCCCGCTGCAGGCTAGCATTATAGAATTATTATCTTTGTAGAAAAGGGGCTTCTTGTATACCGTACAGGAGGAGCTGCTTGAGCTACTGATCATGGCCAATGTTGACGAAGGTGCGGAAGACCCACAGATGCTGATGGCTCGCAACCCGAAGCATGTGAATGTGGTTGATGTAAACATGGCTGAACAGCGCTCAATGCGCCTTCATGCAGCCACGATGCGAATGGATCATGTACGAAATGTGCAGCCAGCGTAGTAGTTTTTGTTGCAGATGCCTTTCTAAGCTCATAGGATCGCGATAATCACATTAAAATTGAGGATCTAGCAAATCTTTTTCGCGACTTTCGAGTCATCATTAGCTCGACTGAGTTTCAAAGCTAGTTATGCGATGCTCCCTATTTTTATTTGTGCATGCATTCATTGTCTGCCTATAAACACCCCTTGCGCCTATTGTACGTGTGCATTATTGCCTTGCAGCATTTGGTGTTGCAAGAGCTTCTGCGAGGCACTTCACCAGACGTGAAGCATCCAATCACCCGCCGCACTCCACTTGGCACGCTTGGGGCCGTTCTGTCGAAAGCGCGCGATCCTGCTCCGACAACCACGAACACCTCTCAAAATAGTGTCGACGTGACTGGAGGAGATGCTGGAAACACTTCAGCTAGCAGTATGGAGGCGACAAGCACTTCAGTACCTCCCGTTCGTGAAGCGGAATTTGCCAGTGGAGTGATGTCGTACTTCTTGCGATTGGTAACGGACAGTTCGTGGGCCCAAAATTTAGATGCTGCTCTATTGTACGTCTCGAACTCCATCGGTAGTATTGGCAATACAGCGAACAACGAGGAGATTAACGCCTTCTCCGAAGAAGACCAGCGTGCTGCCGTTGCCACCCTCGCTGCTTTGCGCATTACGAGGCTCTTGCTGGCGTTTGGTGCGGACCCGAATCAAGGGTACGCACACATGAAGCTCCAGTGCTGGCACTTCTCTCAATATAATTTGTTTTGCCTTCCTGAAGCATTTGTTCTGTCGCTTTTTAATCTCTTTGATTTTGCATTCATACTCAGTACAACAATTGGACTCTGATTTTATGGTTTGAGGATTTTGATGCTATTCTTGTTGATGTTGTTGATTGTCGCGACTGCCTCCACAGACGATTGCTGCATGCCGCCGCCGACGCAGCAGGTGGTGGGCGTGTAGGCGGCGGGCGCGGTGGCCGCAAGCACCTCCAACGGATCATTGCAACCCTCATCGACGCGGGTGCCGACCCTTCACTAGCACACTCGTCGTCGTCGTCTTCGGTAAATGAGCGTGCTTCTTAGTGATGGCCTTGATAGCGGGGCTCTGTGTTTTGGGTTTTGCTCAAATAGAGGACTCGATTCTACATAGGCTGTCGAAAGCTTTTGGGTGTACAAAATTAGGCGCTGCCGCTTTAATGCATTTAAGTTCATGCATGTTGTGCTCTGATGGCAATTTGGACTCAAATCCTTAACGATCACAGGCCAATGGTGGAGGAGGAGACCAGTGTTCAGCTTTTGACTGTTGCAGCACGGAAGAGACCCTCGACTGTATTCACCTATGCCTCCTCACCAACTCCCTCAAGACAAACACTTGTTCTCCGCAAACTGCCAGTGATCCTGGTTTTAGTGCGGCAGTGGTGAAAGCTCTTTCTTCGTGGATGAAGCGCGCAGTTGCTGCCTGTTGGCTGCCAGCCGGGCAAGTATGGGGTACTTTGATTCTAGCTTCATGGCTGGGTTTGAGACCAGGCCTCTCGGTCAGTCTGATGATTCAAGCAGCGAGCTGGGCAGCCGCAGCTGCTATTTGGCACCGCAACTGCGATGCGAGGCAAATGATGCTTTTGGAGGAACGACATGCAGCTGCAAGTGTTGATGCTGGTACTGCTGCGAGTGTCAATGCTGGCACTCCTGTTAGTGCTGGAGCAGGCGACAGTGCTGGAACTGCAGCACCGAGTAACTCAAATGCGCGACTCCTTCCTGGCGCTCCGTGGTGGTCTCCTCTAAGGGCAGTAGCTGCCCCAAGCAACGATTACTTTTATGCGTTCTTTCTCGTGTGCTTCGTAGCTCTAGCAACTATCGCTCACGTGGGCCCAGTAAGCAACATCAGCGCAACCTGCGATAGCAGCAGCAGCAGCATTCACGGAAGCGGTAGCAGCAATTCTGACGATTTTCTTTTTGGATTAGGGCTCGTGCAATTGTTCGGTTACCGCGTCGGAGCTGGCACTGCAACTGCAGCGCCACAATTTTGGGCTCAGATGCACGCCATGCTTTTGTTTGCTGTTGCCACCGTGGCTTTTGCCTTAGCTGGCTCCAATCCTGGCTACTTGCCTTGCTATACCAGCCGAGCTGTGACAGCGACCTCAGGTGACGGGAGCAGCGGTGCATGCACCATCACTGCCACAGCAGCATCAGTAGCAGAAGGACGAAAGCGTTTACGAGATGCATTGACTGAAGAGGCACAGCAAGCGGCTGTGGCTGATTGTCGTTCAAGCACCAGCACCAGTCTTTCCCCCGATTCAAACGATAGCGCACGCCATAATGCAGAATCTTCTTCTGCTCAGTCGAATAGGGACAAAACAGCCACAAGCACTCCGAACAAAAGTGCCGCGAGTAGCACAGCCGCACTGGCAGTAGCTGCTGAGAAAAGAGGGCGATCAGTCTGCGAAACCTGCCTTATTTTACGGCCCGCCTCCTCTTCTCCTTCTTCCATGGTAAAGACACGGCATTGTTCGAGTTGTGGGCGCTGTGTGATTGGCTGGGACCACCATTGTGCCTGGGTGGGTGCATGCATTGGCACTCGCAATCGTGGCCGCTTCGTGCTTCTCTTACTCTTGCTTGCACTGAGCGGCCTTTTGCAACTCAAACTATACGCGCACTACCTACTGGAGCTCTGCAGTAGCAGCAGTGATAGTGGCAGTAGCGGCAGCGGCGGTAGCAGCAGCAGTGATGAATTACGAGATTTTTCAAACCGTTCCGTGCTCGGCGAGTGTGCTGTATATGTGGCGCCCGCCATTACATTGGCTCACATTACGATGCTCTTGCCTTGGACATGGGTGCTGGCTCTGTTAAGCGACCAGGTTCACCGCCTTGTGCGCGAGAACGGCTTCATAGGTGCTGCGTATGCCCTTGTTTTGGGCGGCAATAATGCCGCTATGCGCAGTGCCATGGCTGAGTGCGAATGAAGAGGAACAATTGCACTGCCCGTAGGTCACAGGACCCCTTGAATGCTAGTGCAGCGCTCTGCGCGCTGCCCCCGAGAGACCCTTTGTGGTCACTTATGGTTGGAAGTTTAATACGTAACACGAAGCGAATTGCACTAAAGCCAGTAAGCACAGTAAGCAGCGCGAAGTCCTTAGTTGAGGGGGAGTTCCGGTGAAATGAAATTAAGGAGTCGAGGGGTGTGTGTGTAGTGTAATGTGTAATGTGTAGGCGCATGGAAATATATTTATTGATAATGTTCCCTGTTCCAGCTCGAAAACTCAAGGGATGCCCTATGGAGTTGGGGACTTGAGGCGAGTTACAAGTGAAATTTGGGGCGAGTTGTGAGTAATATACTGTAGCCCAGACAGACAGACAGACAGACAGACAGAACCTTCAGTTTCAGTTTCAGTTTCAGTAGCACTCAGTCCCGCCGACTTGTTCGGAGGAAAGGCGCCAGTTGGAGCCTTAATTGGCCTTCTGGAGCGAATTCGCTAGCGCATTTGCAGCTCAAGTGCATTTTTTACGTGCCTCTGTGACTGCTGTGTACTTGTCTTTCTTTGTTTTTGGGAGAGTATTAACTAGACTAGACTAGACTAGCAGTACCAGATAGCAGATAGTCCATTACTATTTTGGAGTACTATGTTAGTACAACAGGTAAATTTCTCTCTCTCATTTTATGCTTCGGTAGCTTCGGATTTTAAAATCATTAGCCTCAGGTTACTTCCTAAGCGCTCCCTGCTGACTTTAGTAGTGACCAAGCTTCGACAAATATGACACAATAAAAGTAGTTTCAAGCGAATGATCTAGAGTGACAAATTCTTCAGATTGCTGCCGGCCTGGTCTTCAGAATTATAGCCCCACTTTGCTTCCCGCGCACTTTCTTCCGACTTTAGGAGCTTGCAAAAGAGCGCGACTCCGTCGTCGATATAGCTGCTTGAATGGCAAGTTGTACTCTTCGTTGACAATCAAATTAAATTCAAGTAGCCTTGATTATTATATTCGCCTGCAAGGATGCTTAAACCTGGAGGTTTGAAAAAGTTTAAGCCGGTTGGCGGAAGTGCAACGAAGTTCAAAACTCCTGGTGGTAGCAGCGGCAGCAGCGGTGCAGGTAGTAGCAGAGGCAGCACTGGTGGAATATTGTGTACTCCTTCCTCGACCCTGAAGTCTTCGTCGGCAGCTCGGCCGCTCTCAGTGGCGTCAGATGCTAAAAATGCTGACTCACCAGACGATGAGAATGCAGCGCCGGGCTCTGCTCTGCGCACGCCTCAAGTTAACTTTGACTCAAGGCAGCAAGGCCCTCTGAAGCCGAAACCTTTATTACCTCATGTGCCCAAGACGCCATCGCAGCCTATTTTACAGGATTGCGCCGAAGACGACACGCCGCAGTTGACGGAAGCAGAAAAGGACCGCAAGAAGGCAAACATGCGTGCGGTTAGTGCACATTTTAACGCACGCATTCAACGCTTGTTGTTTACCCATTCGTTCACAATACAATTCGAACGGCGCTATGCATGACACTCAATGATTTATTATTTTTTACTTTTGTACATGATCGATTTTTGTTGTCTGTGCCACAACAGATGATGCAAGGGTCGCTTAGTGTAGAACATAAGCCATTCATTGGCAATGGCATCCTCAGCGCTGGTCCAATGAAGAAATTCAATGTACGCGTTCACCACAATGTGGTTGCTATCATTATTTTGCCTTCATAGTGACTTATTCTCGTTTTTTTTTGTCTATTCTTTGGTCATTTTTTTTCTGCGCACGCAACGCTTTCCTCCATCACGTGCTTCTTCATCTTCTTCTTTTTCTTTTCTTTTTCTTTTTCTTTTCCTTTGTTGACTAGCCCCCTGGCGCTCAATCGATGTACACCAAGAGTTTGACCAAAAAATTAGGCGGAGCTAATTTCAAAGGCGGCATGCTGGTGTCTAAATTTGGCAGCGGTGGCAGTTTCTCCAAACCAGTGCGTTAGACATTGGCAGAATGTTTAAAGGGAAATGGAGGATCGAGCATATGCATTGATATAGGAATTGGCATTGATCACAATCAACTTTTTGTTCATAATTTGTCGGTTATTTGTGCGGTAATTGTAATAATCTATATGTTTATGCCTCACAATTAGCTGCTGTCTTTTTTTCTGTGCTTTATAGTCAAGCGCGCCGCGCATACGCTTGAGTGTAAGCGTGAACAGCATTGTGTCGAGCGATGGCGCTACGTCCAGCGATGAAAGTGACGATGAAGACAAACCTGAGTTCTTACCTCATGAACCACTGGTAAATCTAATGCATCTTTATCGCTTTCCTTCCATTTGACTTCTCTTTTAAAGCTTACATTGTGTACCGTAGATATATCAAGTCATGACGTTTTCTTCAATTATGTTTTCATGCTCAGGTGGTGTGGAATCCAACCCCCAAGGAATTGGAAGACAGCTGTGTGCCCATGCTCGTGCCAAAAGTGCTCGCGCAATTTTTGCGGCCGCACCAACGGGCGGGTGTCGAGTTTTGTTGCGAGTGTCTCTTGGGTTTGAAGGACTTCAAAGGCAACGGATGTATTCTCGCAGACGACAGTGAGTTAATATTCATTCGCCTTCTAACTCCACCACATTCATATTTACTTGCCTTTACGCTTTCGTTCACTACTTTTCGATAATTTACAACGCGGTCAACTTTTAATCATTGATCTCATTGCGTCCACGTCATGGTTGTCTTCTGACTTACAGTGGGGTTGGGTAAGACACTGCAGGCTATTTCAACGATGTACACTCTGATGCGGTCCGGCCGCAAAGGCGGCAGTATAGGCGTCGGAGACCCAGGAGACAACGTTCTCGTAGCACCTGCTGATCCAGTGGTGAAGCGTACTATTGTTGTTTGTCCTTGTTCACTGGTTAACAATTGGGCCCAAGAGTTCGAGAAGTGGATCAATTGCAAAGTGAAGACAGAGGGTGAGAAAGTAAAAGCACTCGCTATGTCAGCCACTGACAAGAAGTCGGTGAATTTTGCCATCACGCAATTTTTGCATGTCACCAAGCCTTACGACGTGCTCATCATCAGCTATGAAACTTTCCGAATGTACGTGGGGAAATTCACAAAGAAAAACGACATTTGCTGCGATTTGTTAATTTGCGACGAGGCTCACCGGCTCAAAAATCCAGATGCGCTCACAACCAAAGCATTAGCTTCACTGGCATGTCGTCGGCGAGTCCTGCTCAGTGGCACGCCCGTGCAAAACGACTTGGACGAGTTCTTTGCGATGGCAGACTTCACGAACCCCGGGGTGCTGGGAAGCGCAGAAGACTTCCGCCGCAAGTACAAAAACCCGATCTTAATAGGCCGCGAGCCGGATTGCTCTTTGACCGACACCGATCGCGCGAAAGTGCTTCAAAACGAGATGTCCAGCATCGTAAATCAGTTCATCATCCGGCGCACAAATACCATCAATGCCAAGTTTTTGCCTGACAAATTAGTCCAAATCGTGTGCTGCAAACTCACCAACGTGCAGCGTGACATTTACCGTCATTTAGTTGGCACCAAAGACGTTCAATCCGCGCTGAGCGGTAAAACCAAGGATGCGTTGTCTTACATCCAAAACATGCAAAAGCTCTGCAACCACCCTAAAATCTTAGAGCTCAGCTGTGGTGGCAAAACCAAGGGCGTGACGCGAGAAGAGCTGTCAGTGTTTGGAGTGCCTCTCGACCAATCCGGAGATGACGATGCGACGCGCAACAAAATTTCGCCCGAATTGTCGGGAAAAATGCAACTGTTGCACAACATGATGGACGTTATGTGGAAAGATCAAACCGCAAAGACGCCGCCAGACAAAATTGTGGTGATTTCGGTCTACACCCAAACGTTGGATTTGGTCGAGCGAATGTGCAAGGGCAAGAAATGGCCCGTTGTGCGTTTGGATGGCAGCATGGCCGTGAAAAAGCGCATGGAATTAGTGAACGTGTTTAACGACCCTACAAATCGCAACGCGTTCTGCTTTTTGCTTTCGAGCAAAGCCGGCGGCTGCGGGTTGAACTTGATTGGCGCCAACCGCCTCGTGCTTTTCGACTCCGATTGGAACCCGGCCACAGACAAGCAGGCAGCCGCCCGCTGCTGGCGCGACGGCCAAAAGAAGCACTGTTACACGTACCGTTTTCTGTCGGCTGGCACTCTGGAAGAAAAGATATTTCAGCGACAGCTCAGTAAGGAAGGCCTTGCGGCTGTGGTCGAAGATAAGGAGCAAGTGAACGCATTAAGTTCAGGGGACTTGAAAGACCTGTTCAAGTATCGCGAAAACACGCCTTCGGACACGCACGACAAATTGAAGTGCACCCACTGCCGCCTCGCGCTCGACGAAAGCTTGTCGCAAAACGGCACTGCTGCATCGCTTGGCTCCGCTCAGGTTTCCTTTTTGCACGAATTGCTTGACTGGATGAAAGAATTGCCGGAGGCTCAGATATTTCTGGGCAACGGCAGCTCCTCTTCCAGTGCTGACAATGCATCTGGCGCACCAGGAGATGATTCCAAAGGTGACGATGCTGCTGGAGGAGCTGCGAAAGCCAAAGGCAATAGTAAAGTAAAGCTGGGCGATCTCGCGACGATGCGCTCCAAACTTCATAGCGGCGGATATGCAAAGCTCTCAGACTTCCACAAGGTAACACGTCTCTGCGCCAACCACCTCGCTTTATCTTCCCCCTGTACAAAAGCATGCACATTAATTCACATGACTGCAGCGTTTTTCTTTTATCAACCGCTAACCTATTATACAATTCGTTCTGAACAGGACATGCGCCAGCTGTTTGCAACAAGCAAGAAGGTATTTGAGCCAGGGTCAGCGGCGCTGTCAGATGCGGAAGATTTCCGGGAATCCTTCGAAGCGCATTGGCTGAGCTTAGGCTCCACCATTGAAATGCTGCAAAGTGCAGGCGGCTGCGGTGCGCGCGTGTTCACGGAGGAAGAGCTCCAAAAAGCTAACGCAGATCTCGAAGCGGCTGCATTAGCGTCGCGTGCTGGCTCTGGCCGAGCAGGTGGATCCAGATTCAAATTCAATGCAAGCCTCGCCAAGCCCAAAAACCCAGCAGGCAGTGGTGGCGTGTTAAAACCTGGAGAGACCAAAGCAGCGGCAGCATCTTCAACATCGACTTCAGCCTCCTCGTCTTCGTCCTCCTCATCGTCATCAACTGCTGATGACAGTAAGGGGTCTCGGCGCAACAGTTTGTCGCAGCCTGCCCACAAACCGCAGCATGAAATGCCGAAAGAAGAAGACTTGAACAACTGGAGCCACCATTTTTCCGTTGACACTTGCGACGACAAATACTTGCGGCAAGCCGTGACTGGCACCGACTTGGTGACCTTCGTCTTTGGGCTGCACGTCAATTGGGAACTGACGCAGAAACAAACGGCGCTCGACGAAGAGCGCGACACTCTCGACAAAAACCGCCGCGACCAAGAACTCGAGTGTGCAAAAGGGCGCCTTGACGACAAAAAAGGCAAGAAGAAGAAAAAAGCAGCCGATGCAGCCACTGATGGCGCCGATGTTCACGAGCAAGCAGCCACTGCGGCCTCTACCTCGCTGGCTGCATTCGCAGAGCGTGGCGGTAACAATAACAAAGAGGACAGCAGCTCTGATGAGAGCAGCGCCAGTGACGACGAAGTGGAAGAAACTTTAAACAACACCATGGAAGTGCTGTCATCTCCCGAAGGTGGCAAGCAATCCAAAAACAAAGAGCAAATCAATCGCGGCTTGTCTTTTACGTCTGACACCACAAAGCCCGACGCTGCTGCAGCATCTGGAACCAGGGAGGATGCCAGCAGCTCACTCTCTAAGAGTGCTCCTTCTTCTTCGAAGGCCAAGAAACGTCCTCTTGAAAGCGCTTCGGACAGGAATAATGAAGCAGAAAGTGCCCCCAGCACGAAAGTGTGCCTCTTTTGCACCTTTGCCAACTCGCCGAGCGCCAAAAAGTGCATGGTACGAGCTTTTACCCCTACCTACCTTCAATAAAAATCCTGGCATTCGATTTCTGTACATGGTCTATCGATTCTTGTCGTCCTTCGCTTTTCAAATGCTTCCATGTATCATGCTCATTTCTCAACTCATTACCATCTCACTCCACCAACGCTCAGGTGTGCACTCAGAAACTGCCACAAGCACCGAAAGCCAAAAAGGCCTCGCCTGCTGGAAAGAAGAGGCCGGGGTCCTCCGGTGAATTTGTAATCAGCGATCCGGGTGAACCGAAAAAGAAAGCGAAATCGTCGTCCTCTTCGAGTTGCACGGAGAAAGAAAACTTCGACGACACCGGCGCTATGGAGAGCCCAACGAAGAGCGAAGACAACAGCGACTTCGAATAAATGCTATATTTCTACAAGTGCACTAGGGGAAACTATAACTACGAACAACCCAGTTGCCAAAGATAAAAATATCTGCGCAGACAGCTTATCCGGCAGATGCACGGCCAAGTGAAAGAGTGGAAACGACAAGGACTAATTTGCGATTGAGCAGTAGGACTAGCTAGACTAGGACCCGAAGAAGCGCACAGTTGTGTAGTGCCGAATCCGAATCCCCCTGCTTTAGCCTCGTGCCTTCATGAAATTTCCCTTTCCGCGGCCTTGTTAACTGCTAACGCCCAACGCCCACTAGCTCGCCGATAATCGGAAAATGCTCCTGAGTCTGAGTCTCAGTTTCAAAGTCTCAAACTCAAAGCTCAAAGCTTTCTGCTTTCTGCAGCTCCAGCTCCCCACTCCTCCTCGTCACTCCCTACACCCCACACTTCACACCTCACATCCCGGTCTCAGTTTCGGACCTCTACCTTAACCTCGACCTCGACCTCGATCTCTCAGCTCAGCTCCAGCTCTCAACTCTCAGCTCTCAGCACGAAGTTAAAATATTCGTGATTCGTAAACTCACGATTTCAAAGAGTCTCTATATACTATATATCTGCTCTCCCCGTTCGTTTCCACGTTTCATCGTCATCTTTTAGGAAGTCTTTCAAGAACCGCCGGCTTACGAGCTACCCCTCGCCACCATGTTCTCATCATTCACGCACCAAGTGTTTGAGCACAAAACTCACGATTTAGATCCACGGGTTGGGAACAGCATTGTCTTCGAGCACAAAGGTGTGTCGACCAGTGGTAAAGTCATCTCACGCACCGGCATGCGCATCCGCGTGGAATTGGAGGGCGGCAGCTCCGTGTGGAGCGAAGTAAAGCACGTGACTTCAGTGAAAACCTCAGAGCACCACTCGCATCATGATCTGGATGGAGCTGCGGAAGAGGCTGCCGCGGCAGCTGCTGCAAATAAGGTAAAAGCATTCAATGGGTAAAATGGTTGTGGCGTGGGTAGATAGGATCCGAATTAATAGTCGCTCTTGTTTCAATCGATTAGTGAAATGCCTCAGAGTATCCTGAATACCATCCTGGCATGCTTCGTTTGATTGAATAGATTGCTGCTGATGCAAAGGCTGCAGAGGAGGCGAAGGCTGCAGAGGAGGCGAAGGCAAAGGTGATGGTGCGAGAAGTCATTATCAAGTGTGATGGCTGCTATTATTTTGCTATCATCTTTTGATAATTGAACTCTATCGTTACTAAAGACTTTTATTCAAATTAGGAGGAAGCCGCAGCAGCTGCAAAGGAGAAGGAAGAGGCAGAGGCTGGTGCTGCTGCGAAGGAGAAGGCAGAGGCTGCTGCTGCGGCACAGGAGGCAGAGGCGGCAGCTGCAAAGGAGAAGGAAGAGGCTGATGCTGCAGCTGCTACTGCGGCAGCACAAGAGGCCGAGGCTGCAGCTTTGAAGGAGAAGGAAGAGGCAGAGGCTGCTGCTGCGGCGGCAGCACAGGAGGCAGAGGCGGCAGCTGCAAAGGAGAAGGAGGAAGCTGATGCAGCTGCTGCTACGGCGGCGGTACAAGAGGCAGAGGCAGCAGCTGCAAAGGAGAAGGAAGAGGCTGATGCAGCTGCAACTGCGGCGGCACAGGAGGCAGAGACTGCTGCTGCAAAGGAGAAAGAAGAGGCTGATGCAGCTGCTGCGGCAGCACAGGAGGCAGAGACTGCTGCTGCGAAGGAGAAGGCAGAGGCTGATGCAGATGCTGCAGCTGCTGCGGCGGCACAGGAGGCAGAGACTGCTGCTGCGAAGGAGAAGGCAGAGGCTGCAGCTGCTGCAGCGGCGGCGGCACAAGAGGCGGCAGGTGCGAAGGAGAAGGAAGAGGCAGAGGCTGCTGCTGCGGCACAAGAGGCCGAGGCTGCAGCTTTGAAGGAGAAGGAAGAGGCTGAGGCGGCAGCTGCAAAGGAGAAGGAAGAGGCTGATGCTGCAGCTGCTGCGGCGGCGGCACAGGAGGCAGAGGCAGCAGCTGCAAAGGAGAAGGAAGAGGCTGATGCTGCAGCTGCGGCGGCACAGGAGGCAGAGGCAGCAGCTGCAAAGGAGAAGGAAGAGGCTGCTGCTGCTGCGGCAGCACAAGAGGCCGAGGCAGCAGCTGCAAAGGAGAAGGAAGAGGCTGAGGCGGCAGCTGCAAAGGAGAAGGAAGAGGCTGCTGCTGCTGCGGCAGCACAGGAGGCAGAGGCGGTATCTGCCAAAGTGAAGGAGGAAGCTGATGCAGCTGCTGCTGCGGCGGCAGCACAGGAGGCAGAGGCTGCAGCTTTAAAGGAGAAGGAAGAGGCTGCTACTGCTGCTGCTGCGGCGGCACAGGAGGCAGAGGCGGCAGCTGAGAAGGAGAAGAAGGAAGCCGAGGAGGCAGCTGCAGCCGTAGCTACCAACGCCGCAGCGGCAGAAGAAGCAGCTGCAGCCAAGGCCGCAGCCGATGCCGCAGCGGTGCAACCGCTTCCAGCAGCAGCAGCAGCGCCCGCTGATACACGCTCGATGCAGTTTGAGTTCCCAGGCGGCGAGAGCTGGCAGTTGGCAGCCAAGGCCGATGAGGTAACTTACATGTAGCTGGTGTTCGGTGTTTGCGCATAAGTGCTGATCGCATGCATTGTTTAAGGAGAATTTCGTTTATCATCCTTCCTGATCCCCGGAAAGAACTCTGTCCTTCTTCGTACCTCTTCGCTAATTTACATGCCCGGTGCTTTGGGCGCAGGTGCTGACCGTTGTGGCTGACAATGGTGACGGGTGGTGCGATTGCACGAACGCTGCGGTAAATACTTAGAAGAAAAACTCGTTCAGCCCTGTAGACACCTATTATTTGACGACCTTCATATTTATTTTTTCCTGTCGTGTCTGCAATTCACTCTTTCCATATTCCCATCCTTTGAGTCATCTTCCAAGTCCTCCGACGTTAGCTTTGATGCACTAATTCTCCGCTCCTTTCTATCCCTGCTTGCAAATTCGCTGTGCTTTTCTCGTGATTTTCAGGGCGAGCGTGGCCTCGTTCCTTCAAACTACATGGCTTAATTTTCAGGCAATCTCCTCGACCGGTGTGTAACTTTAAATTGGGCTTGTCCTGTTTGTGCTTCGAGGGACGAGCGGATTTTTTGTTTTTGTGGCGATTGGCGATATAGGCACAGCAGATTTTTTAGGCCAAATACCGTAGTTTCTGGAATGCAGTCGCGACTGTTGTTGGAGAATCAAAGTTGCCCTAAGGCATGTGGTCTTCTTTGTCACTTGGGTTCAGTTCGGTCATCCAGAGTCTTCTAGTCTAGTCTAGCCTAGTTAATACTCTCCCAAAAACAAAGAAAGGCAAGTACACAGCAGTCACAGAGGCACATAAAAAATGCACTTGAGCTGCATATGCGCTAGCAAATTCGCTCCAGAAGGCCAATTAGGGCTCCAACTGGCGCCTTTCCTCCGAACAAGTCAGCGGGACTGCGGGACTGAGTCTTCCAGGCTAGGTTAAGATTCACGCACGTAATTACGCGGGAATCACGCGGAAAGTGAAATTTTCACCAATCAGACGTGATTTCCGTCACGGGAATCGGCTCAGAAGGGAGTGACGTCATCATGGAATCTCCTCGAAATTTTCAGTAACATT
>Ga0307931_1001312_pt1 | contig 16362 bp, 12 predicted proteins | sample OrgLakmetageno47_FD_201816 | JGI IMG/M metagenome (GOLD analysis project Ga0307931, IMG submission 201816) | Saline water microbial communities from Organic Lake, Antarctica - #47 | ecosystem: Environmental > Aquatic > Non-marine Saline and Alkaline > Saline | place: Antarctica: Organic Lake... | reverse complement strand
CAATCGAAGTCCTTCAGGGCCTGAATCGAACTATGGCTATCTATTCTCCGGTGTTATGTCCTCAGTGTAGAAACTGATCTCCCCTGTAAGGGGGAGTTACAGCAGTTGTGAAAAAAAAAAAAAAAAAGGAAAGGAAAAAGAAGTGCACAGCAGCTGTGACTTCAACCTCTGTAACTTCCCCTTACAGGGGAGATCAGTTTCTACACTCAGTAAGCCATCAAAAGTCAAATTCAAGTGGGCAATGGAAAGTTAAGTGACCGCGATAGCCAGTAGCCAGCACCTCGCACGGGAGTGCGTTGCTATGAGGGAACTAAGCACACATCGCTCTATGGGCTACGCTTTCATAAATTCAGATAACTATAATCTAGCAGCCGGCTTGATGCGCACAATGGCTTCGACTTCTACGGCCACCCCGAAAGGAAGGGCGTTGGTGCCAATGGCCGACCTGGCGTGCGTGCCGCCGACGTCCGGTCCAAACACAGCTCCGAGCACGTCGGAACAACCGTTCATGACCAAGTGCTGCTCGTGGAAGTCGTCGCTGCTCGCGACCACTCCAAGCACTTTCACCACCTGAGCATGGTGAGTCGAGCGCTGGCAGTGAAGAATGCTGCTTGTTGTTTTAGCACTACAACGACAGCTTCAACAATACTAGCAACAGCTATTAGTTGATTGAGTTTCGAACTTAAAGCATTTCTTTGAGCACAATTTCAAGTTTAGACTTTCGCCATAAATTATTGTGCTAGTTTTCAATCATCTTACCCGGTCCACACGGTCCAGATCGCCGTTGAGGGCCTCTTTCATGGACGCCACTAAATTCAAGCCACACCACTTCGCTGCTGTATAGCCTTCATCAATTGTTAAGCCGCCGCGGTCTTCTGCGCCTCCAGGCGTAAGCCTGCCTGTGACTAGATCGCCAGCGCCGTCGCGCGCCGGAAGGTGGCCGCTTAGGTATAGCAGGTCACCATCGCGGGACACTAGGTTGTAGTTAGCCTATGAGGCGTTTTTATTGGTATTCACGGAGCGACAGTACATTTGAGATTAAGTGTCTGATAATACATATAAAACTAAGATGAAAAATGGCAGTGCTTTCATTGTTGTTCTAGTAAGGTAGAGCGACGACCTTTGGGGCTCCCAGTGGCGGCAACACTAGCCCTGCAGCAGCCATACGTGCCTCCACATGAATGGTACGATGAGCCATAAATGCGTTCGCCCGGATTACCGGAGGTCGAAAGTGTAGTAGCATTTGCAGCCCCTTCCTGGGGCCTTTCTAACCCCTGCCGCTGCGGAGCCTCTGTTGCTCGTTGCTCCGTAGCTTCTTGTTGTCCGTCTGTCTTTTGTGTCAACAAAATAAGAAAATAAGTCCTCTCGGAAAAAAAAATACATTTTTCATACCAGGTTTAGCAAAATCGGAGTTGTAGTATTCCAAAAATCGAATATAAAGCCCGACGAAAATTTCAGGAGACATCCATGCGGCAAGGAAGGAAAGTGCGTGGAGCTTCGAAGCACAAAACTTTCTTTTCGTTTTCGACCAGTCGTTACCATGGTGCGCCCCTCAACTCTCCACCCACGCCAACACATTCAAAGCACACGTGATGACTCATGCACATTCCGTTTCTGAGACAATACACACTTCTTTACTTTTTTTTCGTGCGCGCCCTTGCGAAGAGTCCTGATTTATGGTCATGTTGTGAAAAAGATCCGTGAGACCACGTGGTCAGATCGAAACATTTTGAGACCCCCCCCTCCTCAGTTTCCCCGGCGCGCATAATTGTACTTATCCCGGGCATGTTTGCGAGATTTTGATGAGTTCACAGCGCCCGGGTGTGCACTCGCGTCATTCATCTCAATTGGCAGTACCGTCCTTCACATCTAAACTGTCAAAAGTGAAATCCAACGAAATGCTTCTCCATCACACCGTCACCCCTGACCCCCTTTTTTTCTATACCCCGCGGTCTCCTCCTCGCAGGCCATTTCTTCGCGCGAGATCGTGCACATGCAAGCTGGCCAATGCGGCAACCAAATGGGCACCAAGTTCTGGGAAGTGGTGTGCGATGAACACGGCATCGGCGGTGACGGCGAGTACTGCGGCGATAACGACGCCCAGCTCGACCGCATCAACGTGTTCTACCACGAGGCGTCCGGCGGCAAGTACGTGCCTCGCGCGGTGCTTTTCGACCTCGAGCCTGGCGTGATTGACGCCGTGCGCGCTTCGCCGCTCGGCGAGCTGTTCCGCCCTGACAACCTCGTGAACCAGAACGCGGGCGCGGGCAACAACTGGGCCAAGGGCCACTACACCGAAGGCGCGGAGATGATCGACCAAGTGCTCGACGCCGTGCGCAAGGAAGCCGAGAACACCAACTGCCTCCAGGGCTTCCAGGTGTGCCAGTCGATTGGCGGCGGCACTGGTTCCGGCATGGGCACCCTGCTCATCTCCAAGATCCGCGAGGAGTACCCTGACCGCATGCTCTACACCTACACCGTGATCCCTTCGCCTAAGGTGTCAGACACCGTGGTGGAGCCTTACAACGCTGTGCTCTCCATGCACCAGCTTGTGGAGAACGTGGATGCCACCTACGTGCTTGACAACGAAGCCATGTACGATATCTGCTTCAACACCCTCAAGCTGCCTCAGCCTACCTACGGTGACCTGAACCACTTGATCTCGGCGGCTATGTGCGGCGTGTCGTGCTCCATCCGGTTCCCTGGTCAGCTGAACTGCGACTTGCGCAAGCTCGCTGTGAACATGATCCCGTTCCCTCGTCTTCACTTCTTCATGCCTGGCTTCACCCCGCTGACCAGCCGCCAGACCCAGACCTACCGCACTCTGTCGGTGTCTGACCTGACCCAGCAAACTTTCGATGCCAAGAACATGCTTTGCGCTTCGGACCCTCGCCACGGCAAGTACCTTTCGTGCTGCGTGAACTACCGTGGCAAACTCTCCACCAAGGAGATCGACCACGAGATCGCGGCCATGCTTGACAAGAACTCCGCGTTCTTCGTTGAGTGGATCCCTAACAACTGCAAGACCTCGGTGTGCGACATCCCACCTAAGGGCTTGAAGATGTCCACCACCTTGACCGGCAACACCACCTCCATGCAGGAGCTGTGGCAGCGCCTATCCAACCAGTTCGCGGCCATGTTCAAGCGCAAGGCGTTCCTCCACTGGTACACCGGTGAGGGCATGGACGAAATGGAGTTCACTGAAGCCGAGTCGAACCTTAACGACCTCATCGCTGAGTACCAGCAGTACCAGGATGCGGCTGTTGATGACGAGGAAGAGGAAGAAGAGTAAACGTCTCCTCAGCTCAAGAGCAAGAGCCGGCAAGACGCAAATCAACAACGTTCCGCATGCTTCGTGTCTTCTGAAGTCGTGCTTAGTGCGCCTGAATGCCTCACCCTTCCTGTGAGTACAGCCAGCACGAAACGGCCGAGGACGCGGCTTGCCTTTGAATGAACCCTTAGGCACACAACAGAGCCGCGTGCCCACGAGCGGCGCAATAAACTCAAGATTTTTCAAATTTTGCATGTGCTTTCTGATACATACAACTAATTTACAAGACAAAATCGAAATATGTTCTGTATAAAGTATGATTATACCCTAGATGTTAATTGATATATTTGTTGATGTATGTGGGAGGTGTTGTGTTATTGAGGGGGAGAGCGGGCGATACGTTCTTACCGGACAATCGACAGGTTATGGGTAACGGACAATCGGCAATATTTGAGAGTGGTTCTTCATAGCCTTCATTCGCCATGTGGGTAGTAGTACGTAAGGCGCCAGTTGGAGCCTTAATTGGCCTTCTGGAGCGAATTCTGTTGGACTGCGATTAAGCAGACGACAAACCAACTGAGCCAAGTGCGCACTTGGCTCAGTTGGTTTGTCGTCTGCTTAATCGCAGGCCAACAAAACGATGATCCCAGTCCTGGGGTATTTATTAATTCTCGCACTTGGCTCAGTTGGTTTGTCGTCTGCTTAATCGCAGTCCAACAAAACAATGGAAGGTCCTGGGTTCGATTCCCGGCGTCGTCAAATCAACCCAGTACAGGGGCGCACTCAGCCAATTGCATAATGACTTGGCTGCAGTACAACTGTATAATTCAATTGTGCGAGGCCTATAATTGGTCGGGCGATCGAATTAATAAATACCCCAGGACTGGGATCATCGTTTTGTTGGACTGCGATTAAGCAGACGACAAACCAACTGAGCCAACTGAGCCAAGTGCGCACTTGGCTCAGTTGGTTTGTCGTCTGCTTAATCGCAGTCCAACAAATTCGCTAGCGCATTTGCAGCTCAAGTGCATTCTTTATGTGCCTCTGTGACTGCTGTGTACTTGTCTTTCTTTGTTTTTGGGAGAGTATTAACTAGACTAGACTAGTACGTAGAAGTAGGCAAGTTTCCTATTGCCGTATTGCCTATTGTATTGTTTGCATTATACTTTTGTGCATGTGCATTGCTCTTTTGCTTGCCTTTGTCTGGTGACTGTTGTCTCGAGAGTCGTGAATCAGACGAGGACTGGATCTCAAATATTTCATAAATTACAAATCCCGTGAAATCATCTCTTATCGGATGCAGGATTCAGAAGTTCAGAAGCCTTATTCGCACTCACACAAGAAATATTTTACGAACAAGAGGAATGGGCCTTGAGACAAGACCGAAAGAGAGAACAGAACCGCTCAGCTCGGAATTGGTGCGAACGCCTCTGTCTCCTGTCGTCATAGGGGCATGTGGATAGCAACATGAGTAAACTGCAGGTCTACAAAGGCAGAGGCCCACCCACTTCAGGGCCTGGCATGGGAAAGCCTTCCGCAAACGCTTCCACATCGCTTCGAAGCTGCTGCAAGGCCTCTTTGAATGGCCCACGGTCGTCGTCTTCGAGGCAAGCGACGAAGTCCACCAATTTCTTGGAAGGCACGTCCTGAGCGCTCAAGTGCGCTTGCACGTCTAAGGCCAGCGCCACGGCCCGAGCCAGAAACTCCGCCACCTTTCGTGTGCGCACGGAATTGAGAAAATCAAGAAGGAAAAAAAGAAGAAAAAAAGAAGAAGCATGGACACGCGTACGCCGCCACCGCAGATTAGAAAAGGAAGAAACATCGAGGCGTTCCAAAGTAAGTAGTAATGCATCGGAGACTTATTTGCAAAAAATTAAAGAGCAAAATCAGCAGTACTCAGCCTACCTGGTCGAAATCGTCTTCTCGCAAGCCCCGAGTAGTCATCGCGCAAGTGCCCAGCCGCACCCCACCAGGCGCTAAAGCGGACTTGTCGCCTGGCACCGCGTTCTTGTTCGCGCTGATCTGTAGTTTTGTAGTGGTGGTTTTGTGGTGGTGGTGGTGGTTGATTAAACCCCGTCGTTGTCCCCACCACGAGAGATGACCACAGGAAAACAGATGAGTTGACATGAGCACGGAAAAATATACCAAGGCAAAAAAAAAGGGGGGGGAGAGAGAAGGCGAACAGATAGTGGGGCGTGAAAAGGTGGAGAACGCATACATTCCTTTTATGATGTTCATTTGAGCACTCACCGACGCGCGCTCGAGGAGTTTTTCCATTTTGGACCCGGTCAGGCCCAGCGGCCGCAAGTCCCAGAGCACTAGGTGGTTGTCGGTCCCGCCAGTGGTAAGCATAAACCCACGCTTGACCAGAGCGTCCCCTAAGGCACCGCTGTTGCGCACCACCTGACAGCAAAGAGGAAGGAAAGAAAACAAGTCGTACTGTTGTTCAGGTCGTGGTTTTGATTCAATGCACAATAACGAAAGGGGCATCATGGCAAACAGTAGATATGGCAAGCTATGCAAAATGTGCACAGCGAGTGTTGAACGCGCATGTGAATGCCTTTCTGAATCGGCTTCATTTTTTCCTGTGTCAACACCGCCATCTTTATTACTATTACAAATCCCACCTGAGTGGCATAAGTTTTGAACGGCGGTTGGCTGGCTTCCTGCAGTGCCACAGCCAGCGCCGCAATCGCATGGTTGTGAGGGCCACCCTGCGTTCATGCATACACAGTTTATGAGGCAATAGCACAGCAGAGAGTAGACCATAGAGAAAAGGGATTCGATTCCGTTGCTGGTCGGCAGATACAAATAAGCTATTCAAAACAAGAAAAGGTGCATCATTCCTCCAAAGATCGAAAAGTAAAAAAAAGACGAAGTGAGCAGTTTAAAGGAAGTTTTCGATCATGAGTAAAAGGGAAAGGAAAAGTGAGAAGTAAGTTAACGAACGAGTACGAAGTGAGAAAAGGGTAGGCAGAGCCTGAAAAACCAACGGAGTAAAAAGGAAACTACCTGCAGGGTAGGAAACACCGCGAAATCAATGGCTTCCTTCAAATGCTTGCGGTAGAAAATCACGCCCGCTCTTGGGCCCCGCAAGCTCTTGTGGGTCGTGGAGGTCACTACATCGCTGCATGCAAACGGACTCTCGGCCACTCCCGCAGCCACTAGCCCGCTTACATGGGCCATGTCGGTCAAGAGCATGGCGCCGCACGAGTCGGCGGCCTCTCGCATGGCCACGTAGTCCCACTCGCGGGGGTAAGCCGACGCTCCACACACGATGAGCTTGGGCTTGTAAATGGCGGCCGTGCTTTTCAAGGCGGCGTAGTCCACGATGCCGGTGTCGGGGTTGACCGAATACGGCAGCGACTCGAAGTAAATGGAGGTGGCGCTCACCTGGTCATCGAACAAGAAAGGAGCAACGGGAAAGGGGGGGGGAGAAGCAATGTGAAAAGTCGCACTCATTTTAGGATAGGAGGAAGCCAGCAAGGGTACCATATTTAGCACGCACAATAAATTAAAAAGTTATGAAGATAAAATTTAAAAAAAAACTACCTGAAGAGATGCTCATCAGTGCCGTAACTAAAGTGTGAATGTTAACGAAAAGCAGCGCATTCGTGAGCTTTCGGCAATAGCAATGAACTATCCTTATGCTCACGGCACAACCTACCTTGCGTTTGTCGTTGTAGTACCCATGCGTTAAATGGCCCCCACTCGGCAAGTCCAAACCCATGAGGCGATCGTGGGGCTCCAGCAGCGCCGTGAACGCAGCAAAGTTGGCGGGGGACCCACTGTAGGGCTGCACGTTTACCCCCCACTCGTCCGGCGACAGGCCAAAGAGCTTCAAGGCCCGGGCTTCGCACAAAAGCTCCAACTCGTCCACGTGCTCGTTGCCCCCGTAGTACCGCGCCCCTGGTCGCCCTGTATGGGAGACCGAAAATGAAGCGACAGCACGAGTCGAGGAGGGCGTGTCAAGGAGCAGGGTTTGAGGAAGAAGTGCTCGCGGGGAAAAATAATCTCTCTCATATTTATTATACTAGACCAGCACGTTTAACTACCACAGCGCATGCATCTAAGTTGCACGATAAATGGGTCTAGCTAAATTGCCCTCAAACGCAATACATTCCGACAATGAGTAATGCGTAAGGCTCCATTCAATGGCCATTGTTAGTGCTACTATACCTTCACTGTATTTGTTGGCCATCACCGAACCTAAGGCCTGCAGCACTGCCTTGCTCGCGAAGTTCTCAGAAGCAATCAACTCCAGGCCACAGCGTTGGCGTCGGCTCTCCGCTTGCAAAATAGCATATACTTCTGGGTCAGAGCTGCTCAAATTCGGATCAAACGTGCTACTCTGGCTTTGGTCTCCATTTTCTGAAGTCGCAAGACGACGCATCTCGAGCACCTTCGACCGTCGCACACTCTTCTCTGCAGAAGCAGCTACATGGCGATGAGGTGCGCGGGGCACTGCAAACGCATGAATCGAGCCGAACACGCAAGAGGCTGCGCATAGTACGGCGTTCACCCGTAACCTACCGACGCGAATAGTGAGTGAGGTGCAAATGGAATCAACACTTCCTAGGTCTCAAATTTTGCCCTACAAGATCATGATTAATTTGGGGAAAAAAGCGATGATGATCTCTAGCCTGAAATTTATCACCGGCTAGGCTGAGAAGGCTTCGCCATGCTTTCTAGTATCGCTTCGTTAGAGGTCTGTTAGAGGTCTGACGGCGCTCTGATGCTATTGTGAAGTCAGTCAGGTTGTCAGGTTGATGATTTCCAAGCAAGCCTCTGACTTTAACTTTCTATTCTAGTTTGGTTGAAGAAACTAACATACTAATACAGTACCTCATAAAATAAAAGAAAGGAACGCTTCACTCTCTGCTTGCTGTTGCTTTTCTCGCTTCATCTTTCTTTCACCTTTCGTTGAGCCACGTCACGTAGACACTCGCCGACTCACCGCGACACCGCGCGACCCCTCTACACACAAGGTTCGAATTAAGCACCTTGAACTATTTCTTCGAGTTTTACTTTAATGGCTACTTAGAGTGGTCTTAGTTTTAGGAACTATTCATAGGAGCATGTAATTTTTAATGGACACGAAAGAGCTGCAGAGAAATTCAACGAATTGTTGCTCTGCATCCCAAACATTCGATCAGCCTTGCATTCGCGAGTCCTACGTCTGTGGCACTTCCATAGCAATTTTCCTAGCATTTTCGGATATGGGTTTATGTGTATACATTCATAACACTAAGCTTGCGTTGCGCAGAAAAGAACTTTTTGCTATGACACTCTGCACCTATTTTATTCTTCTTTCGTGTCAACCTTGGCTTTCCCGAATCTCTCACACTTCGTTCTTTCGCTTCTCCTCTCTGTAGCACCTTTTTTTTTATAAATCATGATGGCTGTTCGGCGCATCGTCAATGGCTCCCGGGTCGCGGCCTCTGCGGCTTCCCGGCGGCCTGTCATGCACTCGACGCCGGTGCGGTGCATTGGCGCCGACGCTGGCGACGTGATTGGCGTCGACTTGGGCACCACCAACTCGTGCGTGTCCATCATGGAAGGCGCCAACGCCCGCGTGATTGAAAATGCAGAGGGCGCGCGCACCACCCCATCGGTGGTGGCGTTCTCGTCCGACGGGCAGCGTCTCGTGGGCCAAGCCGCCAAGCGCCAGGCGGTGACCAACCCGGAAAACACCCTGTACGCCGTGAAGCGCCTGATTGGCCGCAAGTACGACGACAAGGAAGTGCAGGCCATCACCAAGCTGGTGCCGTACAAAATTTGCAAGTCGCCTTCCGGGCCCGACGCTTGGGTGGAAGCGCAGGGCCAGAAGTACTCGCCGTCGCAGATTGGCAGTATGGTGCTGGTGAAAATGAAGGAAACCGCGGAAGGGTTCCTGGGCCGCACGGTGAGCAAAGCCGTGGTGACGGTGCCCGCGTACTTCAACGACTCGCAGCGCCAGGCCACCAAGGACGCGGGCAAGATTGCGGGCCTGGAAGTGCTCCGCATCATCAACGAGCCTACCGCGGCGTCGCTGGCCTACGGCATGGACAAGAAGTCGGACGGGAAGCTGATTGCCGTCTTCGACCTGGGCGGCGGCACCTTCGACGTGTCGATCCTGGAGATCAGCGGCGGCGTGTTTGAAGTGAAGGCCACCAACGGCGACACCATGCTGGGCGGGGAAGACTTCGACGAGGAGCTCCTCAAGTTCCTGGTGCAAGAGTTCAAAAAGGTACCGAGGGCGGGTGGTTGAGGGTTGGTTCATTCTAGTGCCGCTCGCATGGTTTCAAAACACTTTGTTCCCAGCCGTGAATTATTTGAGGGTAAACCAGCCATTCTTTGTCGCCATGCCTTCAGCTTTATGGCCTCTCCACGTTCCCTCTCAGACTTTTGTGTTTATTTTCACTCTCACATGTGTCGTTGTTTCAACCTCCCGCTGTGTCTCGGCAGGACTCGGGCTGCGACGTGTCTAACGACAAGCTGGCCATGCAGCGCCTGCGCGAAGCAGCCGAGAAAGCCAAGCGGGAGCTCGACGGCCTGGCTCAGACTGAGGTCTCGCTGCCGTTCATCACGGCCGACGCGTCGGGCCCCAAGCACATGTCGATCAAGGTCACCAAGGCGCAGTTTGAGAAGCTGGCCGAGAAGCTGGTGGAGCGCACCATGGGGCCCATGGAGAAGTGCCTCAAGGACGCGAGCGTCAAAACCAAGGACGTGGACGAAGTGCTGCTGGTGGGCGGCATGACCCGCATGCCGCGGGTGCAGGAGAAGGTGAAGCAGTTCTTCGGCAAGGAGCCCTCCAGGGGGGTGAACCCAGACGAAGTGGTGGCCATGGGCGCCGCCATTCAGGTGAGGGCATATCTCAAACATAGGTTATATCTTGAAGAAAGAGCAGTGGGGGTGGCGTTGAAGCCCGCCCGCGGTCATATTTTTTTTAATGTAGCGCTGCCGAGCGTCTTAACTTCAGCTCAATGTTTTGCGGGGCCCTTCATCTTCGTCCTTTTTCCTCGCTCCCTCTCTTTCTAACGGCCTTCCGCCTCCTCTTCGATATCTTCCCTCTCTCACTCTTCTTTATTCACCAGGGCGGCGTGCTGCGCGGCGACGTGAAAGATGTGCTGCTCCTGGACGTGACTCCATTGAGCTTGGGCATTGAAACTTTGGGTGGAGTGTTCACTGCGCTGGTGAACCGGAACACCACCATCCCTACCAAAAAGGAGCAAGTGTTCTCCACCGCCCAGGACAACCAGCAGCAGGTGCAAATCAAAGTGCTCCAGGGTGAGCGCAAAATGGCGGCGGACAACAAGAGCTTGGGCCAGTTTGATCTGGTGGGCATCCCGCCAGCGCCTCGCGGCATGCCGCAAATCGAAGTGGCGTTCGACATTGACGCCGACGGCATTTTGAACGTGAGCGCCAAGGACAAGCACACCGGCAAGGAGCAGTCCATCGTGATCCGCAGCAGCGGCGGCCTCTCGGATGCCGAAATCGAGAACATGGTGCGGGACGCGGAGCAGAACGCGGCCGCCGACGAAGCCCGCCGCTCTTTGGTGGAAGCGAAGAACGAAACCGAGACCCTCATTTTCTCAACCGAGAAGAACTTGTCGGAGCACGGCGAGAAGATTTCCGACGCGCTCAAGGAAGAAATCGAGACGGCGATGAACGACGCCAAGGCGGTGAAGGACTCGGAGGACCTGGACGAGGTGACCGCCAAGAAGGAAGCCCTCAGCGCCGTGAGCCTCAAGATTGGCCAAGAAATTTACGGCGGCGGCAGCAGCGGGGGGAGCAGCGAAGGCGGCAGTGAGACGGACACTGACAAGGACGAAAAGAAGGAAGAGAAGGCCGAGGAGGCGGAATTCAAGGAGAAGAAGTAAAGCGGCGTTAGTTGTTAGGAGAAATTCTGTTTCCGGTCTGAATTCATAGAATTAATACAGCAAAAAATATTCCATATCTCCATCTCGCGGCTTCTTTATTCCCATCTGATTTCCATTTTCTGTTTTCCTTGAGGTCATTTCCTACCAATATAAATTTATAGACAAATGGTTTATAGATGCGGGCTATGGGCTGAAAACTGAAAAGTAGAGACGAAAACGAAAATTTCTGATTTGGTGATTTGGTGGGCCTTCTTCCATCCTAGAAATAGAAATGGACACGGGAATATACAGCGCAATGCGGACTGTGGCCTCCGTATTCTCGCAGTCACAGTCTGGCCCAGGCCCCAGGCCCAGGCCCAGGGTCTCGATTCCCGTGTTTCCGCGTAATTCCCATTCCCGCGCGGTGGCTACAAATTTCACTTTACGCGGTATTTCTGCGGTATTTCCGCGGGTTTTCCGTGCCGTGGTTATAAAGGCACTGCCAAATTCACGTCGAGGAAATCACGTCTGATTGGTAAAATTTTCCCTTTCCGCGGGAATTCCTGAATCCTTACCTATAACCTAGGTCTGGCCGGCTGACCGGCAAATGTGGTGGCCGCTGACTGGCCACTATCTACTCATATATATCTAGAATAACTTCGACTCTGCGATACTACGTAGGAATGGACTATGGCGCATGGCGCGTAATATGCGCAGGAAAGATGAAGGCGAATCGATTTCGATTGGACGTCTCTCTCTGCTTGTTGGTGCTGTGAAATAGAGAATTTCACATGAACCAAATTCCATATTTTCTTTCAAACTTCCAGGGGAAATGGGATGACGTCAGCGGCCGCGCACTTCGTTGGCTTTGCCGGTGGCTTCCGCGTCGCGCAGCTGGTAGCCCACCACCAGTTGCCACAAGCACAAGCTGGCCAGGGACCCGCGCGCGAGGTCTACCTCCGAGGACTTGTCGGGGTTCATTTCCCCGACCATGAAATTGACCAACCGCCGCATGGCTTCGACGGTAGTAGGCTCGATGGAATCCGTCAGCATCGACTAGGCGTAAGAGATAAAAATAAGATAAAGAGCGAGCCGCAAGAGTGTGTGAGTCCTTTGTCGTGATAACGAAGGAGAAGTCATTGGTGGCGTGACCATTCGCGTGTGGGGTAAGCAGTACTTGCTTCATAAAGCTTGGGATAAGTCACATGGAAAAGAAGTCAAATTATGAAAGAACTCGCGAGCTTACAGCAACTCAAACTACATGCTGTTCACCTTTTGTTTAGGGCCCAGTGAAGCAATGTATTCCGCCAAGCCATTCCACTGGCGCATTTCACCGCTTCCTGCATTTGCGCTGTCACTGTTGCTACTGCTACTGCCGCTGACAGCTGCAGCGCCTGCGGAGGCAGCGCGACTCGCGTCCAAGCCGAGCTCGTTGAGTTCTAGAACAGCGGCCTGCTGCAGCGCTCCTCGCAATGCCTCGGCTTCGGCCTGAACGAATAGTCACGCGCACGACGCAAGAGTTGTTAAAGGGGCATACGTCAATCAAGAAATCAAGAAACGAAGGGCAACGACCATGACATGAACGAGCAAAACAGGGAGCGCAAGAAGCAAGCCGAATCACGTGGCAGAAACCCGCATTCCAGTATGATTTTTCGACCTTGAGGCCGTCTAAATACTGCGCTGCGTCGACTTCTACTTTGGCGCCGCCTTCTAGCTCCACTGAAATCGTGCCTTCGACCGAAAGCTTCACGTCCGCTGCTCCTCCCTCTGCTCCACCTCCACTTTCGTCTTGACTGCTTTCTTCTGCAGTAGTACCATCGGGAGCAGACTCTTTTCCATCTTCAACGTTGTCGTCTCTGCTGGGACTGGTAGTAGGCTTATCGCCCGAACCGAGAAGTCGAGACGAGTCCGCTGTGCTGCCGTTGCTGCCACTGCTGTCATCGTCAAGGCCAGCCGCGAGCTCAAAGAGCCTCTTGGTGTCTAAGCTGCCTTTCCCACTCATCAAAGCTTTCAACTCCGCGCCGGCTCCAGTGGCTGCGGCGCCATCAATGTTACCACTCTCACCGCCATTGCTTGCCGCTTGCGCTAATCCGAACCCGTCCTTGAAGTCGGTCCAGCCAATTTTCCCGCGCTTTTTGCGGTCGAAGAAACGCACAAAAGCAGTGACTTCAAACGGGGGCGGGGTTTCACCGCCGTAGAACCTGGACAGCAGAGTTTCGACTTCTTCCACCTGTATTCCGTATGCGCATTCTAATATCAACAACTGATCTCGCCAAAGAGTAACTCAATAAACAACTGCACAACAATCTAACCAAACGTTACACACTTGGCATACTATAAAAAAACGAACCTCAATGAACCCAGAGCTGTCTTTGTCAATCTCATCGAAGACGCGCTTGTATTCCTCCAGCGACCTCGACTTGATGTTGAGAAGCTGCTGCAGCGTCACCACATACTCCGCATTGCGAAACAAGTACCTGCCATATGAAAACATGAATAAATCTAAAAATCTATGACTTTCTGAATAACGCTGGAAATACCGCTGGAAATACACATGAAATTTGTTTTGAGTTCCTATCCGTGCAGGGGATAACAAAAATGAACCAAATGAACCAACCCTATAGAAAGGCTTGCCTAGAGAGCATTACCCCGTCATCATCATCAAGCCTGCGAGTTTGCCCAGCTTGTCGGAAGTGGTCTTGTAGCTCACGTCCACGTCGCGCGGCAAGCCCCCCATCAAGCCGCTCACAGTTTCCCGCATGCTACCGCTCACCATCGGGTTGGCGTTCATGAAGAAGGCTAGGAGCGTGTCCCCAACCGGCGCTTCTGTCATAAGCTGCACCAAAGCACCGGCTTTGCCGCCGCCCGCTTTGGAAATGGCCCGTGCGCGTGCGGCGAGGGCAGCGTTGTCGCGAGCCGCTTGAAACTTGGCGCGGTCTGCATCGGTGTACGGCAACAAACCTTCTTTGTAGGCCTGAGGGTGGCCAGAGGATCAATGGTGAGCACAGGTTTTCTTCTTGGTTAAGCACACATGAAAGCGATTTAGAACAGTCAATACTTTTGAGAACTATCTTGGGTTCATGGTGGGCCTGCAATTTCAGCTCTTGTAATGGTGAAACAATGACAAGCCTTGACTTCATTCTGTTTAGCTATTGTCCAGTAAGGTGTGTCGTATCGTAGCTGAACTAGTGAACTCCAATTTCTTACCTCGATGGAATTGATCAAATCATCATTAGCATCGCCTTCGGATGGCCTATCCGTAGCTAATAGCACGGATCCTGATCTGAGACGAGGCTTGATGCCACGTGTTCGGCTCGAGCTCACCCACTTCCTTTCTAAGCAGGGATTAAAACCTCGGCACGCCGACACGATGAAAAAGAACGCAGTCAACTTGATCGATGACGGCATGAAAACTACCATGCATGTGGTGCCTCAATGGTTCTGTGAGTCTTGCTGAGCGCAATGTTGATGTCGCCCGTTGCTTGTAGAGAAGATATGCTTCGATGAAGTCGATGTAATTAGCAGAGCACACGTACGCTCAAAACTCAAGAACAAAACTTTCTCAACAACTTTTTCTTCAGCGCTCGTCAAAAATTTGTTCCGAGTTTTGATAAGCTTAACTTACCATATTAGGGCACCTGTGGACATGAGTGTCCGAATTCCGGGAGCTGCGTATACTTTAGCAACTATCTACGGCAGCATCTTACCCAATGGTGCTGCTCGTGCTCTTATGACGCCTTTAGATCGCTCCTTCAACTCATTCTTTACTTGCAACCTTTAACTATAGATTTTATTTATTAACCTATTGAAGTAGTCTGGTGTTCTTAAACCCAATCGATACGCAGCCCACCTAAAGAGAAATCGAACTATTCTAGTAGGTCGATGATGTCGAAGCTACTACAGCGGAGCTTTGCGCCTACTCGCGGAGTGGCATGGTCCGACCGAATAGCCTCGAAAAGAGGTCTACGAGTCATCTGGGGTTCAGCTACTGAGCCAGCAACACGTCTATCAGAGAAGCGGCGGTTACCCGTGCCAACAGCACTGCTGCTTGACACGGTCCTAGACGTAAACCGGTACCACGAGTTTTTACCCTTTTGCGCGGGCAGTCGCGTCATGACAGCACCGGCCCGAAGCGGAACCCATGGGCCAGGATTTGACGCAGAGTTAGTGATTGGGTTCAAAGCTTTCAACAGCGCGTACACTTCGCGGGTCAGCTGGCACCAAGAAGGTCCCGTGTGGCGCGTGGTTGCCAAGTCCATCGATTCGAGGCTATTCGACACGATGGACTCTTACTGGGTGAGGAAGAGACGAATGGATAATGTATTTATTCGGGTCTATGTTTGAATGCAGTGCTTATCATCATTGCCAGTCGCAGCCTTGTTCTCTCTCTCTCAATCTCCCCTATTCGATTTCTGTCTGTTGTTTAGGAGCTGACTCCTGTCGAAGGCGGGCGCGCCACTGACGTTGAATTTGCCATAGCATTTGAGCTCAACTCTGGATCGATCCTCATGAAACCTGTGGTGCGTTAGTTACAAAATCTCGATGTAGTTTTTATTGTTCTTAGATTCAATTCTCGCCACACGCACTCGTCCTGTAGGAGGATTGTGAGCTGAATTTTGAGCTCGTTTCTTTCACCTGAATCATCTTTATCCCTCTTTTCTTTTGACAGGTGAACGCAGTACTAGAAGACGTCGCCAAGGAGCAAATTGGAGCGTTTGAAAGGCGCTGCAGCAAACTGGCTGCCAGTGCCGACGAGGCCGTGCTAGCTCAGAAATATGCGTCTGCTTTTTCTGCGAGGTTGCGGCCCCCAGGCCTTTCACCCGTCGCGTCGGGAAGGGCTGGCAACCGCGGAGCTTTAGCTCCCGGCAGTGAGCAACTAAGCCACAGAAACGAACCTTGGTCCAGTGGGCTTTCTCCGACTGGAACTCCTCTCACTGGGAGAATACTAGATCGCTGAGTTCCCTCGTGCAACTGCTCTATTTTATGTTGCATCTTGCTTCAAAAAGCCTATCGTATGTGGATTTAGACGCATAATGCACAGCAACCGCATCTGCTAAATGCAAAGCACAAAGCTCTTGGCGCTTATAACTCATGAGTATGCGATATACTTTATATATTAATAACACATGACATAATTGATAATTAGTATGAAGAAACGCAGCAGCAGCACAGGTGTCGGTGCTTTCTCGTTTCTCAGCAGCCAGCAGGTGCATATTGATATCAATGCGAAATGATTCCCACGTGGATACT
>Ga0307931_1001306_pt1 | contig 16398 bp, 11 predicted proteins | sample OrgLakmetageno47_FD_201816 | JGI IMG/M metagenome (GOLD analysis project Ga0307931, IMG submission 201816) | Saline water microbial communities from Organic Lake, Antarctica - #47 | ecosystem: Environmental > Aquatic > Non-marine Saline and Alkaline > Saline | place: Antarctica: Organic Lake... | reverse complement strand
TGTCACGATGAAATGCTGCAGCGTATACTTTACTTGTAATTCCAAGGAGGGCTAAACCGCGAAGGGTTTCGCACGGAGCTGCAGGAGATGCCATTTTCATCGGCCGAAATGGGCCGCAACCTTTTGTGCATAGAATCACGAGAGACGCATTAAGGAAACATAGCTATTGCTTACTTACTTACTAGTATAGAACAAAAGAGAATGGCGATTGTTGCTTTAAGAAAACACAGCTATTGCACACTAACAGCATAGAACGAAATGGATATTGAAATGCGGCTGAGAGGAGACCAAAGAGGTCGGTTACCTGCCATCTTTGTCTAAGCCCACACGATAGCAACGCTTCACCGTCTTAAACGGGTCAGATTGTTCGACACAGCGCGGATCAACAGCTAGAGACGCCTTAGGGGATGATACTCCGCTCACAGTTAAAGCGGCTAGGCCAGTTAAAACGGGTGCCTTGAGCCACTGTCGCCTAGTAGCAGGAGCTGCCATTGTGGAGGCTCGGAGAGATGATTGAGTCGGGGCATGAGGTGTGGCCGGTGGCGAAGTTCTTCGCCCGTGTAAGTTGAGGCTTGTAGCAAGAGGGAGAATCGAAAGCGCAGTAACGGCACACACCAGGGAACCTAATGCGCTAATAGTTGGCATAATTTGTCACGCTATTCTTAGGCAGCACGTGTTGGAAGTCGATCTACGAGTATTATGCCCAAAGATGCAATCCAACCTAGAAAATTGAAGATGCAATAAAATTTGTACGATGGTAGTCCGCGATCGTGACTTTAAATCGCACGGAACTCGTGAAGTCGTGGTCGTGAACTTAAAACTAGCCGCCGTCCGCCGTGAGCCGCGAAGTACAGAAACTGATGAGAGGCTGCTAAAAATTTTTTTTGAAGAGGATGACGATGACAACCTAAAATCTAAAAACACAGTTCTCGCTTGTGGCATCAACGCATCAACACTTGACAACCCAGCCAGAGCCCCTAACCCCTAACTAGCTAGCTACAGATCTGTAGCTAGCCCCGAATCGTCTACTGAAAATATAGTGCTTAAAAAATTTAGACTATTAATTCTAAGCAGCCCACTCATTGGTTTTCTTTTGTTAGCTTCAGACCTTCTATTCACCTACAGTACGTAGAAGATTCACATTGCGCTAAGCAGTAGCAGCAGGCGCGATATTCGTTACTTGATCTATACTAGTTACAGAAGGTTGCATCTGACCTAGGTCTTCCAGGTAGTTTCTTTGCCAAATATTCAATCGCGCAGCAGTGATTATCTCGTTTGGAAGAATAAAGCATTGCCGTGCCCAAGAGTCATTCTACTTAAACGAAGGACCATTTTACGTAATTGCGAAGTAGACAATGATGTACCGAGCGTCGTTAGCCATGATTGTATCGCTACAATGTGCACCAACGACTGCTTTCATACCGTCAAAACATGTCTCAGCTTCCTTGCCTCAGCCTCCCCAATTCACGCAATCAACGTCAGCACTGACAGCTAGCAGCAGCAGCAATAGCCGTGGTGAAGGCGACGAGGTGCTCTTACAGCTTTTGCAGCGCAAGAAGTACGAAATCGCGGAGCTGGAGCGAAAACACTCGGCCTCTATGGACCCGCTGCTGCTCCGGCTCGGTTACGTGAGTGATACTTCATCGCTGCGGCTCACACGCGCTCTGCGGCTCTTCAAACTGGGTGACGATCGGCGCGTCGCTGTGGTGAGCAAATAATTATTTTATGGTTTTAGTGGGAGTGGTAGACAGCAACCAGCCCTTCGCTATCTGCTTTCATATTAACTAGTGCCCAAGTAAAGTACACTTATTGCCCTAAGTTCAGCACTACTACAAGTGTAGATTCTCGTATCGTTGGCACTCTTTGAATTTCTCTTCGCTGCGTTGTTAAACTACGCTGTGTTTTGCGTGTTTTCGTCTGGCTGTGCGCCATAGGTGGGCGACATGAAGCGCATGAGCCCCACGGCGCCCAACTTGCCTCGCGTGGTGAGCTCCTACGTGGACGCTGGGCGCCGCGGCGACGAGCTGTTTGGCCACGGCGTGAACGTGTGCGTGGTGAACACCGACGAGCCCGGGTGGGGGGGCTGCTCCGCGGACTTGGACGCCGTCGTAGCGGTCCACAAGCGGCGCCTGAAAGCGCAAGAGGCTGAAAGGAAGCGGTCTGAAGAGAGCGGAGGCAAAGCAGGAGGAGGTGGTGGAGCGGTGGGAGAAGCTGCTGTGTCAGGCGCGCTGCCGGAATCAGAATACGCGAGCTACTCAGCCGTGGTCTGCAAAGATTTGCTGATTCACCCTCTGCAAATAGCGGATGCTGTGGAAAGAGGTGCCGATGGCGTGCTTCTCATGGTAGGTAACCTGCCGATAAAGGATATTCTTTGTGGAGCATAATTTGCATGGGATATCGAATGCTTGTATACATTTGGTCTAGGAGTGTGTGTGGGTATCTACATCTCAACCACAGCTGTGCAAAACACATTTCGTCCTTTATCTTCCCTCATTCTCCTCCTCATAAGCGCCTGCCAATATGCAGTTCAACACGTACGTATATTAACACAACTTCTCTGTTTTGCTACTCTATTTCTCTCGCTCTCTCTCTCTATCTCTCCGCAGGCTGCGCTTTTAGGCGGGCGCTTAGAAGAAATGCTTGACGTGTGCACGGTATGCAATGTTTTCAAACTTGAGCATTTACCCTTGAAGAGCAAATATTGTCGTTGTCGTTAAACTTGGTTTTGCTCAATTTATCCGGCTAAATCTTTCATAATTCGTTTTTAACTTACAGGTGATGGGCACTGAGGCCATCGTCGAAGTACACACTCCAAACGAATGCATGCACGCCCTGGAGTGTGGCGCCACGATTTTGGCGGTGAACAATTGGGACCGTTCGGACGGCCAGTGGCACCCTGATCAGGTAAATGTGTTATTGGTGACCAGATGGCGACGGGATGGTTAGTGTGTTGGCGTGATGAAGAGAGATAGAGTGGGAGATATGGTGCGCGACGGTGAATAAATACTCTCTTTTATTCGAGTCCTATTTTTTTCCAATTTCACATGCATTTAAACCGATGCTTATTTCTCTATTCCTCCTCATCCTTCTTCTTATGATTCAAATTTAGGCGGAAGCGGTTCGGCGCATGATACCTGACAATGTCGTTACTATTGCAACTGGCGGCATCGGATCTTCAGAGCAGGTAAGGCAAAATATGACGCAATCCCGGTCAAATCTCTCACACGTCAACCTCTTCGCGTTCTTCCCTTTCTCTTTCATTTCTCTCAACTCAAAATGTGTATTTCTGTGTGATCGGTGTGGCCATGCTTTCTTTTTGAAATCAACTCTGCCACCACCACCACTCGCCAGGCGCGCACCTTGTCCAATTGCGGGTTTGACGCCGTGTGCCTCGGGCGCGCTCTCAGCATGCACCCCGATCCCCCTGCTCTGGTGCGCAACATCCGCAACTTCCAAGCCCCGCCTCTCATGGCTGGCACCAACGGTGCTTTGCCCAGTGACCTCTTCTGAGTAGTTTAGTGCGAGCTGAAATAATTCAACTGCCCTTGTATACTTGAATTGAAAAGCGCTTAATTCCGCCCTTATGGCTTATACAGACCGCTACGACCGCTGTTGCTTCGTTTCGGCTCTCTTTGTGGTCTTTTGATAGACTTAACTCGGACAAGTAAAGATAGAAGGAAATAGTATTTTGTGCCATATACTCATGACTCCCATGATTAAGCGGCATAATTTACCTTCTCCAACCCCCGGCCTGTGCCAAAACCACTGAACAAATCGCAAATCAGACAAAGATCAACCGCAAACCGCAAATCGTGCGACGTGAATTTTAGGCGATTCCCTCCTTAGGTAGGGAAGCGAACAGAGCTCATCGCAGGGAAACGTCGCATTGGCGCCACACAGGTCAAATGCCGCGTGCCCTCAGCAGCGTAGCCGCAGCATGCGCGCTGCTTGGCCAGCGCGTGACGGCGCACGCGCCTAACATTCCTGAGCACGAGCAATCGCGGGAGCAAGACAAGATGGAGAAGCTGCACATGGTGCGTCCCACTCGTATCCACTTTTTGGCTTCCTAACAAACAAACGGATTGGGGCTGTCTAACAATGTCGTCATAAGTAGACCAAGAACCTGGACTTAAAATTTTCGGCTACGTGTATAGAGACACTTTCCTTCCTGTGATTTTTCCTCGCATTCGCTGCTTGCGCCCTGGAACCAAAATTTAAAAACCTTATATTTACTTTATACCTCTTATCGCCTGATCTTTCTTTGGCCTCATTGCCTGTACGGCTACTCGTTTCCACGGCTACTTGCACGATCAGTACGAGGCTGGCTCCATGGTAGACTTGTGGGTTAACAAAGTTGGCCCATACCATAATCCGCAGGAAACGTACGAGTACTACAAGCTCCCTTATTGCAAGGTGAATTTTATTGACCCCCTTCTCCCTGTTCCTTGTAAGGCCTGCATTCCCATAAGCTTAGAGAAGTCTCTTTATTATAAAAGAGTTGTTTTCACTGCCACTGAAAACAGAATACTGAGCATGTACCTCGAGGATAATCGTTCCAGACCGGCTCTTTTTTGACTGCCTTAATTAGCTTTAGCCGCTTCTCTCTGCTGTTGCTATAACGCGTCCCGTATGCAAACTCTTCATTCGAATGCTAGTACCTTCACGCCATGCTACACCCTTCTTTACTGCCCCTCGTCTATTTTTGGCCTTCAATTATATCCCCTCTTTGTTTTCGATTATGTGAACAGCCGGAACTGGGGGTGCTGGTGGACAAGAAAGAGCAGTCGTTGGGTGAGCAGCTCGAAGGCCACGATCTGACCAACAGCGGATTCCAAATCCATTTCATGCAGGTACGCAAGAGTTGCGGAGGGAGGGCTGTTAAGGGGAAGGAATGCTGCTCACAAGTATGCAGCGTACTTTTTGAGGAAACGTGCGCACATGGATTTTAGGGGAAATGATCAAAAATGGCTCATCGTTATCATTGTTTATGGCTATCTTGAGCCTCTGTTTTTCATTCGATGTTAATGTCTAATCTTCTCCATCTTGTGCCTGCTTTCGTGTGCACCAACCACGACAGGACGTGCCGGTGACCAAGCTTTGCTCACAGACCCTGGATCGGGAAACCTCCCTGGTATTCGGCGCCGCCGTGGAGACGCATTACTGGTATTGAAATTTGACAGCTTTTCTCATCATTTGCCTGTTGCTTCTGCAGATTGGCATTTGCTGTGATGCATGTGTGTGCTTTACTACGATGCTTGCGGTTGATGGTCAAGTCTTTTCCGTTTAATCCTCTCCCTTTGCGAACTGCATATTCTTCGATCTCTCTCTTTTCTTTTCTTTTAAAACTATGCCCTCTTTCCCTCACTATCAGGTACCAAATGTACCTGGACGACTTGCCGATTTGGGGCATGGTGGGGGAGAAGTACCAGGGTGAAGGCAAGGCCGACAAGGACACGGACAAGTTTATCTTCACCCACCGCCGCCTCAGCGTAGCCTACAACGGCCCGAGAATCATTCAGGTAGGGTCGAAAGTATGCTGTGTGTACGTGAATACGAGGGCGCGATGCGCATTTTGGCGTATGTTTTGAGCCTACTTCCTTCGACGGCTTGATGTCTTTCTCATCTACGAACAGGTGAACTTGACGTCGGAAAATTTGCAGCCCATCAAACCGGGCACCAAGCTCGACTTTTCGTACAGCATCAAATGGGTGAAAACCAGCAAGCCCTTCGAGACCCGCTTCCAACGGTGAATGATCAACGAAATACTTAGGAGTAGGAATTGAAGATTAGTCGCCCTGTTGAATGCCGGTCTATGATGTAAAAGATAAAAGCAGCTCTGTGTTATCCCGCGCTCTTGTTCATATCTCTCTGGTCTTTTTCCTCAGGTACCTGGACTACGACTTTTTCGAGCACCAAATTCACTGGTTCAGCATTTTCAACTCCTTCATGATGGTGATTTTCCTGTGCGGCTTGGTGAGCCTCATTTTGCTGCGCACGCTGCGGAACGACTACGCGCGCTACACGCGAGACGATGACGATTTGGAAGGCCTCGACCGCGTTGGCGAAGACAGCGGGTGGAAACAGGTGAGGAATTGTCTGGGAACTACTTGAGAGGTCGCTCGTACCGTATGTATGGAATGAGAGGGCGCTCGTACCGTATGTATGGAATTAGAGGGCGGGGGTGAATTGTACTCAGGCGTTTGCTCACTGAGAAGAAAGCAGAGGTAGCAATTTTGGTTTTCTTTTTTTAGGACGTGTATATTTTTTCCAATCTTTTGAAATCTTTCTTGATTATTGTTTTCGCTTGCCTGTGCCTTGCGCAACCAATCAACCACTTTATTAGGTCCACGGCGACGTGTTTCGGAAGCCGCAAGCGCTGCCCCTGTTCGCTGCTATGCTGGGCACTGGGTGGCAAGTGTTGGTGATCGTGGCGGCGGCGGTGTGCTTCGCCATGCTGGGCGCTCTGCACGGACACGTGAGATGATTGATGACGGGGCTTTTAAAAGAAATCCACATCTATTCCTCTTTTTGGTGGTACTCTAGGCAAATTGGGGCAGAAACGACAGTGTGTACGCTGAGGCGGGGTTGCCTGTGTATTTGTGTGAAAGGAGTGTTTAGGCATTATTTTTCATTTTCTCACCGATATTCATCATTTCTGGTGTTAACGTATTCGTGGTGACAGGTGTACGAGGAGCGTGGCGAGTTGGTGATGACCTTCATTACTTGCTACGCGCTCTCCGCCATTGTGGCAGGCTATCAGTCGGGGGCTTACTACAAGCAGTACTTCTCTACCCTCGAAGAAAAGAACAGCGACTGGCAAGCTACCATGCTCCTGACTTGTTTCCTGTTGCCGCTCTCCACGGGAATTATTTTCCTGGTGCTCAACGCCGTAGCGGCCTACCACGACACGTCCAATACCATGCACTTGGGGGCCATTTTCAAAATGATTTCGGTGTTCTCGTTTGTGGCGTTTCCGCTGGTGGTCGGGGGCACTCTTCTGGGCCGCCACTTGGGTGGGACCAACGATTTCCCTTGCCGAGTCAACACGATTCCGAGGCCGATTCCCAGCGGCCCCTGGTACACCATGCCAATTGTCGTGATCCCCCTGACGGGGGTCCTGCCGTTCGGCTCGATTTTCATTGAAATGTACTTCATTTTCACGTCGTTTTGGAACTACAAGTTTTACTACGTGTACGGGTTCATGATGCTGGTGTACGCCATCCTCATGGTGGTCTCGGTGAGTGAAATATGCTGCTTTTCTTCTGTTTCCCCTTGGTTTTACTCTCCTCTTCGCCTGTTTGCCTCAGTCATTCAATATAGTTTCCTATCTAATTTATTGTGTCTTAATGCCACATTCTTTGTGGTCATTTCGAATGGTCGTGTTCGTTGTTGTATTGAAAGGTCTGCACAACCATCGTAGCCACGTACTTCATTCTCAACGCAGAAAACTACCACTGGCAGTGGATTTCGTTCCTGGCCTCTGGCAGTACCGCGGGTTACGTGCTCCTGTACTCGGTGTATTACTTCATTTGGAAGACCAAAATGACGGGGTTCCTTCAGGCGTGTTTCTACTTCGGTTACATGGGGATGTTCAGCATCGCGTTCTTTTTGCTTTGCGGTACCGTGGGCGTGGCAGGCTCCACCATGTTCGTGAAGCGCATCTACCGGAACATCAAGTCAGATTGAGCATAGTATGAAGCAATTCTGGGCGATAGTAATTCACAGAGACGTGACAAAGCCCGCGCGCGCCCATCGCCCGTCGCTAATTGTATTAATATTTGATCTTAGGTGTCGCTTAGCTCATCTGTTCTTGAATCGCACTTCGAGCGCTACGAAATTGGAACCCCAAAATCCATCCCCAGAAGCCAAGTAGCTATCTGCATTACCAAGCTTTCACATATAAACTAGCAGGGGCAGGAGTTCCCGTCGCCGCTCTGCGCTCCGCCCGAATCAATTACAGATCTAGTTCAATAGTTTCTATCAAAGACAAACACGCCGAGGTCAGGCGTTCGGGCTGTGGGCTGTGGCTGCGTATTGGTGCTTGGCGCTTGGCTGCGGGCTGGAAGGGTGCGATTTACGTACACGCGGGATTTACGCGCCTCGGAGCTCAATTTTTACTTCAGGAGTGAGTAATTTACGTGTGCTATACACGCGGTAGAAGTCGTTTAAACTAAAGGTTCCTGGTGTTCTTTGGTGGTGCTGTGCCCTTTACAACTCCCTTCCCTACTTACTACTTGACTAGCTCACTGCCTTTCTGCTTTCTGCTTTCTGCCTGTGCGCCGGGCGTGGTCTCTGTCCAGAGGGAAGTGGTACGCATCGCCGGCATGGATGCCGTTCTAAGGAGCCCACGGACAGTGGTTATGCTTAGGCTTGACTGGAATGACGCAGGTGTCAACTCGATATCACGTAAATTTACGCAAATTGACGTAAATTTAATTTCGTAAAAAACGTCGAAAAAGGCCCATTTAGCACTACATTCAGAGGAGATTACGTAAGAAAGCGCAAATAGACGCAAATTTCGAGTTTACGTAAAAATCGCCATTCCCAGCCAAGTGTTTAGGAGTTACACCCGAGGGCTTCAGGGAGATGATACGGTGACGTCTGGTTCTAGTGACGTAATTTGCGTATAATTGGTGAAATCTGCGGGCGGAAACTCTTCTTTTGAGCGGCACTCTCAGAGCATGGAGGAGCGTGCCACTTTGGACCGCTACCATCACTTCCATGGCCACTCGGGCATGTGCGCCTGATTAGCTTCTTAGGTTTAGTTTGCGCTGCTTTGCTTTTCTTCTCTACCTGTTGGTCTTCTAATTCCGGCCCTTCGGGGCCTGTCTCAAATTATTTCCCCGCGTAATTTAAGCGTAATTTACACAGCGTAAATCCTAGATCGTATCCTAGGCGGGCTGTGGGCTGGTCACGTCCCGCGTCATACCACACCCCAGTCGCGCTTATTTCGGTTTACGTTTTTAAAACAGGGAAGGGTTCGGGTTGGTGTTTAATTTTGCCTAAATTCGACAACATTTGGCTTAAAATAAGTGCTTATTTGAATTTGAGCGCGACTGCGGTGTGCTCTCTCATGACATCCGATATCCATATTCACTGGTAGGAGTTAAGGAGAATTTGTATTAAGCCAACGAGAGAGGCAGAGGAGGCGCTGAGCTCTCAGCAGAGTAAGTTCTTCCAAAAAGGCTTCAACACTTTTGCTTTGTGCATCTGGCATCTGGCACTTTAGAAAAGGCTCCGGGTACTCGGTTGTCTCCACGAACTACGTGTGCCTAGGCGCCAATGTAAGGGAATTTGTCGGACACGGCCACCGCTTGGGTCACCATTCCGGAGAACGCCAACATCGCAAGGCGGCTGTGAGTGACTTCGTAGAGCTTCAGGCGCGCCTTGTCCTGAGGCTTGTTGCACCTGTTCATTTGAGAACCACCGGGGTTTCCAAGGAGGTGAGAAGGACGCGCGTCACACCCAAGATGTGCCACGCAGAACGATCATTGTGTAGATGGATCTTTCGGATGAAGAAATCACGCAAAGCAGTAAAGATAACAGCTAATCGTATTGTAATCGCGCTTACCACTTGAGGGGGTCCAGCGCAAAGTCGCCGGCTTCGCGGCCCGAGCCCTTGGCGGCCTGGTTGAGGGCCGGCATGGTCAAGAGCTCCAGCACCGAAGCCGCCAAGAGCAGCACGCCCATTTGGCCGTTGGCGACTCCCCAATCGTGGGCCGTAGCGGCACTCACCGAGGTGGCCGCTGCCGTGCAAAAAAAACAAACAAACAAGAAGTTGTTTGTGTTAGCGGGTGGGGCAGAAAAGAATAAGGCGCACAAAAGTTCTTCGAGAGAAATATGGAAGCAGATTATACATAAAAAGAGCATTTGATATTCAAGACTTTTCTTCAACCAGAAATAGCCAAAACAAGACAAATAAATACATCTCGAGTATTCGCTGTCTGATTGTTTAGTATTACCAGTGCCTGGCCAGTGGAGGCCGTTGTCTACGCCAGCGAAGCCCACTATGGCGAGCATGCAGAGGCGGCCGTGCTTGAGCTCGGCTTCCCGCATCCAGTACAGGGTAGGCAGCGCGTCTTCAGGCGCCATAGCCGCGGATCGAGGCACCACTTGAGGAAGGTCCTCTGGTGCATACTGAAAATACCAAAAACAAGAAACACGCAACTTCAATTTAAGGGCGAAGCAAACAAATAGATGAGCAAACACTCTCAGAGTCTACAATGGCCTCACAGCCGCACTCTCAATACAGACGCCAGAAGTTTGATTGGTTAGTTGATTTATATTAGAGGTAACGGCAATCATTGCTGCAGTATATCTCTACCTCGCTGAAGCCAAGTGGGTCGAAGCCCACGTCGCCAGCGTACGAGCCGTCAAGCATCTTCGGCTGAGGCTGGCACAGGTGAAGGTGCATTGAGATGCAGCGCGGAAGGATAGAACATGGAAGGTTAGAAGTATGGTTCCGTGAAGGAAATGATGAAAAGTTGTGCTATGAATGTGTAGAGGACGCCTCATTGCAGAGTACAAGAAGTTCGCAAGAGGCCATATCGAGATACTAAGCACACAGCCTACTACGGGAAGCCTCGCTCTCATCTAGAGGACTGGCCCATTCCAACACTCAAAAACAAATCGAGTAACTTACCAGGAAAGGAACCGAAGCACTCTTGCCCGCAGCCGCCAAGGAGACAGCTCGGCCCGCGCTGGGCGCGACAGGCATGAATGCAGTCTGCGGACGAGCAAAGAGTAGAAGATAAGATACTGCTGACAATCAAAATCGCTCTGAATTTGGACAATCCAGTAAAATGATCGACTGCCAATTAATAATGCCGTCAAAGCAGCGAGAACGCACCGCAGAAGCGAGCGCGAGAGCGAGAACGATGCTACGGAGGGCCATTTTGAACGAGGAAAAGATCTTCAGAATATTGCGAGCTCAACTTGCTCAAAATCCGTAATTTTGCCACGTTTTCTTCGTCGGAATCTTCGGGCGCTTGTCAAGCTCTTGTTGTTGGTTGTGCTAGCTAGAGAGCCATATAAGAGTGCTTTTTTCTTCCTCTCTCTGGTCTTTTGGCTTCTTCCATTTTCCAATCTTCCATCCATCATGTCATCGTGTCTTGCATCCTAGCAGCCCACGTCTACCTACCTCTCTCACTCTTTAGTTGCGGAGACCGTGTCCTAGAGTGCTCCATGGGTACTTACTGAGAAGTGTATTTGTCGGTAGAACAATCTCCAGGGTCACCTCGAAAGCCTCTCAGAGCGGAACAAATCTTGACGAAATGGCAGCGGACGACGCCACAGTTGGCACTACAGCTTGGCTAGACAGCGCAATTGGTAGTCTATTCAAAAGCGACTCTAGTGGTTCAGCGCCGCCATCAGGAACGCTTGTACCCCCAACAACCACCGAGAGCATTGCCGATGACTCGTCGCTTTCTTCTGTCTTCGGGGCGTGGGCCGTCACTACGGAGAATCCTGCACCAATATCAGGCAGTGGCAATATTGAGGAAGGTTGTGGTGGGTCTGACTTCTGGCAATGGGCATCGTCAGCAGCTGACGGGTTGAGCTTAGAGGCATTGCGGCCGAGCATAGGACTGGGAATTGACAGTTTCGGCAACAGCGGGGCGTCGGCGCCGGCTCTCCGGTCCGACACATCCCGCGGCGATTCGGCTGCTTTGAACCTTTCTGATGAAGTAGCTACCTTAAGTGTGAAAGACTTGAAGTCACTCATCAAGCGCGCGGGTTTATCAGACCAGTCGTGCGTGGAGCGAAATGATTTAGAAGCGCTCGCAGTCGTAGCTCAGAAACGACTGCTTGAAGCAGAAGCACTGAAACAATCCACAGCTGCGAGCAGTGCCGCGGCTGCACGCAGAGGCACGGGCGCTTCCGCGCTCGCGCATGATATTGCGGACAAACACGGCAAGCATCCAGTAAGGACACCTGATTTGCCAAGTTTTCGTATTCAATTATGGCACCACATATATCTTGCTAGGTTGCTAGACAATCAGGCCAGGCCAGTCAGATATTGCATTGGTATCAACGCACCTTTAGGTTTTGTTGCACGGTTAGCACCATAATCGCATTGCAGTACCGTTTCAAGGGATCTTACTTCATTGCAATACTATACTCCCTTCAATCTCGTAAGCATTCCTCTTAATCTTCTCATTTTCAGGTGCGCGTGTTTGCTGGCCTCAATTGCACGATCGTCGGCGAAAAAACAAGCAGACCTGGCCAGCAAGAAGCGAGAGGCGGGCATCAAATTCAGCCTGCTGACTTTTTGGTGTTTTTCTTCCATGGTTACCAGGTAGGCCCTTGGTCTTTTGCTCTATCGCCCTCCTATTCCTCGTATTCGTTGAGCACTCCTATTCTACCCTCTCCTCGTGCGTTCGATCTACTTTTTGACACATCATCTGCTTGCACTGTTATTCTTTGGTGCGTGTCTGTATTATGTGTGTGTGTTCGGTTGTACGAAGGCAACTGGCGAATCTCTTGCTCCGCTCGCTGACTTACTTCGCGCGTCGGTCGCTCACGGGCGCTCTGATGAGTAAGTCTTGCCATTTAATGTGGTAGCCTTTCGCATTTATGTTGCTTGTATTCGTGCTTACGTTAAAGAATACATTTACGCGTTTGTTCCACTTGCTCTGTTCTAGTCTCTATCCTTACTTTATCTTGGCTCATGTGAATGATCCAATGCTTTCTCGAGTTCACAATCTTCTCTATTTTTCAATTCCCTTGCGCTTATAATGCTTTTCTTAGCTTCACTTGTGACCATCATGCTGACCTCCTTTTCTTCGTGCACAAATGCTTCACAGCGCCAATCGAATCATCTTCGTGCTGCCTCAGAGTCAAGGAGCGGGGTGGTGGGACATTGATTTCGCATCCTACGCGCTGGCCATGGCTATGGGCGAAGAGAGCAAAGCGCGCACTCTGAGGGCTGTCCCCTCTGGAGTCTTGCCTTGTAGAGCCTTGATTAAGCAGCTAGTGGCGGAATGCCGTGAATTTTACGGGAACCCTGCCAACATCGCTACTAGCACAAGCAAATCGGGGAGCCCGAGCAGTGGCGCCGGTGGCAGCAATAGTACTGGTAGCAACGGTGCTGGCAGTAGTGATGTGTCAAGTGGTGCAGTACCAGCGCAGCGAACGTTCTTCATGGGCTTTAGCCAGGGCGCCATGCTAGCCCTAGACGCAGCACTGCATGTGAACGAAGGCCCGCTCGGCGGTGTGGTCCTGGTACGAGAACCTCCTTTCGCTACGCTCCTGCATGTTAAGTTCAATCAAGGACTTAGACTCGATTATCTATTTTGATACCTATTTTATAAATCAGGTGAGTGGCTTTTTGATGGACGTTGATACGTGGGCGGATAAACTTGCGAAAAAGCACAAAAACCTCAAAGTTTTACAAATCCACGGTAAGACAACTCCCAAGTTATATTCTAAGAAAGTAATATAAATCCCTATGGATGGCATAGAAGACTGTTTAGGATGGGCTCATTAATGGTTGATTTGTGTTCTTGACTCGTTTTTGTTTTTTTTAGCGCTTCTGCCTGTATTTTATCTCGTACCCCGTTACTTCGAATGTTGGTGCGCGCTGACACAGGTTTGAACGATCCTTTGATTCCTTTTGGCACTGCGAAGTGGCTTCAGGCTTTACTGGCGCATTATTCCAACAAAGCAGTCTTCGTGCCTCACAGGTTTGCTTTAACTCGCTTTGCGGCTTCCTCCTCCTTATGCACTGCGATGTATTCGAGTACTTTCATCTGTTGAGGTGCAATGCCCAACTCATGCACTCGCTTTCTGTTCACGATTTATTTTCGCACCCGACTATTACGCAACCACATATGCCTTGGCACTTTCCTACTTCCATTCAGCTCTTTTACGCTCATTCTGTGGCTCTTCCTCTTGTTGTTGTTCTCTCAGCGGTGGCCACGATGTTCCGCAACATGCCATCAGCACCATTGCGGGATTTCTCAATAATGCGATGCTTTAAGTCCAATGCATTCGCCGTGTGTGTCCTGTTGGTAATTTGGTAATGGCGCTTGCATCTTGTATCTTACATATACATATAGCCCCTTTTTAGCTCTAGTGCTGCTGCTGCTGTGCTGCTGTGCTGTGATGCCCACTGCCCGCAGAAACAAATTCATCGTTAACCGTGTACATTTACATATAGCCAGGCATAAATTCGCGATATACATAAGACATAAAACGTAATATGACATGAGTTACATAAGCGATCCGGGTTCAAATTCGCATAAATAGATTAAAAATTGGACATGGACATTTTGGATTTCTGTTCCTACATACAACATATGCGATATGCGTATACGTTAATCGCGGAATTCGGAAATGCTATTAGAATTTCACTAGAGATAAGTCCTCAATAGCACATGGGAGTGGAAACGCTACTGATGGCGAAACCTACTGCAATGCGCATTGGAAGAGAAGCACAATCGCAGACAAAAGGCCCAGGCACAAACGGCGACTCAAAATCAGCTCGACAACCCGCGGCCGCTGTTGGCTTCGTGCGGTGAAAGGAGGCGGCGATTGCGCAGTTCTTTCTTTTTCTTTTCTTTCTTCTGCTTTCACGGATAAGCACACACTTACAGCACTTCGTGCTTGTTGGCAAGGTAGTCCGCGCGCGAAATCTTCATCACGCCGTCCTTGTCCACTGCGACGGCATCGAACGCTGCCTTGTTGAACAAGTGGCCCGCAAACTTCTTGCACGTCTTTTCGTCCACCCACTCGGGCACGATGGCTTCCAAGTGGTCGTCGTGGTTTTGCGCGTGCGCCGTTTCCTTGATGTGCACGTGCGACGTCACGGTGAGCTCCACACCAGACGACTTACCGCCGGCCGCGGCCTCGGCCGTTGGGTCCAGGAACTGCGCAAGAGGGTCATCCCAGGTCAAGATGTTCGCGTTGATGAGCATGTAAGTGCCAATGATGAACAGAGCGAGCGGAATGAAGCCCATGCCGTAGTTTTGCCAGTCGCCGTTTTCGCCAGCTTCCACCTTCATGAGGGGCGCCACCGTGAGGGAAACCATCGACATGAGCTTGAGCAGAATGTTGAGCGCAGGGCCCGAAGTGTCCTTGAAGGGGTCACCCACGGTGTCGCCCACGATGCAGGCCTTGCCCTGGTCGGTCTTCTTGATGTTGAGTTTCTCGCACAGTTTCTTGGAGTTGTCCCACGCGCCGCCGGCGTTGGACATCATGATCGCCACCATGCACCCGCTGCCGATGGTGCCCACCAGCATGCCCATGAGGCAGCGCGGGCCCACCATGAAGCCCACAAAGAGAGGAGCCAAAATCGCGTACAGGCCAGGGGCAATCATCTCGCGCACGGAAGAACGGGTGGAGATTTCCACGCACTTGTTGGAGTCAGGGAGGACGTCTTCAGCGTCGGTGATGGCGATCCCCTGCGAAGCCTTGATAATGCAGTCCTTGAGGCCAGGAATTTCGCGGAACTGGCGGCGCACTTCACCGATGATTTCAGCAGCCGCCTTGCCTACAGAGATCATGGTAAGGGCCGCGAACATGTATGGCATCATGGCACCAAACAGCACGCCACTGAGCACCACTGGGTCGCCCACATCCAGGTCATCGGAGGACAAGCCAGCTTGCGCCTTGAAGGCCGCGAGCAGCGACAAGGAGGTAAGCACCGCAGAACCAATTGCGAAACCTTTGCCGGTGGCCGCAGTGGTGTTGCCGAGGGCGTCAAGGGCATCGGTTTTGCCACGCACCGAGTCGGGGATGGAAGGGTCCATTTCAGCCAAGCCACCGGCGTTGTCCGCCACGGGGCCGTAGGCGTCGGTGGCCAGAGTAATACCGAGGGTCGCGAGCATGCCCACAGCCGCCACGGAGACACCGTAGTTGCCGTTGATGCCGGCGCAGGCCAGGATGGTAATCACCAGAATGAGCACCGGCGGCACGGTGGAGAGCATCCCTACGCCGAGGCCTTGAATCACCACGGTGGCCGGGCCAGTTTGGCCGCGGTCCTTGATGGAAATCACAGGCTTGAAGTCGAACGAGGTGACTGCGGAAAGAAACGAAACCGGGAAAGGAAGGTGAGATGCATGAACAGGTGAGGGAGAGACAAAAAAAGAAAAAGAATGCACAATTTCACAACTGCTGTGCCACAAGACTGCTGCGAAGGAGTTGGCACAAAAAGAAGTGATCGAAGACATGCATTTACAAACTTACAGTATTCGGTCACTTTGCCGATGAGAGCACCCGCCACCAGGCCAATGACAATGCAAGCAAAGTTGTCCCACTGCTTGCCAATCGCTCCGCAGAGCGCAGCCGCGGCCGCCACGAACAGCACCCCTGCCGTGTACATGCCCTTCTCCAGTGCCCACATAAGCGCGCCCAAGTTGGTGTTCCAGCCGTTGCCCGATTCCGAGGTCGACACCGCGA
>Ga0307931_1001304_pt1 | contig 16415 bp, 11 predicted proteins | sample OrgLakmetageno47_FD_201816 | JGI IMG/M metagenome (GOLD analysis project Ga0307931, IMG submission 201816) | Saline water microbial communities from Organic Lake, Antarctica - #47 | ecosystem: Environmental > Aquatic > Non-marine Saline and Alkaline > Saline | place: Antarctica: Organic Lake... | reverse complement strand
GAAGCCGTTGCCGACGGCGATTACTCAGAAGGCCAAGGCAAAGCGATTGTCGAACGGGTGCGCGCTCTTTCGAAGGAATCTGCTGGTGTTACGAGTACACATGATAATGCCTCCAATTCCGATGCTACTTTTGCTGCTGCTGATTCGGCTGCACCTGCATCTACAACCGCTGACTCTGGCAAGAAACGCTTTTCCATCTTTGGCGGTGGCAAGAAAACACCTCCGCCGCCACCACCGCCGCCCCCGCCGAAGAGTGAGCTAGGTCTATCGGTCCAAGACCTTGAAGCTAAGTTCAAGGCAGCGGCTGGCAGTGATGAAGTGCTCAACAAGGCCGAGTTCAATGCTCTGGTCTTGAGTTTGATGAAAGGCGCGTCGCAAAGGCCGTCAGAAAGAGACCTCGACGCAGCGTTTGAAATTTCCGACGCGGATAAAAGTGGAACGGTATATAAAATAACTCTACTAAACTTTCAAATATATCTCCTGCTTCTTTTTCCCTATTTTCTCCTCTCATTCATGATTTTGTATTTTTGTGCAGCTTTCTGTTTGATATCAGATTACGTACAATGGTCGTTCCTTTCATTCTTTTCCCTTCACTTTGGGCATACCATCACGTGCCTATGCCCTGTGTTTCCATGCCTGCTTGTCTGCCGACCAGGTGGACATGTTTGAGTTCATTCGTCTCTACGAGTTAGTAAAGCAAGGCACCGTCGTGGGCTTAGGCAAAGGAGGCGGTCCCACCTCGTCACTGCACCTCTTTGGCAGCGGTGCGCACGCCTTGAAGGAAGCCAAGTTCAAAGAGGCGTTGAAGGTATGAGATGCAAGCGCATGCACACTCCTTTTTTTTGGGGGGGGGGGGCTCTTGAATTCTCTTATTAGCAAGGGCGCGCACGCATGAGTTCGTTTCCCAGTTGACTTCACATTCCAAATGATATGAAGACTGCTCAAAGCCCTGTTGGTTTCTTTGTTGTCTTTGCATTTACCTTTATTTTTTTACTAGTACTTTTGTTTCTTTGCACATATTTCTTTATTTACCAAATTTGCGTTTTCATTTTTTCTTCGTATGCGCACATGTAGGCCGCGAAAAATGCGGCTTTCAGCGCTGGCGACGAAGTTACCTGGAAGGGTGCTGATGCCGAGCTACCTGAAGGGACCGTGGGGAAAGTGCTCTTTCTGCACGGGGACGGGGATGTCGAATGCTTGTTTCCCACTTCCACAGGCGAATCGAACACATTCACGTTTGCAGCCGATCGTTTGGAACTCAAGGTGCGAAAATCACCCAAAACGGCTGGAAGTAATGGCAGCAGCAGCAGTGGTGCAGCGGGCTCTGTTCCTTCGGAGGCACCAGAGCCACCACCAGTGGGGGCCATCACTTCGGATGTTCTGGAGGATTTCTTGAAGGAGTACATTGAACAGTTAGCGACCGAAGAGGTAGATGCAGTGTCGAGCGAGGAAGAAAAACAAAAGGCTGCGGAAGAGAAGAAAGCCCGAAAAGAAGCAGAAAAAGCGGCGAAAAAAGCGGCAAAAGCTGCTGAAAAAGCGGCGAAGAAAGCGAAAAAAGCGCAAGAGAGAGAAGAGGCCATTCAGAAGGAAGCAGACTACGAAGCGCTGCAGGCTATCAACAAGAAGCGCGAAGAAGCCTTAGGAGCCTTGGCGCCCCTCGAAAGCGAGCCGTCCAAATATGCCCCGGCGGCCAGAAAGAAAGCGCCCACGCCCCGTAGACCTTTCAAGGACCAGCCGGAGTACGACGACGTGGATCACCTCAAAGCGGAGAGCGAGGCTAGGGTTCAGAAGGCGAGGGAATTTGCGGCGGAGAAACGAGCTGCAGCCAAGGCCGAGCGAGAGCAGCGCGAAAAGGAACGAGCAGAGAGGAAGGCCGCGGCGCGAGAAAAGAAACGCTTGGAAGATGAGAAAAATGCGGAAGCGAATGCGGAGACCGAGGCGCAAGCTCGAGCGTGGGCAGAAGCTGACGCACGCAGAGTAGCCCAAGAGAAGGAAGCGCAGCGGGAGAAGAAACGCGCGGCCAATGCCAAGAGAAAGGAGGCAGAAACAGCAGCGAAAGCCGCAGCTGAGGCGGAAGAAGCGCAGCGCCGCGCGCAGCAACAAGAAGAAGACGCGGCGTTCAAGCTAGCGCGCGCCGAAGAAGTTGCCGCATACGAACAGCGGCGAAAAGCACGCGCAAAGAAGGCCAAACAGGAGGCAGCGGCGAGAGCCGCCGAAGAGGCAGAAGCGCTTGCCCGCAAGCAGAACGAATTAGCGAAGCTGCGACGGCCGAACCGCTTGAAGAAAGGAAGCAGCGTGAACCCTTCTCAGTTCCAGCGCGAGTCCGAAGGGTATGGGGACGGTGAAGACGCTTCCGACGAGCGAGGCGAAGAAGACGACCAAGTCGGCGCGCTGCCTCCCTCGAGCAAAGACGAGCCGCAGACGCCGTCCTCGGAAATCCGGCAAGGGTTCTGGGGGCGCGCGTTCTCCGGAAGAGTGGATGTGCTCGGCGCAAGGCGCAACAATTCGGCCATCACTGTACAAACCTCGCCTTCTTCCGCGCGCGCGCCCCCCAAGTGGCCCCTGCCGAAGCACGGGAAACTGGTGGCCCCAGACGCCCGGAGTTACGGCGACCTGATGGAAGTCCAGGGCCAACGGCAAACTTTTGCCGAGCACATGGCGTCCAAAAAGGCGATTGAAAGTGCAGGCGACGAGAAGCGAGAAGACGTGCTGCGGAACGGGGAACTGTTTACCCGTGCAGAGTTCGTGCAGCGCTATGGGGATCGCGACGGAGCCAGCAAGTGGAGCGAGGCAGCGCAGGAAAGGCGTGTGGATGCGGCCGATGGTTGCGGCTACACCCGCGAAGAATTCATCGAGGAGTAAGTTTTGACATTTTAAGCTTTCTCTTGTTTACGGCAGTTTCTCTCTCCACAATGTCTTTTTACTCTGATAATTGGGTCGAGCTGATTCTTCCAAGTCTCATCTTCCATATTCTTGTCGTGTCTTGTTTCATGTCTGCATATGGTCTCCTCACTTCCCGCGCGCTCTTTTTTTTTGTGGTTATGATTACTGCAAACAAAAATTAGGTACGGCAACTTGGATAAATGGCAGAAATCGAGTCGTGCCGCGCCGACTCGCCTCACCGCAGGTTTTGTGGTGAACGGGCGGCTGTTAAGCACGGCGGGTACCGGGGACACCCAGAAGGAACAGCGCAACTCGAAGCTGGCTGCGAGGCAGGACGCCGTGAAAGCAAGTCGAGTGGCCGCTGCCGAAGAACGCGTAAGCTTACATTTTTGCTTTTTCTTCTTCTACATTTTGTGTTGTACTAGTAATTGCATGTGCGTGTGTGTATTTGTGTGTGTGTGTGGCATTTCTTTTTCTAGTCAATGTGCTTTCTGATAAATTTCTGCGTGTGTATGCATGTACATGTATTCCCAGGCCGCGGTAGAAGAGCGACGCCGAACAAAAGCAGAGCAGGCGGAGTTGCGAGCCGCGGCAGATGCGGCAGCAGCAGCTATTGTAGCAGCGGCTACAAAGACAGCGTTCATCAAAGCGGGGCGAGAAACGGCGCTCGGAAAACGGCTGGAATTAGAAAGAAGAGCAAACGAGCATACAGCTCAGGTAGATGTTTATGATTTCTCCTGCTTGCAGTAATAACACACCTGTGAGAAATTTACGATCGCATGGATTTCCTGGTGGCTTCATGTCACGATTTTTCTTCTCATAATTTCTCGCTTATTCATCCCTATTTCTCTCCATTTATTTTATCCCCCCAAATAGGAACTCGAGCGCTCCTCTCAGTACACTCGATCGCTCGGAAAGCGCGACTTAATCGACCCTCTACGACTCGGCAAAGACGGCTGTTTTGCAGCTGCCCTGGCCACCGCCGTTGCTGCATCCGTAGCTGCAGAAAGCGCCGCCCAAGCAGCACAGGAAGCAGTCGACTCTCGGAAAGACCTCGACCCAGCGGCTTCGAGCAGCAGGAGCAGCACTAAGCAATCCCGGAAGCATGCCGCGCACGCTCAGGCACATGCCGCCGCGGCAACGATGGCCTCGGGAGCCGCCACACTGGCAGCAGCGCAAGCGGTTCAATTGGCTCCTAAAGCTGGACCTCGAGTCGTCGCCGCTGCTGCCGCAAAAGCACTGCCGAGTGCAAGCCCTATACGATCGTCGCGCACAGCAACATCACCTCCTTCTTCAGGCGGCCTCTTGGCGTCGCCAGTGAAGAAAAGTGACGCCAGTCAGTCGGCCATGGCGAGCCCCCTCTTTGGGGGTAACGGCGACGACGAAGAAGAATTATTAGACGATTTTGACGGTGGTGACTACGTCGCGAAGTGGCAAGTGCAACGCTGAGCTGAGATGTGGCAATAGGCAGCTGGTCACTGGCCAATTCGACTGTGCGCTTTTGTACGGCCATATGTCATGACTAAATTATTTACGCGCGATTTTTGAATTATAAGCCAGTCTCTAACATTCCAACAGGAAACAGTTCTTGTCATTGCCCATTCTCCGCAATCATTGAATGCGCGCGAAGAAGTACACCGAGTTAGGGCATACTACATCCCAGTCGAACTAATTTTAGTTTAGGGCGGGTTTACAGGGCAGGGTTAGGGCCAGGGCTGGTGTTTAATTTTGCCTAAATTCGACTACATGTGGCTTAAATTAAGTGCTTAATTGATTTTAAGCGCGACTGGGGTGTGCTCTCAGGCATGATGAGATATTTTAATCAAAAGTGAAAGCGGCAATGGGAATTGAACATCTAAAATCACTTCCGTTCGAAGTCGAAGGCAAAAAACAAAAAAATATAGGCTGGTTTTATTCAGAGCTGCAGACCGCCGCCGCCCTAAAAAAACACCAGAATTTCAATTTCGCGAGAAGCAATCCACATATGCATATGCATTGCGCCCTACGGATCTCAGGTAGGAATTTTTAGAATAAAAAGTGTAGGTATTTCTATCTGCATCTAGATGGACATTTAAGGCACATGCAGGCGACTACCGGAACTGGTTAGTTGATCTTCTTTTCACTATAACGCATGGCGCATGGCACCTATCTACATCGGCTCTTTCTTTTAATATATATTCGCTGCTGGGTCTCCGTCGCTAATCGGACTAAAAGCAACCGTTTCAAGCACTCGGTGCTTGGGTGCTCCTGATGCCCAATGCAGATTCGCTGTCGTTGTCGTCTTTGAATGGCGGCAGCTCTTGCACTTGCTGTTGCTGGGGCTGAAATTGTTGCTGGTGTCAAGTACCAGCAATATAGTGCTACTACAGCCCGCAGTGCTTGTGCTGGCCTCATTTACCTTCAGTTTTGGACAGTCTCCACGACGCTTCTGTCGCCTGTGCTTCTTGGGCTCTTGCAGCTGCTTCTTGTAACACATTATGAGGTAAACCCGCAAGCCGAGCTACGTTCAAACCATGGCTAGCCGACGCACGGCCTTCGACTGCGCGGTACAAGAAAGTGACGTCGGCGAGCAAGCTGGAAGGCGCACTGCTAGTCAAAAGCCTGCTACTGCTGCTAGTAGTGGCGCTGGTGTTGCTTGGAGGAGGATGGCTGCTGCTGCTGTTGCTTTGGTCGTCAATGAGAAAGTCCATGAAAACGTTGACAATGATGCCCTGGCTTTGAATCGGTGGTCCTGTAGCAGCCCACGGTGATGGAAGCTGCGTGGGCAGAGATGGCGACGATGCAGTAGGCGACGAAGAAGATGATGATGACAACGACGAGGATGCAGATTCAGAAGTCGATTCAGACTCCGCGAGGTCAGCAATGTTGTTATAATGGGTTACAAACAAGGTAGCACATTTGGTGTTGAACGCAAGGTAGTATAGAGTCGCATGCGCAATAGCCGCGCCATCGTGCGTAGCTGTGCCTCGCCCCAGTTCATCTAACACCACTAAGGACTTCGCTGTAGCGTGCTTCAAAATGAACGCAGTTGCGTTGAGCTCTACTAGAAAAGTGGACTTCCCTCGCGCAATGTCATCGTCTGCACCCATGCGAGTAAACACACCGTCAAAAGGCCCACCGCCGAAATGCAAACTTTTAGCAGGTACATAACTGCCAATTTGAGCCAGAACCACAAGGAGTGATACCGTGCGCACGTACAGGGATTTACCTCCCATGTTGGGGCCAGTCACGACCGTGGCACTTCTCGATTGACCCCCGCGCCCTAAGACAAAGTCGTTGGGTACCATTGCAGTGGCCGACGTTTCTTCGAGGACGCGTTCGATTGTGGGGTGACGTGCTTCAACAGCTACCAAAGTACCTCCTAGCCAGTCGCTGAGAGTATCGCTGTTTGTGTCTCGACTTCTCTTAGTGCCTGTACTACTGCTATTTCTGCTGCTGCTGTCTCCATCGCTGGCCTCAAAGCTTGGCCGCGTGTAACCTGGTAGTTGCGCTACCATTGAGAGGCTCTTGAGAGCATCGAGTGTGGACAAGGACGCCACCAAGTTCTTCAAGTCGCCAAACAGGTAGTCATCTGCGGTAGCCAGCACCATGGTCCACGCTCGTGCCCCCGCAGCTGTAACTGCGTCTCTGCAAACTTCCAAGTGCTTCAACCCCTCTGTAACCGGCGCACCGCCCAGGTATCTTACCACTTGCTGAGTGCGGTTCACAGGAGTCCAGCCTTCAGGTACTTTGCCTCCACCTCCTGAGGCTGACGTGTAGGAGACGGGTAGCTCGACGAGGTACTCGAGCATCCCAGTAGCGCCACTGCGCATGTGTTTGAACTGCAACTTTGGTTGCCCAGACGCCTCCCGCAGGGCAGGCAAGAGATTCTCAAGGGTGTTGACGGCAAGCTGTTCTTGGCGCCGAGCCTCTTTCAACGGAGCTAATGCCGTGACAAGCGCTGCTGCCAGTGCTTTACTATCACTGCCAACGTCACTGCCATGGCTACTGTAGCCGGTGCCATCGGCTGAGCCGGAATTATCAGCCGACGAGCTGCTGACTGTGTCCTTGTCATAAGTACTACCGCGCAACGCTCTGGCTTTGTCATCACCTGCTGCAGGGTCAACTAACGCAGCTACTGCGGCCAACCTCTGCAAGAGCACATTACTGCGCATGCACGCAGGCCTGAGCACGCTCACCAAGAGAGAACTGCGCATGGCCACTTGAGAGGTGAGCTGTGGTAAACTTGGCAAGCTCGTCACTGCATAACGAGCTGCTTCGAGAAGCTTCCAAAGTTTCGTGGGGGACAGCCGGCGGTAGTGCAGCAGCGCGGTTGCACTTTCTAGGTCTAAGCCACCTACTGCGGAAGTGGCGACATTTCTGTCACTGCTCCCGCTGGATTGGCTGCTGCTGCTTGGGCGTCCTCGTCTTTTACGCCCAAGTTCTCGTAAAGCCTGCAAAACTGGATTTAGGCATGCTGGAGCTACTTCATTCGTACCTCTACTGTTCTTGTCGCTGCTGATACCACTGCTACTATAGCTACTAGCAGTGAGAGGACTCGTGGCACTATCAGCACTTGGAGGAACAAGATTAGGAGCGGAGTGGCCAGCCAGGCACCCCACCGCGTCTAACCTCGCAGCAATGGCGTTGGCATCAGTAAGTGGCGCTCCAAGCCACCGTTTGAGCTGACGAGCGCCACTGGGCGTGGCGCAGCGATTCAAGTGCCAAAACAGCGATCCACGGTGGCCGTTGTTCTTGTCGCGAAGTGCTGCAAATAACTCTAAGTCGCGCACCGTTGAAGCTGGAAGGTGCATCCGCCCTCCAGCAGACCCCACGCCGCCACTAGCACTAAAGGCCGAGCCCGTGCCCGAGAGAGCATCCAGAGATTCGAGCACAAGGCCGGTAGTCTCGTGAGAAGGTCGCACCGTTTCTCGTGGCCGCTTTTTGCTCTTAGTCTGCTCATGTCTTTCAGCTTCACCCCTCGCTTCGATGCCGCGTGCATCATTTTCTTCTCCCATTATCTCCTCCTCTTCTTCCTCACTGCCACCGATCAACTCCTGAGTGCCAGTATCGCCAGCAGCCAAGAGAACTCGATCGAGACCGAGAGGGCGAAGGTAGCCGAGAAGAGCGCCGAGGCAGCGCTCGAGCGGTTCAGGCAAGTTGCGAGCAGCGGCCCAGCACCGCGCTGATGCTGACTGCGCTTCCGGAGACAGCGTTGCTGGAGATCGCAACGTTGGCACGGGAGAGGCAAACGAAGACGAGGACGATGAAGAAGAAAAGGCCGAAAAGGAAGAGGCAAGCGGAGTACTGGGTGACTGCGAAGAAGAAGTTGAGGTTGAAGCAGAGAGCAAAGAAGGAAACGACGGCATTGCTGATCCCAAAAGCACATCTCGGAGGGCAGTCCGAGCCGTATCTAGCTCAAATGATTGGCTGGGCAGCCTTGCTACTCGCACGATGCGAGGTCGGCCAGTAGCATCCACGGCGCTCTCTGCAAACGCTTGCACGCACAATTCAGTGGCTGAGCCTATGCCGTCTACCACTGATTCTCTGCCTACACTACCAGGGCTGCTGCTACTACCAATGCTGCTCTGCCAGGAACGGCCTGTGTTACCATCAGCAGCAGTGGCAGCAGCAGGCAGCAAGAGCTCTACAGGGTTGAGTTGCGCGAGGCGCTCTGCCAGGCCCAAGCGATGCGGACCATCAAGCCACGACGAATGGACTAGCCGACCGGCCTGCAAGTCGCAAGCGACTAAAGCGAGGCAGGCATCCTCATCACAAGCATCATTGGCGTGTAAATCACGAGACGCAAACGAGGAAGAGGTCTCGGTTCGTGGGGTTGATGTATTGGGGCTTTCATCCCTATCACCCACTTCTGCAGCACTCGTGAGCGCTGCTTTGGCCACAGCCGCGTGAGACGCAGGCAAGTCCAACAAACAGACCAACCAGCGCTCTGCACCGTCAGCCCCACTGCTCTCTACATCGTCCACGTCATTATTAGGACCTCCTTGGCTTGTGCTATCTTCATTGTGGTGCGCTGAAAAGCCTTCTTCAATGCCATCATCATCATCGGAGGCGCCGCCATCTTCGTCGCCTTCGCCACTGACTTCTTGAGTTTTCTTTCGCGCAAATTGTGGTTTTCCGTTGAAAAACTTAAGAATATTTCCGCTGCTGCTGCTGCTGCTGCTACTGCTAGTATCTGTCTTACTGCCACCTCCACTGCCGCCTCCGCTGTCATCGCCTATCAAGTCATCGTCGAGCAGCGTCGCAGGAGAGTAGACCGCGGCAAGGGCGCGCGCATAGGGCTGCCCCCCTTTCAACGGGTCGGCTTGGGTGCACACGCCTACGGCATGCCCCGCTGCGACGAGCCGGCGTACGTGAACGCTCAAGCGATAGCTCGGGATAGAAGCCACCTGGTTTGAGAAAATAATTGAGAAGCCAGAGTAGAGAGGAATTGAAAACTTGACTTACTCTTAAGAGGATTTTTCTGCTAAGTTATAAAAGGTCTAGGTACATAAGTTTCCATGGCCAGTTCGGGTGGCCACTTACTGTGTACGCTTTGTCGCGCAAAGCTTTAATGCCGAGAGCACTCGCGGCATCAACGGCGTCAGTGCCATAGAAGCGATACTTGTACCTATTGAAAGCAAGTGTACAACAATATTAGTCTTCAGCCACCATTAAATGTGCTTTGCTAACTTCATGATCTTCGTGTCGACATTCAAAACAATGACTCTATATAGCATTACCCGACTTCGATGCACAATAAGAGACCAGGATGCTGCCGTTTGAGCTGGCCCACTTGAACCTCAAGCGGAGTCAATTTTAAGCCCGCAGCCGGCCCATCTGCCTTTGAATTTGGGCTCTTGCTACCATCACCAGTAATGCGCCTTTCGTGGCGAACGTTAGTTCTGCTACTACTTTCTTCAATATCACCACTATCTGCATCACCTTCATCGTCAAGGGCAGCGAGTCTTGTTGCAAAGTGCAAAGATCTTGCAAAGTTGTCAGTTTTTATGGCGGCCAATCGCGCAGCGCTCTCTGAAGCCAACTCTTCAGCACGTAGGGCAGATTGTCCGCTGTAAGTGCAAATGTCACCAACGCTGCTACTATTAGGAATGTTGCTGCTGCTGCTACTACTACTACTACTACTACTACTACTACTACTACTACTACTACTACCAGTGCCGCTGCTGCTTGCATTGAAGAGCGAACTCTTAGTTTGGCCGACATCGAGGGTGCTATCGGCGCTCGGTGGTGAGCTACTCGTAGGGCGCCGCTTCAATGGGCTTGCAGAAGGAGTTGCCCCGGCGAAGAAGCGCGAAACTAGTTGGTTTCCCGACGACACCTTTGCTGCTTTTCTTGAAGGCATATTCAAGCTTGCCACGAGACGCTTGCACTACAGCAATTAGTTGAGCTTGATTCTGAAAGGAGACGAGGCCTGAAAGAGCTCACTACTAAAGCTTCGCTACCTGAGAAGAACAAGCATAGGCGCTAGCAGTAACCATGGCAGTCATTCAATATAGATACTGCCATCAAACCATGTAATAAGCTATTTCCTACAGCATCCCAAGCTTCCTGGCTATCGCACATGCTCTTTGCTCCTCCATAGTAGCTAAATACTTCTCACTGGCTAGCTAGGGCTAGCTACTGTGCGTAGTGTTTAGGGGTAGCAAACACAATAAGTGTTCCCGAAGGGGGGAAGTTGGAATGGCAACGGTTGGTCGGATTTTTTCCCATATTTTTCTTTCGTTGTTTTGCTGTTGGACCGTAATCGGGAGTTGCTCCTTCTTTGTTTCCTGTGCGACTACTGTGCGACTTTACATCTGCTCATCGTCTCATCGTGTTATCCTTCCTTCCGAGGGGCTGCAGCACAGTTTGTACTGGGCGTAGGCGCAAGATGAGCAACGCGCACGCTCGGGTGCTCAATGTTGAAACCGTGCAGGAACTACCGAATTGGAGACGAGATCGTGGGCAGCGAGACTCACGGGAAGCGGAACGGGAAAGACGCCGCGCTCAAAGGGCCCTCGACGTGCACCGGCCATTACCTGCCTTTCGGCCCGATGACACCGAAGAGGAGAAGAAACCGCCGGCATGTGCGTACTCAGGCTACTTTTACTAGTGCTTTCATGATTCCGCTGCATTAGCTACTTCTTAGATGTTGTAACTATGCCGTCGGTTTTTTATCTCCCCAGAACTACTCCTGACAATACTCCCGCTCCGAAACCTGCAACAGGCGCAGTATGCTGCACATTCTTCTCCTTAAGCGGCATGATATTTTTATTTGGGTTAAGTTTGGCGTTAAAGTCGGACAGCATGTACTTCTTGATGGAGGGCGCAACAGCGCCGAAGCCTAGCTATGCACCCCCTGTGGAAGGCGCGATGTACATATACCTGAGTACAATGGTCCTCAGTCTCATCTTTTGGGTGCGAACTTATACCGCAGACAGCATTGTGGAGTTCCATAAGCCGAAGCGATGATTTTTCTATTGCTTTAGTAGGTTGACGCGTTTCTTGAAATTTCGACGTCAGAATGATGTCACAGCAGATGTGCCGAAGGATGCGCGGTGTTTTTTTCGTCTTCCTGTGAGTGCGGTATCAGATTGCGTGGAACTGGTTGCTCATCGGAGCTCGCACATTGGTGATCTGCAATGGTTCCTTGATCTATGCATCTTAAAACAGTAGTCGAATTATTTTCGCTAGCAAATACCGAGTGAAATCTAGGAGCCAGACCCTGTAGCGTATATGTATAGCCACAGGGCCTTGAGCCTTGTGCGTTTCCGTTTCTAGGATCTAAATCCATAATTTTTAGAGCAACAAGTAGCGCACTCGAGAGGCTCTTATTCGGCATCCCGAAACCATGGTCGCTTACAAATAAATACTATAACTGATTCCGCTATTTTCTATCCACTATCCATATGATGCCTATGCTTATTATAAAATATAAAAGATAAAAGGGGCATTGGCGTCTCCATGTCCTCGCCCTTTTCTCTTTTCTCTATCAAAACTCCGTATCTCTTTTGCGGCATTTTCTTTTCAAGTTTCTCTTTGCGTCGGTCCTTCGGTATCCGGTGCGTGTGCGCGTGCGGTGTATGGGCGTACACGACCGATGGTTTATGAATATTTACAAGCAGGCGCAGGCGTGAAGCGTGAAGCAGAAAGAGAAAGAAGTTGAAGCTCAAGAAATAATCAAGCAGACGGCGAAGTCATATCGCGCTCGTCGCTTTCGCAGGTCGAAAAGGAGCTCCCGTGCTCAGCATGTGGTTCGGACGTAGCCCGGGCCATAGCTCTGCTCCCCCAGAGACCGCTCACCTGGCCTGCATTCCGGCTGCGGCTGAGGCTGCGGCTCTGGCTGCGGCTCTGGCTGCGGCAGTCAGTGCTGCTACTGCGACCATCACTGCGCATGCTGCTGCCGCGGGAGTCTCGTTCAAGGCTACTGCCTCGGCCAGTCGCATAGGCAAGGGGGTTGTTCTGTTCCGAAGCCACCACTTCGGCTTCTCGATTTCGAGCAGCTGATGGGTCGATGCACGAAGGCCCCAGCGGCGCCATAGACCACCCACTGGGGTTTCTTCTCCCACCCACGATTGCCCCGCTGCTACGACCATCACCTGGAACGCCAGGCCCACCGCCACTGATGCTGCTGCTGCTGCTGCTGCTCGCCACGCCTGGCGGCAAGCACAAGTTGAGAGGCTGGTACTGCGGGCCGGGCGACCGAGGTCCCGGCACCATCGACGAATAACCTCCTGCGCCTCCGCCTCCTCCTCCTCCTCCTCCTCCTGCTGATGGCGACGCAATAGAAGCCGCCACTCGCGGAGGCGTCACTCCACGCTCCAGCGAGGAAGCGGTGCGCACGTCCAAAGTCCGCCTCAACGCTGCGAGGGCTTCGGCGTTGGCAGCGGCTGCCCACGCGCCGTCTACTTCAAAAGAAGGAAGCGAAGCCATCCGCGGCACGCGGCTCGGTGGAGTCTTTTTGATTTTGAGCCAGAAAGGTAGATTGAAAGGGGCAAAAAAGGTTTTAGATGAGAGAACAACAAGCATGTTCGAATGCGAAGAAGCACGAATAGCTATGGAATAAGGTCATCTATACACGAGACATCACGTGCACGCGAGAAATAATTGAATATTGAGCTCACCCTATCTTCCTCTCTTCGTTTCCTTCTATAGCAGTCTTCTGTATGACCTTACCTTGTGGACCCACACTTGCGCGCACTTTTGCGGCACGGTACAGGGGGAACAGGCAGGCTTTTGGCCGGTGCGCTGGGCACGGAGGTACTCGTTGGTGGTTGCGCCCACACAAACCAGCCAAGCATGGAAGCTCGCCAAGGAGCAGAGGTACGCTGCAGCGGCAGCAGACCACAACCCGAGGCCTAGGCACAGCCACACAGGAATGACCGTTGCAGCAGCTGCTGTCGCCGAATCGCTGTATGCCTCCGCGCTCGTATGGCTGCTGCCGGGGCTGCTGCCAGGGCTGCCGCTGTTGTCATTGCCAGCGCCAGCGGAGGTGTAGCCGTTTTTGAAGGCGAAATACAGGCACCAAGCGCATGCAGCGGACACCAGGGATGCAGACGCAGCAGCCGAGGTCACAAAGGCCAGGAACACCCGATAGTTGCGCTCGCCAATGCAATTTCCGGTCCAAGGGCTGTTTCAGGCATGAGAAAATAATAAGAAAAATAATTAGTAGAAGAAACCAATATTACACCGAGTCATTTCGCAATTCAAAGCGAATTCATCACACATGATATCCACAACGATGAAGTCCTTTCGATCACGTTTCCGCTCTTTGATTGGTGGCTACTGTACACGATAATATGTATGGAGTTCTGCTTACCAATGGTGATCGAACCCAACGACGCAAGCGTCACAATAGCGGCAGTGCTTGGTTCTCGGAGGCCGCAACACGTGGCACGTTGAGCAGTAGCGAATCGACGTTTTCACACCAGCCGGCATCAAGTCAACTAAAGGGTTACCGGGAACCTAGCAGCAGCAATAGGGAAAGTCAACACCAGGGTAGGGCGTGCACAGGAAAGAAAATAAGGCAGATGTGTCAACAGCACTTGCAAACAAACAAATAAACCTTAACCCTAGGAAATAAAATGCTAGCACGGCTGCTTAATAAGAGACATGATGTGTCATAAAGTGACGTATTGAACATAAAAGGGAGAAGAATTTCTTACCCTCGGCACCACTCCAGGGTCAGTGAGAGCAGTCATGATGAGAGAAACGGTGGCAAGGACCAGAAGGATAACGCCAGCATTAATCCAGAGAGTCGTCAAAAATAGTGCAGGCCCACAGAAATAGGCCGCAAATGTGGTCTCCAGCAGCGCTAGTGACAACAAACATTGCCTAGCAGGTGTAGTGGAAAGTTACCGGTGAAGAAATATAAGCTGCAGAATGATCATCTCATCTCATTTGATTCAGCAAGAACGCTCAAACGAAATAGTTCCAACCTAGCTAAGATAGGAACGTACTTCCAGTGGACACCTGCCATCACGCGCCCGCCGCAAAAGAACGCATGCCTAGCCGGCCACTGCCGCCATCTGAAAGTGATTCATAGATGTATGAGCACTTACTATTAGTCAAAACAGTCTAGCTTCAGTTTCACGAGCAAAATTAGAAGCAATATTCGCACCGCACGATGGAGACATCATAGCCGCCTGGGGTCAAGGCATTGTCGTCAGCACCGTATGCGTAGGCGTTAGCACTAGCAGGAGGAACGCCCCGCAACGCAGGGATCAAGGCAGAAACGCCGTCACTGCTATCGAGGGATCTAGGAGTTCTCCGACCACGGTTCGAACCTAGTTCTAGAAGCTTACTTTTCTCTCCCCCTATATCACCCGATGGCTGCGTCATTTGATAACACGGCCCTTGGGTTCCGACTTAAATACTCTGTCTGTGCTACAGTCGTACACACCTTGTACCCACACCCCACACCCGGTGCTCACGCCAGCTTCTATTGCACACGTTAGCTAGCAGATAATTCGAGTTCTTGCTGGTACTAAGTACAGCTATACAGCTACGTAGCTAGCTAGCTACTATAGGTAGGTTCGTCTAAATAATGTGTACAGGTAGTTCCGGGTAATAAGGGCGGGGGAATTTGGCCTCAGCACTCGCTCTCTTAGCGTTTTTTAGTACTGCAGTATAAGAAGGAAATCGATTTCTAACAGGTGGAAGTACCGAATTTTGACCCTTATTCCCTTAACTTAACACCCGGAACTACCTGTAGACAGACTGACTTTGGAACTGCGGAAAACTGCGGTGAACATTTTGAAACCTGCGCGTTGATTGGTGCAAACCATCAAGAGTTATAAGTTCCGCAAATTTGTTTTTTGCTTGAAGTATGGTGTAATGGTGTACTGTTTTGCACTGCGCCTCTAAACTTTGAGGTTGCTTTTCGAAAGGTTCCTCAACGCCCTCGGCTCTGGCCTTTTGAGTGCTTTTGAAATTCCGTGACTGGGAATCGTGTTAACGTTTTGAATGTAGACTATATTAGATCAACGTAGTTTGACGTTTTATGCGACCACGACCAAAACCTCCTGATGCCTGATGGCTGAAGGACACCTCGAGAGTAAATGATTAATATTGCATTACGCAAAAGGACACTCAGCCCAATCAGACTTGTTCTGAAGGTTACATTTTTCTGTTGCTATTTGCCACAGTGCTGTTTCTTTGTATTTTTGGGGAGTATTAACTAGACTAGGACTAGACGACCAAAAAGTGCCTCCGAAGAAAATGTGTGTCTCCGTCACATCACATTTTTATCTGGGTACATATGTTCTGACACCTTACGTATGTTCTGACACGTTGTCGCGTCACTGACATCAACCATGTTCTGACACGTTGCCACGTCACTGACATCAACACATCAACACCATGTTCTGGCGTTCTGAGACGTTGTCACTGCCACCTGACATCAACTACGTTGATCGCGGTGTGACCCGCGCCGCTGCAGTGTAGGATAGGGTCGAAGTCGAAACACAGGGAAATGGAAACATAGGAAACAAACCCGGATTTTTCGCGTATTTCGTATCCAAGAAACAATAAAAGTATCGCCCTGGGCGTTTCTGGTTTCTAGAAACGAAACATATGGGCCTCGTGCGCTGTTTTTCCCACCATTCACCTGGATATTTCGTTTCCATCTCTTTCTAACGTGGGGCGTCACAGGTAGGATCAGTAGGCACTGAGAAGAGGCAAATCGCGAACAGTTGTACTGGATCCCCATGTATTCGAACGCGAACTCCACTTCCGATCAAAATTTCCATTATCGCACCAACTAAACCGTGATCCGGGCTGATCCTCTGAAAGTCTCTTGAGAAGCACTTACTTTGAGAGGTGGAATTGAAACGAAACCCGAAAGAAACCTTGGAAATCCAGGTGTCTCGTTTCCACCTGAGAAACAGAAACATACAGTCCGCCTGCCAGGCCAGTTTCATGGGAAACCCTGTACTGACCGTTTATTTCCAAAAATGGGCGAATGCCGGGAGGTGCTGGGCGGCGGACCAGCACCTCCTTCGAAGCTATAAACGCTTCGAGTGCAACCGGGATCTCAAACTTAGTGAGGT
>Ga0307931_1001303_pt1 | contig 16417 bp, 8 predicted proteins | sample OrgLakmetageno47_FD_201816 | JGI IMG/M metagenome (GOLD analysis project Ga0307931, IMG submission 201816) | Saline water microbial communities from Organic Lake, Antarctica - #47 | ecosystem: Environmental > Aquatic > Non-marine Saline and Alkaline > Saline | place: Antarctica: Organic Lake... | reverse complement strand
ACTCGAAGGTCTTATTCAACTTTATCAAGTCAGAGAGTCACTCGAGGGCATGGCCGCAAGATTAGCCGCAAAGAATATGACAGATGCCGAAATTGAAGACTTAAAGGTGTTACTAAACTCTCACTTTCAGGAAGTGAAAGGCAGCCAAACATACTATCAAGAAGCAGGAGATGTCGATTTTCACTACCGTATTATTGTTGGTAGTAAAAATGATCATCTTATTTCGATGTTAGTTAACGGTCTTTACCATCTCATTCGCATGTATCGTGTGCAATTAGGTATGGCTGGCCCGCGCGTTAGCACCGCATTTGATGAACATAAGAATATAGTACAAGCCATTAGTAATCGAGATGAAGAACTCGCAGAGATGCTAATGCGTAGGCACATACTCTATTCAAAACAAAATATTGAGGCTAGGTTACGATGAACCGATTTGTGGTTTTTTTAACTTTACTCCCACTGAAAAGCAACGAGGTCAATTATGAGCGCAGGTAAAAAATTTCGTCAGGCACTAACTGACAATAAACCCCTTCAAATCGTCGGTACGATCAACGCTTATTCAGCAATGATGGCGAAAAAAATTGGTCATCACGCCATTTATCTTTCTGGTGGAGGTGTAGCTAATGCATCCTACGGATTACCTGATTTAGGGATGACCTCGCTCAACGATGTCTTAGTTGATGTTAACCGCATTACTTCAGCTTGCGATTTGCCATTATTGGTTGATATTGATACTGGCTGGGGAGGTGCTTTTAATATTGCTAAAACCGTTCGCGATATGGAAAAGGCGGGCGCCGCAGCAGTTCATATGGAAGACCAAGTTGCACAAAAGCGTTGTGGACACCGCCCTAATAAAGCCATTGTGACTACCGAGGAAATGGTAGACAGAATCAAAGCCGCTGTTGATGCTCGCATTGACCCTGATTTTTTCATTATGGCTCGCACAGATTCATTCGCTCAAGAAGGTTTAGACGCCGCTATTGAACGAGCAAAAGCTTATGTTGCAGCAGGTGCGGACGGAATTTTCGCTGAAGCGGTAAAAACTGAAGCACATTATCGCGCATTCGCGGAGGCCTTGGACGTGCCTATTTTGGCAAACATCACTGAATTTGGTCAAACTGAGTTATGGAACAAACAGCAACTTGGAGAATGGGGAGCCGCTATGGTGCTGTACCCTCTCAGTGCTTTTAGAGCAATGAACAAAGCTGCAGAAATCGTATATGAGTCAATTTTGGATAACGGTGATCAAAAAGCTGTCCTCGATTCAATGCAAACGCGCATGAATTTATACGATTATCTTGGCTATCACGAATACGAACAAAAACTAGACGTTTTGTTTGCAGATAATAAGAACCTATAATTTAGACCGACAGAATTTACGGAGAAGACCAATGGCAAAAGTATTAAGTGGCGCTGGATTACGCGGCCAAGTAGCTGGAAAAACAGCTTTATCAACAGTAGGTCAATCAGGCTCTGGCCTAACTTATCGTGGTTATGATGTAAAAGACCTAGCTGCGAAGTGCCAATTTGAGGAAGTTGCGTACCTAATCCTTAAAGGTAACTTACCAACACAATCAGAGCTTAACGCCTACAAAACAAAACTAAAAGGATTGCGTTCACTGCCATCTGCTCTCAAAGAAGTATTGGAACGTATTCCTGCCAATGCACATCCAATGGACGTGTTGCGAACGGGCTGTTCGATGCTCGGTAACCTCGAAATGGAAGCTGATTTTTCTCAACAAGATCAAGTTACGGATCGAATGTTAGCCTGCTTCCCGAGTATTATTTGTTATTGGTATCGCTTTTCGCATGACGGTATTCGTATTGACGTTGAAACTGATGACGATTCAATTGGTGCACACTTCTTACATATGTTGCATGGAGAGAAACCAAAAGAACTGGACGAACAAGTCATGCATGTATCATTAATTCTTTATGCTGAACATGAATTCAATGCATCAACCTTTGCTGGTCGCGTTTGTGCATCTACGCTTTCTGATTTGCATTCGTGCGTAACAGCTGCAATAGGAACACTCAGAGGACCATTGCATGGTGGTGCAAATGAAGCGGCAATGGAAATGATTGAAGGCTTTACCTCGGCTGAGCATGCAGAAAAAGAAATGATGGGTAAACTAGAGCGTAAAGAAAAAATAATGGGCTTTGGGCATGCGATTTATTCTGACTCAGACCCCCGTAATGACATTATTAAAAGCTGGTCTGAAAAACTAGCAGCAGATGTTGGTGATACTGTTTTGTATTCAGCGTCTGTTCGCTGTGAAGAAGTCATGAAGCGTGAGAAAGGCTTATTCTGTAATGCTGATTTCTTTCATGCGTCGGCTTACAACTTCATGAAAATACCGACTAAATTATTCACCCCTATATTTGTGATGTCTCGACTAACAGGCTGGGCTGGCCACGTTATGGAACAACGAGCTGATAACCGTATTATTCGTCCGTCAGCTGATTACACAGGTGAAGAGTTACGTCCGGTTGTGGCTATCGAAAACAGATAGTTATTGTACTTATTCACTGCACCTATTTATTACTGCAGCTCTTTATTGCTGCAGCTACTTATTACTGCAGCTACTTATTACTGCAGCTACTTATTACTGCAGCTACTAATAATGCGAAAGGCGCTTCAAATAGTGCCTCTACGTTAAGAAATCTGTTGCTTTTGATGTATTTTACTTTGCCTCTTCGGCGTAAAAATCGTCATACAAAGTCCCATCATTAGCAACTGATGACCTACAGAATTATAGGATTTGTCATGAACTACGATTACAGAAAGCCCTTACCAAATAGTCAGCTTGACTACTTCGATACCAGAGAAGCCGTAAATAACATTAAAGCAGGTGCATATGAAACCTTGCCTTATACGTCAAGAGTATTAGCTGAAAACTTGGTTAGAAAGTGCGATCCGGCAATCTTAACTGACTGCCTAAAGCAAATTATAGAGCGTAAACGTGATTTAGACTTCCCCTGGTTTCCTGCAAGAGTCGTGTGCCATGACATTCTTGGTCAAACGGCGCTGGTAGACTTAGCAGGTCTAAGAGATGCAATTGCAGCAAAAGGCGGCGACCCTGCTAAAGTTAATCCTGTGGTACCCACTCAATTGGTTGTTGACCATTCATTAGCAGTAGAACATGATGGCGTCGACAAGGATGCATTTACCAAAAACAGAGCGATTGAAGACCGTCGTAATGAAGACCGTTTTCATTTTATCAATTGGACAAAAACAGCGTTTAAAAATGTCGACGTTATTCCCCAAGGTAACGGCATCCTGCATCAAATCAACTTAGAACGCATGTCACCAGTAATTCAAGCAAGAGATGGAGTGGCTTTCCCTGACACTTTAGTTGGAACCGACAGCCACACACCAATGGTTGATGCGCTAGGCGTAATAGCGGTTGGTGTTGGTGGTTTGGAAGCTGAGAGCGTTATGCTTGGGCGAGCTTCATATATGCGCTTGCCCGATATCATTGGTGTTGAATTAACCGGTAAGCCGCAATCAGGTATCACGGCAACCGATACTGTCCTGGCGCTAACTGAATACTTGCGTGCTCAAAAAGTGGTTTCTTCCTACTTAGAGTTTTACGGCGAAGGCACCAAACACCTTACGTTGGGTGACCGCGCCACCATTTCAAATATGACACCAGAATATGGCGCGACAGCGGCCATGTTCTATATCGATAGACAAACTATCGACTACCTAACGCTGACTGGCCGTGAAGATGACCAAGTTAAACTAGTTGAACATTATGCCAAACACACCGGCTTGTGGGCAGACGATTTAGTCGCTGCTGAATATGAGCGGATATTGAGTTTTGATCTGTCATCCGTTGGTCGCAATATTGCAGGCCCTTCAAACCCACATAGCCGCGTCGCTACAGCTGATCTAGCTGCAAAAGGCATTAGCGGCGTGGTTGAAAATGAAGAAGGTAAAATGCCAGATGGTGCAGTGATTATCGCCGCCGTTACAAGTTGCACAAACACCAGTAACCCGCGCAATATGATTGCAGCTGGTCTCATTGCCCGCAACGCTAATAAGTTAGGATTGCTGAGAAAGCCCTGGGTGAAAAGTTCATTAGCGCCTGGCTCAAAAGCAGTGCAATTGTATTTAGAAGAAGCGGGACTGTTACCTGAACTTGAAAACTTAGGCTTTGGCATTGTTGGCTTTGCTTGTACCTCATGTAATGGAATGAGTGGCGCCCTTGACCCTATAATTGAAGAAGAAATTAAGCAGCGTAATTTGTATGCTACCGCTGTATTATCTGGCAATCGTAATTTTGATGGGCGCATTCACCCACATGCTGATCAAGCGTTTTTAGCTAGTCCACCCCTTGTTGTTGCTTATGCTATTGCCGGCACTATTCGCTTCGACATCGAAAAAGATGTGTTAGGCAAGGATCCGCAAGGTAATGATATTCGCTTGATGGATATTTGGCCAACCGACGAAGAGATTGATGCGGTAGTAACATCGAGCGTCAAACCGGAGCAATTCCGCAAAATTTATAATCCAATGTTCGACTTAAGTGTCGATTATGGTGAGGAAAACGACCCACTATATGCATGGCGTCCGCAAAGTACTTACATTCGCCGCCCTCCGTATTGGGAAGGTGCATTGGCAGGTTCACGCAGCATGCAAGGGATGCGTGCACTGGCCGTGCTAGGTGACAATATAACCACGGATCACTTATCACCATCCAATGCGATCCAAATGGACAGTGCTGCTGGAGAGTATTTACATAAAATGGGCCTGCCAGAAGTTGACTTTAATTCATACGCAACGCATCGCGGTGACCATTTAACAGCGCAACGTGCCACTTTTGCCAACCCAAGATTAAAAAATGAAATGGCAATCGTTGACGGTAAAATGCAAGAAGGTTCGTTCGCTAGGATTGAACCCGAAGGCACGGTTACTCGAATGTGGGAAGCAATTGAAACTTACATGCAGCGCAAACAGCCTCTTATTATAGTAGCCGGTGCTGATTATGGTCAGGGTTCTTCGCGCGACTGGGCTGCTAAGGGTGTTCGCTTAGCGGGCGTTGAAGTAATCGCAGCGGAAGGTTTTGAGCGCATTCATCGAACCAATTTGATTGGTATGGGTGTATTACCGCTTGAATTTGAAGTTGGTACAACACGCAAAACCTTATCTATCGATGGTACTGAAAGCTTTGACGTTGAGGGAAAACCGACCCCTGGAGCTTTACTTACACTGGTGATAAACCGTAAAAACGGTAAATCAATTAAGGTTACTATGAAATGTCGCCTCGATACTGCCGAAGAAGTATCTATTTATGAAGCTGGCGGTGTTTTGCAACGCTTTGCGCAAGACTTTATCGAAGCTACCGTATAATTTGGAGCTACACTATGAACTCTACGCCACAGATAAAAGTGCCGGCAACCTATATGCGTGGGGGCACCAGTAAGGGCATATTTTTCAAGATAGATGATTTACCAAAAAAAGCCCAAGTCGCAGGTGAATTTCGCGACCAGTTATTACTGCGCGTAATAGGCAGTCCAGATCCCTACGGGAAACACACCGACGGCATGGGTGGTGGGACATCGAGCACCAGTAAAACGGTATTACTCAGTAAAAGTGAAAAAGTCGATCACGATGTTGATTATCTTTTCGGCCAAGTCGCCATCGACAAACCGTTTGTCGATTGGAGTGGAAATTGCGGAAACCTAACTGCTGCTGTCGGCTCGTTTGCGATTAGCAATGGTCTGATAGACGCAACTCGCATTCCAGAAAATGGCATTGCAGTTGTCAGAATTTGGCAAGCCAACATCAATAAAACTATTATTGCAAATGTACCAATAACGAATGGAGAAGTTCAAGAAACAGGTAGTTTTGAATTAGATGGGGTCACCTTTCCTGCTGCAGAAGTAACAATAGAGTTCGTCGATCCTGCTGATGGCGAAGGTAGTATGTTTCCATCACGTAACTTAGTTGATCAATTAGATGTGCCAGGCATAGGCTCATTTAAAGTCACAATGATCAACGCAGGTATTCCAACTTTGTTTTTGAATGCAGATGAACTTGGTTATACCGGCGCTGAATTGCAAGATGCGATTAATAATGATGGTACAGCATTGGCTAAATTTGAAACCATCCGAGCTTATGGTGCGGTTAAAATGGGACTGATATCTAATATCGAGGACGCTATTGCTAAACAACACACGCCTAAAATTGCCTTTGTGTCAGCACCACAAAACTATGTTTCATCAAGCGGTAAACAAATTACTTGTAACGACATTGATTTAAACGTTCGCGCCTTGTCTATGGGTCAGTTACACCACGCTATGATGGGGACAGCTGCGGTTGCTATTGGCACGGCGGCTGCTATCCCAGGTACACTAGTGAATTTAGCTGCAGGTGGCGGTGAGCGCGACTCGGTTATTTTCGGGCACCCGTCAGGTACTTTAAAAGTAGGTGCTAAAGCACAAAACAAACAAGGTCAATGGGAAGTTGATCGCGTTATTATGAGTCGCAGCGCGAGAATTCTTATGGAAGGAAATGTTCGAGTCTCGCTACCAGAGTGACTTGATTTAGTCTATCTGCGTCCCGATATCTTAGTAAATATAAAAAACTATTCAATAAGCCATGCGCATTAAGCCCATGGCTTTTATTTTATTCACATCTTTGTGGCGATATTGAGTTCTAATAAGCATATATTTTATTGCTATTTCATGACATCTTGTATCCACGAGACACTGATACAAGCGCAAACATCTTTAACACAATAAGGAAGCAATATGGCAGATCCAACTTATACGCCCCCAAAAGTTTGGACTTGGGATTCAGAAAGTGGAGGCCGATTTGCCAATATCAACCGGCCTATTGCGGGACCAACGTCTGACAAAGATTTACCTGTTGGAAAACATCCGCTGCAGCTGTATTCACTGGCAACACCTAATGGTGTCAAAGTGACCATGATGCTAGAAGAGTTATTGGTGAAAGGTTTTAAAGAAGCAGAGTACGATGCTTATTTAGTCAACATTATGGAGGGTGATCAATTTACCAGCGGCTTCGTCGGCGCTAACCCGAACTCTAAAATACCAGCCCTAGTCGATCACAGCACAGCAACACCCACTCGCATATTTGAATCAGGCTCAATACTGCTATATTTGGCGGATAAATTCGATGTGTTTTTATCAAAAGATCCGGTTAAACGAGCTGAAACAATGTCATGGCTTTTTTGGCAGATGGGCAGCACACCCATGCTTGGAGGCGGTTTTGGTCACTTCTACGCATATGCTCCCGAAAAGTATGAGTACCCTATTAACCGATATGCAATGGAAGTTAAGCGTCAAATGGACGTGTTAGACCGCCAATTAGCTGAAAACGAGTTTATTAGTGGTAGCGAGTATACTATTGCTGATATGGCAATTTGGCCCTGGTATGGTGGTTTAGCACTCGGTAAATTGTATGAAGCGGGTGAGTTCTTACAAGTTGAAGAGTATAAAAACGTGCAACGCTGGACCAAGGCTATTGATGCACGTCCGCAAGTTAAGCGCGCCAAAATGGTTAATCGCACTTGGGGTGAGCCTGCAGGTCAACTGCATGAACGCCACGATGCAACCGACTTTGAAACCAAGACTCAGGATAAGTTCGCTTAATTATCTATAATCAAATGTAGCACACTTTACTTTAGCGACTCTCCATTAATCAGGCCCATCATACAGCCTGAATTAATGGGCTTATATTTGCGCGAAAAGACCTTTTTTTAGCGGGTGCTGAACGAGCTTCGTAATTTGTTCAGCGGGCACAGGCTTACTAAAATAAAACCCTTGAATAATGTCACAATGAAAACGATTTAAGGCTTTAAGCTGCCCGTGTGTTTCTACCCCTTCAGCAATAACCGTCAGTTTCAGTGTGTTTGCAAGCGTAATAATTGCCTCAACAATTGCAGCGTCTTCTGGGTCTGTATCGATAGTGATAATGAATGAGCGGTCAATTTTTAGAGTATTTATCGGAAATCTTTTTAGATAACTGAGTGATGAATAGCCTGTACCAAAGTCGTCAAGAGCAATAGCTACGCCCAAATCGCGAATCTGATTCAAGCGTGTAATGTTTTGGTCTATATCATTCATTATTGCGCTTTCAGTCAATTCAACTTCTAATAACGACGCAGGCAATCCACTGTCATCAAGTGCCCGTTTTATCATATTCAGTAACGAGGCGCGCTTAAACTGAATACTAGAGAGATTTACCGAGACTCTAAAGTTTTGCATACCCTCGTCCATCCACTCTTTAGCTTGAACGCAGGCTTTGCGCATTACCCATTCACCTAAATCGTTGATAATGCCAGAATCCTCAGCAACCGGAATAAACTCACCGGGCGTTACGTTGCCTAACTCAGGACTTTCCCAACGCAACAATGCTTCTACGCTAATAATTTTCTTATTCTTTAGACACACCTGAGGCTGATAATGTAATGAAAATTCATCATTGTTTAAGGCATTGCGCAGACACCCTTCTATTTGTAAAAACTTCATCGCGTTTTCATTCAACGATTCCGCATAGAAACGATAACCATTTCGGCCCATCGTCTTTGCATAGTACATTGCAACATCGGCGTGCTTTTTGAGCTCTGTCAAATTTGCACCATCTCGCGGGTACATGGCAATGCCAATACTCGGGGTTAGTGCAACTTCGTAATCATCAATTGAAACTAATTCAGAAATACAATCTACCAATGATTGAGCAACTACCTTTACGTCACCATCGTTTGGCGTATTGTTTAGCAAAATCATAAATTCGTCGCCTCCCAAGCGAGATACCTCAATTTCAGTAGTACTTTGCAGAGCTTCCGGAATACAGGACTCATTTTTCAAACACTGAAGAATTTTTTCACTGATTTTCTTAAGTAACTTATCACCAAACTCATGGCCTAATGTGTCGTTGATGCGCTTAAAGTTATCTAAGTCGATGTACATAATACAAAGATTCTGTTCTTTTTTGACAGCAAGTCGAATTGCTTTTTCTAAACTTTCATCGAGGCTTTGTCTATTTGGTAGTCCTGTTAGCGAATCAAAATAAGCCAGACGACGCATCTTTTCTTCGCTTTGTTTTAGACTATTAAAAGTTTCGCTACCTTTAAGCATGTAACGCACTCGGTGAGCAACCATGGGCCATTTGATTGGCTTAGGCAGGAAATCTGTAGCACCATGCTTATAAGCACTCTCAATAGACAGTATATCGTCGGCTCCAGTCACCATTAAGATTGGTGTATCTTTGCCTTTAGGATGCTTCCTGATTTCAGCACAAACCTCAAACCCACTCAGCATTGGCATATGCACATCAAGCAATACAATACTGGGTTGATGCTTTAGATACAGTTTCAACGCGTCCAGACCATTGGCTGCGGTCAGTACGTTGAGATTATCACTGCTCAACGTTTCTTCCATCAGTAACAAGTAGGTTGGATCATCATCACAGACCAATACAGTCGCATCCGTGCCGCTATCAAGCGAGAGTTCAGTCATACATCTTCTCAATTAATATTTCTAAGCTTTTAAGTGACTTATCGAAAACATCTTGAAGTTCATCTAATTTTTCGACGTCATCTATCGGTTGGTTAGTTTTGGCAGCAGTTTCAATAGCTAACAATAGCTTAGTAAATGCGATGGTACCCACGTTGCCAGAAAGTGATTTCATTGCGTGAGCTAATTCCATTGCTGTGGTTCTATCGCCGCTTTTACAAGCCTCAACCAACGCCGGCATTTGATCAATCATGACCGCATTAAACGAATCAGCAACACGTAAATACAGTTTTTTGCCCGTTCGAGCTTCAATTTCACGAATGCTTTCGACCGCATCGGCATCAATCCAATCATCAACTTCTATACTTAAATTAGGCGTAGAACTTGATAGTATGTCCAACGGACTAATCTTTATTTGTTTTTCTGGAATATGTTCAGCAATCATACTGAATAATTGTGAGGCCGTAAAAGGCTTCAACATAAAGTCATTCATACCTATTTCTAGGCAAAGTCCTTTTTCCTCGTCGAACACACCAGCAGTCAACGCAATAATGGGAGTTGGAATGGACCGGGCTGTGGATTTTTCGTTTTCACGGATAATACATGTTGCCGTTAGCCCGTCCATTACCGGCATATGTAAATCCATGAAGATAAGATCATATTGACTTTTCTGGGTTAAATCGACTGCTAATTGACCATTACCAGCGATATCAACTTCACACCCGAACATTTCTAGCATAGTGACAGCGACATCTTGGTTAGCAACAACATCCTCAACTAAGAGTACTTTTGCACTTAAACGAGAATTATTTTCAGTCAACTGACTTACTTCAGCTGATGTCTCTGCCATGTTATTTTCCAGATTACTTGCATATAAGATTTCAGCGCGCACAGTATCTAGACGAATTGGTTTTTCAATACGGCGTAATCCAAATTCATTCACGGACCCGGCTTTTTCGGTAGTCCGCAACAGCACACAGTAGTCTGTATTTTCGAGCGTTGTTGAAATGAAGGCCCGATTTAACAAAAAATCAGGATGGTCAATGAACACGAGCGCATTGTCTGCTGGAGCAACGTCATCGCGCAAAGCCTCAACTGTAGTTTGCAAACCTTTCACTTGTAGACGCTCGAACGTATTTTGCATCATTTTTGCAGCTATATCATTAGTGCAAACTAATAGAATAGGCCGCATGCTTAAATCTTCCACTTTAGAAACACCAACATATTTCTTTTTAGGTAACGTTACTGGAAGACGGACAGTGAAAGTAGTGCCTTCGCCCAAAGTCGAGTCAACGTCAATTTTTGCCAGCATTTGATCAACTATTTTACGCGTAATTGATAACCCTAAACCAGTACCGCCAAAATTTCTAGTTGTAGTTGAATCAGCTTGCTGAAATTCATTGAAAATTTTATCGAAATGCTCTTTTTCTATACCAATTCCGGTATCGGTAACAGAAATTAGAATCTCTTTTTTAACGAAATGAACTTCTAAATTGATACTTCCTTTGGACGTAAACTTAATTGCATTGTTCAATAAATTAGACACAACTTGGCGTAATCTATGAACATCACCTAGAATATACCTTGGGCAATCTTTGCAGATACTATACCCAAGTTCTAATTGCTTCTCTGACGCTCTGACTGAGAACAAAAATAGCAACTCTTCTATTAAAGCGTGAAAATCAAACTCATGGTTTTCGAGTTCAATCTTATCCGCCTCTATTTTTGACAAATCGAGAATATCGTTAATGAGTTGCAAAAGACTTTCACCAGCTCGACTAACTGCATTGGCGTAACGCTTTTGATTCTCATTTAATTGGGATGATAATAGTAATTCACTCATACCAATAATGCTATTCATTGGCGTCCTAATTTCATGACTAACAATCGCCAAGAAGTTTGACTTAGCTTGAGCGGCCTTAATTGCAAGATCTTTAGCCTTACTAGTTTCTTCTACAGCAACGGCAAGTTGATTATTTGCTTGCTCTAGTTCTGAAGTTCTTAAACTGACTTCTTTTTCAAGTTGCAGGCTGTATGCAATTTGTTTTAACTTTTTTCGCTGTGCCATTGTAAATAGACGGTATGCAATAAACACAACAATCCAAAAATAGATTAAATAAGCATAATTAGAACGATATATTGGGGGGTTAACGACAACATGGATTTTTAAAGTATCGTCAGACCAAATACCATCGTTATTACTTCCTCTCACTTCAACAACATATTTGCCGTCTGATAAAGTGGAAAAATTCACCTGATTAGAATTCACTAAATCGATCCAGTCGCTGTCAACGCCACCTAGTCGATACTGATAGAAATTATACTCAGGACGGGTGTAATCAAGAGCTGCGAAGCTAAAGCCAAAGTCAGCTTCGTCAAAATCTAGTTCTATATTACCTTCACTATTAAAAGCGCGATGAATAGGAATTGAGTCGTTTAATCGACGATACTCAGTCAATACAATTGGTGGTTTATACAAATTGACGGGTACATTATTCGAAATGAAAGTATTAAAGCCATTCGAGCCACCAAAAAACATTCGCCCATTTTGCCCTTTGAAAAATGCACTGCTGTTAAAATCTATACCCTGTAGCCCATGGTTAGTATCGAAATTACTAACTTTATTATTTTCCGGTGATATAAAGCTAATTCCTTTTGAAGTGCTAACCCATATATAACCGAGTTCGTCGGAAAGTAATCCATATCCAAAGTTAGTCGCTAAGCCCTCATTTACTCCAGTATATTCAAAATTGAATAGTTTGTTTTTTAGGTCTGTCGTTGAAATCCTGCCGACACCTTTATCACTAGTACTAAACCAAAGATATTTATCGGTTAACAAAACGCTATAGATATCTTTGCTCTTTAAAGGAATACTTGTGAACTCTTTAGTTGCTAGATCAAAATGGTTCAACCCTCCACCATTAGTGGCAACCCAAATAGTACTATTTTCTCCCACTACCATATGAGTGATTCGATCATTTGACAGGCTTTGTCTGTTGTTATCGTCATGCTTAAAGCGTTGTATATTGCCAGAACTGGTAAGGATATTAATACCACCTCCATAAGTACCGACAGCGATATTTCCATTGCCAATTTCCATTATTTTACTTATTTTATTAGAACTTAACGTCGAGTCATCTGCTGGATCATGCTCGTAATGGATAAATTTATCGCTTCCCTTCTTTCGAAAGTGCAGACCGTTAAAAACCGTTCCTACCCATAAGTTTTGTTTAGAGTCTATTAATAGGCTTGCTATGCGGTCGTCCTGCAAAGCTCCTTCTATGCCGGGCTGCGCTTTTATATAAGAGATTGTTGACTTATCAACATCAATAACATTAATACCATCCCCCATAGTACCTACATACAAATCGCCATTTTTAGCCTCAGCAAATGAATAGATAGCATCGCTCGATAAGTCTTTTCCCGTTAGCGTTTTACTATTTACAAGCTGGAAGCTGTTGACTGATCTGTTCCATTTACTGATGCCATAAAACGTACCAACCCAAAGAACACCTCCTTGATCTTGTAACAAACTCAAGACTTGACCTTCTGCTAAACTGGCATCATTTGAATCACTGTGAATGTATCGAATAAATGATTCTGTATTTTCATCCCATTCACAAAGACCGCTGTCGGTAGCAACATAAATATAACCACCTTTGTCTTGGAAGAGATCATTGATTGAGTTTGAGCAAATACTAGATAGATCGTCGATACTCGATTCAAAATGTCTTTGGACTCCATTAATAAGATCAAACAGTATTAGACCTGAATTCCTTGAGCCAAGCCACACTCGATTTTTTTCATCTATCAGAATTGAGCGGATATTGTCAGTTGGTAACCTAATATCTGATTCAAGGTTAAAAGCTATAAACTTATCTGTACCAAATGCCTTATACAATAAACCTGCGTCTCTCGTTGCCACAAAGACGTTATTTTGATCATCAACAGCAATATCCCAAACATGGTTTGACTGTAGACCATTCTGCTTATTGATTTGCTCAACAAATTTTTTCTTCATTATATCAAAAATAGCGATACCACCATCTAGGGTACCAAACCAAATTTCGTTTTTGTCGACTTGTGATATTACTGTAAATTCCAGATCTTGGGCTAGCGGATGCTCTTTTGGGTCAGTGAAATTTTGAAACCAATCTCTTTCGGGTATATAGAGGCTGATAGCACTCTTGCCCGCAACCCACAAATTGCCCTCACTGTCGGAAAAAATATCAACGATCCAACCACTGGGGAGACTGTTTTCGTCTTGTGGTTGATGCTTGTACTTTGTTACTTTTTGACCATCGTATTTATTTAGCCCATCTTGCGTAGCTATCCAAATAAATCCATCATTATCTTGTTCGATATCGTTAATTACGGGTCCCGAGAGTTCGTGACGTTCATTCAAGGTAGAGAAGGAGATATCGCGACTTAGTTTTTCATAAAATAATTTAGCTTCAATCGTTTGCGCCAACATTATTCCAAGAAAGAATAACGATATTGAGAACAAAAACTTTGGGCTAAGTATTTTATTAATTATTAAGGCAAACATGCTTATTACTGGTCAGTTTTCTATAAACAAAACTCAGTCTAAAACATTTATCAACTCAAAACCAAAATAACTTTATCGAAAGGTATAAAAAAAGACCTACAAGTAAAAACTCAGATCTTTTTATATTTAACTAAATGATTTGATTAACTATTAATTTTCAGATAATTCTAACTTAATAATATTGTTTGGTTCAGTAGAGGCGTTTACAGTATTTTTAACCGCCCACTTTCTGATCAAGGTCATCTGAGGACTCGTTCTACTTATTCCTGAATCATTCGCTGCAGTCTGTGCATGATTGACATCCGTCACTGAATGCCAGACCACTCCTTGTGAGGCTTTATCTGCAGACTTCACAATACCGTCGTGCCAGATAACCCCATCAGCAGTTCTCTTACCACCCTTCGCAATACCGTCGTGCCAGATAACCCCATCAGCAGTTCTCTTACCACCCTTCACAATACCGTCGTGCCAGATAACCCCATCAGCAGTTCTCTTACCACCTTTCGCAATACCGTCGTGCCAGATAACCCCATCAGCAGTTCTCTTACCACCTTTCGCAATACCGTCGTGCCAGATAACCCCATCAGCAGTTCTCTTACCACCCTTCACAATACCGTCGTGCCAGATAACCCCATCAGCAGTTCTCTTACCACCCTTCACAATACCGTCGTGCCAGATAACCCCATCAGCCCGCTTATCTTCTCCCAACGTAAACTCGCTAGATCGTTCGTCAAACTTAGCCGGACCAAAATAATGGCTTCTTAAATTAATATCATTCGCAATATTCAAACCGCTATTCGCACAGCCAACAGCTGTCGTGTTAATTGCGGCAGAGGCATTAATAAGACCTGCACCTTGCGCAAAAACACTAAAGGCCAGTTCACCATTTTGTTTTTTGGCTTGCGACGCTGACGACATTAAACGACATTTAATTTCATCAGGTGTCAAACTCGGATCTTGCTGGATCATAAGAGCAACCACGCCTGCTGCGACAGCGGTAGCTTGCGACGTACCGGAGACACCCGAAGTTTCGTTTTTGTCGGCTAAACGACTATTTTGAGCAACAAGCCCTTTAACGTTAGTACCTGGCGCAAGTATTTCGGGCTTCATAAACCCTTCAACTGTCGGTCCAAAACTAGAAAACGAAGCGACGATATCATCAGAAGTATCAAACGGCGTGCTGTTATCATCCATCGCGCCAACAGTAATGACATACGGATTATTACCCGGAACACCGACACTCATGTCTTTGTTATTGCCGTTACCCGCAGGGGCAATAACGGTAATGCCATTGTTCCATGCGCGCATCAAAGCTTGGTTAATTGGATCTTCCCAATAAAATGATGTTGCTGGAAAACTGAAGGCAACATTCAATACTCTGATATTTAAGCTATCTCTATTTTCGATTGCGTATTCAATACCTTGTAAAACAGACGAATAAGAAGCTTCTCCTTTTTCATCAAATGCCTTAATCATTACCAAATCTACATCTGGTGCAACGCCACTGTGTGCACCTGTTGGGGCGCCGTACTGGTCAAATACACTGGTACTATCGGCTAAAATACTTGCCATGTGTGATCCATGACCGTTAAGGTCTCGAGAATCCGATGCGTCTTCACCTAGCGAATTAACGACGGTTATGTTTCTTTCTAGCCCTGTTGTATCTTGGCTTAAAGCAGAAAATTGGCCGAGCCCACTATCGACGATAGCAACAGTGACACCCCTGCCCGTAATGCCTACTTTATGAAGTTCACTAGCGCCTATTTGTGCTGGGATTTGTGAGTTGCGAGGCGCACTCTGATATAATGGACTATCTTGCATCAGCTCCATATTGCTGTTGGCAGACAAACTCGCCTGAGTATTTTCATTAAAAAAGCGGATCATCGCATTTCTTGAAGCAATCCCTTGAACTTGTTTATCTGTTAGCTTGGCTGAAACTGCTTGAATGAGTTTGAATTCATGAATAATGACACCGTTTTCTGCTTGAATAGCAGAAACTAGTGCTGGGCGACTTGCACCTTGCAAAATATAATCTTCACCACTTGAATAATTCGATATACCCCAAGCTGCTGCTGTGAACGCCAATGCGCTGCTTAATATTGCGGATGTTATTTTATTAACTCTTCGTGATTTCATCATGTTTTCGAGATTGCCCATATCTAAATTCCAATTTTTATTGCATTAATAAACGATTCAGGTAGGTCATTTGCAACTTCAATTTTAAAAACTGAATTGCATAGTAAATAACCCAACAATGAGTATGCGTCAAAATTTTGGCGTGTAAACCACAATAATAAAATTAAAACCTGAACTTATTATTCACAGTTTAGTCAGATCGCTTGTACCCCTTTAAAATGCCCATACCTATAGATAGAATTT
>Ga0307931_1001302_pt1 | contig 16417 bp, 15 predicted proteins | sample OrgLakmetageno47_FD_201816 | JGI IMG/M metagenome (GOLD analysis project Ga0307931, IMG submission 201816) | Saline water microbial communities from Organic Lake, Antarctica - #47 | ecosystem: Environmental > Aquatic > Non-marine Saline and Alkaline > Saline | place: Antarctica: Organic Lake... | reverse complement strand
AAGAATTGTTTTACCAAAGACGGAAACAGCCTTGTGAAGACGAAAACTCTCGAGGCTTTGCTGCAATTTTCGACAAACGCAGATCGCATCCTTGAATGCCTTGGGGGGATTCTCTCAAATGCACAAACAAATGCAGTCATGTTCATTTAGGGACCGTTTTTGCTCGGCCCAGATAGCCGTAGACTCATCGGCTGCAAAATTATTGAGGAAAGCACAGTAGAACGCCTACCCCAGCACGGCGTTGGAGGCTTTGAATCTGTGCTCGTCAATGAACGATCGGCTGTTCAGGAGGCCTTTCACGCCCCTCTCTTGAATTAATTCCTCATAATACTTTGAACATATCTGCGCGTTAGAATTAAAATCATCTTAGGATCAATACAAAACAAATAGTAAATTTTAATAGCATATTTTAGAGTTATTTCAGGGTACAAGGGCGATGGTCTAGGTGACTACCTACCTAGACGCCAGCTTTTTGGGGCTATTTTACATAAACCTGAGGAACCAAAAGATCGCCGTATAATCCCACGGGAATGACCATACCTCCGCCTATCTGTCAAATACGCATTAAAAGTGATTTTAAACGCGGAATGCGTGCGCTGTTGGTCTTTCTAGCAGTTAGCAGTTATGAGGTACTTTTATGTATGTCCAATGGCAAAATAAACCCATAAAACGCTATGAAATCAGTTATGCTTGAATAAGAGGCGTCAATCAAGCCACATTTGTCATACAACAGTTCAAATCGCATTTCCTTCTTACAAACTCTAATTTATCTCACTACAGCGCTCTAATTGGAGGCTATCTTGGCGAGTTATGTGCGTTTAAATTTTGGAGCAAATTGTCGTCCATCTTCATGGTAGCCCACACCCGCCCAACTTTGATCTATCATAACTTTTGACCACGAGCAAATGCGAACGCAAGAATTGCGGCGTTGAAACGTGCATGTTATGCGCTTTTAGGAATGATGCTTAGTTTACCCCGGCTCATACCTTCGAAAATTGGCCACATTTTGGAGGTATCCGTCACCAAATAATTGATGGTTTGCCGTGCTGACTGCTAACGGCACAATTGTCGCTGTGCTTGTGGGATGATGGATGTAATTGTACTTTCATGAGGCATATTGAAGACAGATAGGGCCCCTTCCGTTTACGCATTAGAAGTAACGAGTATGAAGTGCGCAATGCGCCTCAAAAAGGATTCCGTTTCGAGGGCGGCACCGCATTATCCGGCAGCACCTTAGGAACGGCCTCGCCATTTTGCGCTTGGCGGCACAAGTACATGGCCACCGCGAACTCGTCTGCGTCCAACACGCCATCTTTGTCCAAGTCACTCAGCTCCCACACCGCGCGCAGCGACTCCTTCGGCAAACCCGTCGGCATCAAGAGCGCCTTCACTTGCGCTGGCGAGAGCGCCGGCGGCAGCCCACCTGAGCGCGCAGTCGGGCCGGCGGCTTGAAAAGCGGCGTCAAATTCGGCCTTGAAAGGAGCTATCACCCACGCGTGAGGATCAGTGACGTCATCATCGTCTGCAAACGGGTTGGCCTCGGAAGTGGCCTCATCGCCAAATGGGTTGGCCTCCGCCACACTTGCTGCTGCCCCTGCCTTTCCGGTTGAACCTGGTGGTACAGGCTTCGCTGAAGGTTCGGCAAAGAAGTGAGGAGCAGCCGACGCTTGTGGTTGCTGTTGCTGGGCAGATGCCGGCACTACCGTAGCTTCAGGTACATAAGCGGTGGGTCGGCCATCATGTGTCATTGCGGCGGGGTACGCTGTTACAGCAGCAGCAGGAGGAGCTGCACTAGCAGAAGGAGGAGGAGCAGGTGCCGCGGCTACAGCTCTCACGGGCTGCTGCTGCGGATGTGCCGGAATGTTCACGCGGAATATTTGCCCAGGTCCCACGCCGGGAGGCACTCGCACGTTGTACTGCGCGCCTTCGACCGTGATTTCAAAGCTATCGCCTGGCCGGCTCGACTGCGGGCACTGCACGTTTACTAAAACAGTGTTGTTTGATGGGGATGTAGCCACTGCTGCGGCTGATTCAGGGCCGCGTTGTACCACCGTGACCTGTCATTGAAAATGGCATAAAATTGAAAGTTTTTTGGGGGGATGCGGCACAGCACTGGTCAAAGAACACCGCTCATTGATTTAAACACCATAAAAAAGGGAAAGCCAAAATGAACAACCGAAAATAATGGTGGATCTCATCATCCAACCTGATGCGGAGGCGGCGCGTAGTAATCGTCTTCGTAGTAGGCGTAGCCCGGGGGACCGTAACCGTAGCCTCGCCGGCCGTAGGCACCGCTAGCTGCGAGGCCCACGCCCACACCAAGAGCTAACGGCGCTAAACCAAACCCTTTACCAAACCCGCCTTTAAACCCGAAACCTTTACCGCCTTTCATAGCTAAGCTCTGAATGCAAGAGCCTCGTAACGTGGTGTCTTAGTGCACTTCTTGCCCTTACACGAACGCCGCCCTTCTCCCCGAGGATATTGGCTCATCAAATCCCGAATACCGAATTCCACCAAGCCTGCTGTAGATTCAGGGAAGAATAGCCTGTCCCGAATCCCGAACTTCTGCATAAGAACCAAACAAGAACCGTAGTAAAAGAACTACTCCGGCGGGGATGTCTCCTCTCGTCGGAGTTCGGAGTTGTCTCCTCCGGACTTGTTGTCTCTCCTCCGGACTTGTTGTCTCTCTCTCCAGTTGCTTCGAGTAGCCACCTCGCAACGTCAGAGCCATGTCGAAGCTCGTCTACATGCTGCTCCACCCGGATGCCAACTTTGCGAAGCTCAAGACTCGCGAGGACCCTCAAGTAAAATGCGCTTTAGAGTTACTGTAGCATCATCACAATTTCATGTTGAAAAGTTGTCTTTACAACAGAAGTCGTTGTCAGTTTGGCGATGATTGAAATAATTGCCCGCTCATTGAGCGGCGGCTATTCAGTATTCAACGAAATACTCGCTAGGGTGTTCTAATAGTTCTGGCAAAGTATTCCCACGTCTTTAGTGTGTATTTCCGTTCAGATACTGGGAGCAATCGCTTCTCATCCGCGCATTATCTCACCGTTACGCTCGTACATATGTGCCACGTGGTAGCGTTTCACCTTCGTCTTCTTCGTGTCTCTTCTAATTTGCCTATCTGCCTCTTTCATCGACCACACTTTGATTTTTTTTAATCGCCTCAAATGTGACCGAGCAGCACATCCACAAGACTCTGGGCTTCCTCGCAGTCTGCTCCTTCGTGTACCGCTATGGCTACGTTTACCCCCGAACGGGTAACTTGGGCTTCGGCGAAGGCACCCTCCTCGACTGGGCCACCATGGCGGTGCGTGTTCTGCTTACATGGTCTGATTGTGAGCTGAATCATAAACGCTGAAGGATGCAGTTTGAAGGAGGCAGGGGGCGTATGTAATAGAGTGAGGCAGAGTTTAGGGCTACCAGAAAGGAAAAGTTACGAGAAGGCGTGGGAAAAAGCCAAACGAAGACGTGAAGTAGTTTTAGAGTGTATTCATCACCTTTTGTTTTTCTCCCCGTTCTTATGTCAATCGTGTCTTCTCCCCGTGTGCGTTTGTACGTCAGGTGCACACGGTGCTGGCGTTCAGCTCGATTTTGTTCCGGGTGCCCATCAAGCGCATTGAGACTAAGCCCATGGTGATTTACGGTAAGAGAGAGTGGTTACGGAAAGAGAGAGAGAGAGAGAGTAAAGATAGAATGGGAGAGCTGACGATTGGGAACAACCAAACCTTTCGAGAAAAAAAGCCAAGAGCAAAGAGGCAAGGTAGAGAAAGGAGCATTGGAGTATGTTACATGCTTGCTTGCGCCTATGCATATGAGGTTGTTCGTTCTTTTGAACTAAATTCCATTCTTATTCCTCTACCTCTTCTTCTTCTTCTTTCTCTTTCTTGTAATCCCCCAGAGGAGTACCGTCAGCACGCGATGGTGTTTACGCTGCGGTGCTTTTCGGTGTTTACCGTAGCCACCCTGTGGTCGGACGCCACTTCTGCGGCCACCCTCGAGAAAGCGGCGGCGAACCCGCAGAGTGTGGGCCTGGGCGCGTTGGGGAGCGACCGCCCTGCCTGGGTGGTGCGTTCGTGTTCGTGTGTCTGTGTGGGTGTGCGTGGGGATGTGTGTGAGGGGAAGTGTGCGTGGGGGGGTGTTCGTGTGTGGGGGTTTGCGTATGTTTGCGTGTGTCTGTGTGGGTGTGCGTGGGGATGTGTGTGAGGGGAAGTGTGCGTGGGGGGGGTGTTCGTGTGTGGGGGTTTGCGCATGTTTGCGTGTGTCTGTGTGGGTGTTTGTCGATTGGCAATGGTAGTATATTAGGGTAGAAATGCAGGGCTTTTGCGTGTACATTAGTGCGTGAGTGATGGTTTATCTCTCGATCAACGACATCAATCTGAATGCTCTTCATCTTCTATGTCTTTTTTTGCCTGCTCTTTCATCACCCCCACCTCTTTCCCTGTTTTCCTTCTTTTTAACCCACATCCTGCCTCTTGCCTCTTGCCTCTTGCCTGTTCCCTTCCAACAGGTCCCTGTAGTGGTGGCCCTGCACCATTTGATGGCGGATTACGTCACCCACAAGCACGGGTCGGGCAGCACGGCAGTGCGCGCCACTAGCGAAAAGCTGAAAGTCTCCTACTTTTACTCCAAGGTAGGGTAGGTGTACTGAGGGTACTGCTACTCTCTCCCCTACTACTGTAGCAGAAGAATAAGGGGGGTTACAAGGCTAGTAGTCGTAGAAGTAGTAGTAGTAGTAAAGAAGGCGATAACATGCGAAATAGCTGGCACGCGAGCTAGAGAAAAGGATGGCGTTGCGCTTGCCTATTTTGAGTCTTCCTCTCCTGCTCGTTTGGGTTCATTTCCCTCACGTCTCTACTACAATTCTTTTCTTGCTTCTCTTTCATTCTTTCTGACGGCCAAATGAAATATATTATCTTTTTCCACCTACTCCTCATACTCCCCTACTTCGATACCCTAGGTCGGCCTCCTCTATTCCTTCTACCAATTCGCAGCGATCGCCAGCCACATTTGCCCCTCCGCTCATCTGCCCGACCTGGCTTACAACGCCATCATCGCCATTCAGGTTATTTGATGCTAACAATGGGACTGCTGCTGTCTTCTTCTTTGTCCTTTTTTCGATTGTTGTTTACGTTGATTTGTCATAATATGCTTGTCTTTCTTTATTTTTTTCGTGGTGTTCTCCTTGTTGTACTAGTGCTCTCTCTTTTTAATTTCTCCCTTCCATTTTATGCTTTTCCACCATCACCGTCACCACTGTCGCCATCGCCATCTTGTTCTTACTAATCATTACCTTTCTGCCCATCATCATCACGCGCCAAAACCTCACAGTCCTCAGCGTTCATGATGACTTTGTACCGCAAGCGGATCATTCGCGGCCGAACCCACATGGTGGTCTACTCCGGCTGCCTCCTGGTAATAAGAGCTCTGAAGTTAAGCACGCACATGTACACACGCACACTGCATACTACTTGATTTGCTTTTCTAGTTTTTTTTGTTCTTTTGCAATGAGACGAATTCTGTCCATGGTCATGCAAGCACCGACAATAGCAGTGCTGTTGCTGTCGATTGCTGGATACCTCTCATGGTTGCTAGTGTTATCGCGTCAACATTTCTTAATCCCTTCACGAAACTCTTGTCTTATATCCTTCTTCTCTCGCTCTCTCCCCCCCCCCCCTCCCCCTATCAATGTTTTATTGTCTACAGCTGAGCGCCTTCCACATTGCGCGCGTGATTGGCTACCGCCGCTTGCTCCTCGCCGCCCTCGCGTTCGCGGTACATGTGTAAAGAATGATTCGTGGCATTTGAAAACCATACGGGCGATGTGTGTGTGGAGGGGGCGTATTCTTTCTTCTTCTGCTCAACCCGATAGAAGTATAAAATCTTCCGATTGTGCGCGCACGCATTATCGTTTGTTGTATTGGCACTTTTTTTTCCTTATGTATATTTCCCCTTTGCTGTGCCCTTGCCCCCCCCCCCCTTTTCAATGGCCAGGTGCGCATCAACTTGCCGCGTGCGTACAGCAATAAGTACGTCATTTGGACTGGCTTCTTGCTCTTGCCTTACGGCTTGACCCAACTCCTGGAGCCTACCAATGCCCTGGCCCCTATGCTCGCGCCCGCGGCGCCTGTGCTCAACTTCTTTGCTGACGGTGCCTACGCGTACTAGAGAAGAAGTGCAGAGAGAAACGCAGGAGGCGAAGAAGGAATAATGCCCCCATTGATCCACACTGAGACAGCGAAAGAATCAAGAACTCAAAAGGGGCAAATTTTTGCCGCCTCAAACTTCTTTTTTAGATGCGTCCGTGTCTTCGTGAATTGCATCCCCTTGTCTTTGAAGGGTCGCTTGTTCATCCATGTTGTTGTTAGTGCTCGGCCACTTGGCCATGTAGCGAGTAACTTACTTCTTTGACGTCGCTATAACTTTTAATTTCTAATTTCTAGAGCCACTCCTTCGCTTAAATGAATTCTGTGTTTCCTTTCCTTACTGTATAGCTCCTACTCCTACGTCGAATACACAAGAGCTGAAAGCACAAAAGGATCCCGGTAAGTGTTTGAATGGGGAGTAGAAATACGTAATGACCGTTTCCAACAAACCAACAAACCAACAAACAAACAAACAAACAAACAGGGATTTCACATTTCAAGATTAGTTAAGATAAGAACGGAAGTGAAACAGCTGCGTAAGGCCCTATCGGACACAGGCGCCGCAGCCAAAGGACACAGACACGGACACAGCCCTGACAACAACACACCTCAATCAAGTATTCAGATGAAATTCGATTAGGGGGATTGCGCTTATCACTGGTTTGGTCCTGGAAGAGGGCTTGTTTGCTACTTGTTCTTGGGGGTTATTTGGGGATATACGACGGCCGGCTAGCCGATGACTTGGACTGAGAGCTGAGAGCCGAGAGCATAGTTGGCACTTGTGAATCAGTTTTAGCGACCTGTGGACCTGCGGGGGGAAGGGGATGTGCGGATAAGCAAGTATTTTTTTTTGTACTGTACACTGCACTGTTATCGAATCGCAGTATATTGTTATCATACCAACAGCATCATTGAAACGCCAATCACCTTTCCAGATCGGGTAATATATATTCTGGTATTTTTTTTTGTACTGTACACTGCACTGTTATCGAATCGCAGTATATTGTTATCATACCAACAGCATCATTGAAACGCCAATCACCTTTCCAGATCGGGTAATATATATTCTGGTGGATGGGAACACTTATTAAAATCTCCGCGACCAATCAGAGTGAAGGCTGAGTGGCGATTCGATACAAAGCATTCACGTTGCTTTGTTCCCCGCTCTGCCGTTGTTCAAGCGAGTGCGCAGGTAGCGCGGCCATCAGCACAAACGAGAAGATTAAAACTCGAGCATGCAGAGCCCAACTAGCCCCACTTCTAGTATAAGCTGCTTTTCTATGTATCTCTGCCTCGTAGCTGTCTAATTTTGGCCCTTCGGGGCCTGTGAAAAAAAACAAGAAGACGAGAAGACGACAAGACGATGCGCAACTCGTTTCTTATGCCCGGCATAATCCCAACTCCCAACATTTATTTACCAGCTGAGTCCACTCCTATGTATTAATCACAAGGGCAGAATTAAAATCAATTATCCCTGACCTATCGGAGTAAGAGATATGACCCGCGACACATGCCGAGAATGGCTGTACAGATCTCTACCTGCTACGACGGGGCTACTGCAGCGAATCAGCAGGAGAGCAGGAGACCAGGCCAGGAGCCAGGAGCCTGGTGGCTACAGGGGATAATCCTCTTCGTGATTTTCCTTCCCCTTAGTTTTCAGTTTTCAGCAAACCCTCCGGTCCAGCGCTCGTTTCGTTGCGTGCGGCGCCGAACCTTTTTGGGAAGCAATCTGACATATTATTATTCTTTTGCGCTTTGTCCTTCACGAAAACTTAGAGTCTACTCCTTGCTTCGATGTTCGGCAAAGGAGGAAAGGGTTTCAAAGGAGGAGGAAAGGGCCTCATGGTATGTTTTTCTCAATCCTTGTTCTCGTTTTCTATCAACGCGATCATCCACTGATCATTGCAGAATCTGTGCCGAGCTACGTATCACACAGAAAGAAGCTACCGCTCCTCGTCGAAACTTCTAACTTTTACTATGTATGTGCTTCTAGGGCGCTCTCGTAACGGGCGCAGTCGTTGGAGGAGTGGTTGCCGCCACGGCGCCGCCGCCGCCAGCGTATTACCACCGCGGCCGCCCGTACCGCCAGGTGCGATGAGACGATGAGAACACTCGAGCGTATACAATTTAAGATACGAGAGATCTAAAGCACGTGGAGCCTTCACATCTTATTTGTCTACTACATAATTTCGCAACTGTATTAGTACGTGCAATTCGATTCGCCATTATGAATAGTGGTTCCAATTTTACAATTTTATGCGTTGCTTACATAGGTTCAGATCGTGCATCAAGTGCCTCGTGGCCAGCCTCCATTACAGCCGGGGGAGCGTTTGATTCTCATCACTTGCCCCCATGGTTGCCACGGCGGTGATTCCATTGAAATTGAGGTATAAATTCGATTTTCTCAAGCGTTAAGCTCATCCTAACCCCTCATAGGTGCTTCACTGATACTGATGCTGCTATCATTATATTCTGCATGAATTATGGTGATGCTGCCTTGAGCTGATGCTGCTGTTATACTAGTTAGTAATATTTTACCTCCTTCGTTTCGGCATGATTTTTTTTTAATCGCTGCCTGTTGTTATCTCTTGTCGTATTCCAGGTGGAAGGCGCCGAGTACCGCATCACCATTCCGCCGGGAATCGGCCCAACCCAATCCTTTTATGTGCGGTTGCCTCGCCCTCGTCCTCAAGCTGCTGCCGCTGCTGTCGCTGCTCCTGCTGCCACTGCCCAACCACCAGCGCCTGTAGCCCAGCCAGTGTATGCGGCACAGCCAACTCAACCTGCTGCTGCTGCATCGAGCCAACAAGTGTACCAAGCTACGCCGGACGTGCCTCAAGCTACGGTAGTGCCAGCTTCTGCCCAGCAGCAACAACAACCACCAGCGTCGACTGTCCCTCACTTCTTTGCCGAACCTTCTGCGAAGCCTGTACCACCAGGTTCAACCGGAAAGGCAGGGGCAGCAGCAAGTGTGGCGGAGGCCAACCCATTTGGCGATGAGGCCACTTCCGAGGCCAACCCATTCGCAGACGATGATGACGTCACTGACCCTCACGCGTGGGTGATAGCCCCTTTCAAGGCCGAATTTGACGCTGCCTTTCAAGCCGCTGGCCCGAGTGGGCGCTCGGGCGGGCTGCCGCCGGCGCTCTCGCCAGTGCAAGTGAAGGCGCTCTTGATGCCGACGGGTTTGCCGAAGGAGTCGCTGCGCGCGGTGTGGGAGCTGAGCGATTTGGACAAAGATGGCGTGTTGGACGCAGACGAGTTCGCGGTAGCCATGTACTTGTGCCGCCAAGCGCAAAATGGCGAGGCCGTTCCTAAGGTGCTGCCGGATAACGTTGTGCCGCCCTCAAAGCGGAATCCATTTTGATGGCCTCTTCATAAGCCAATATACCAATATAATATTTCGCTGAACTCCATTTACTGTTTCATCTTGAGATTGTACCCTCTATATATATACAACAAACGGCGCCCTCTAGACGGGTAGATCTGTGGATTCCCTCCTGTTAATTTGAAGAGTGGCACCGTTTCTCAATGCCGCGTAGCAAGCGAAGGAATAATTTGGAGAGACCTGAAGTGACATGAAGTCCATGAAGTAGAAATGCGTTTCCAGGTATAAGCCAGGGGTTTATGAACTGCAATTATAAACAGAAACAGCACTACAAAATTCAAATGAGATAAACGGACCTATGAATTGATAGGAATACTTATTCTTTCCAGCCATATAAGTGTATGCGCCACTCGGCCTCCCGACTCATATGTAAAAATGTGCGGCATGTGTCGTATCAAATGGTTCATTGATTTCGTTCAATATTTATTTACGTATTTCTAAATAATACGAATAGCATATTGCGATTCATAAAAAGATGTCACCAATGCTATCTTCGTCAACTTCCTCATCAATGCCTTCTTCATCTTCGTCTTCATCGTCGTCACTGTCGTCTTCTTCATCGCTATTCGAATCATCACTAGACTCCTCTTCGCTCTCATTGTCCACAACTTCATCAATTGCCTTCAGAACGCCGTGTAGCACGCGAAGACGACGGCCGAAGGAAAGACCTGCATACTCAGCTATTTTCATTTTGATGCCTGTAGACGTAGCATGGTCGAGATGAAATAGTTTCCAAAGTGGCTGCTTGTGCTTACCCGCAACTATACACCTTAAAAAAGCCGCAAATTGTTCGATTATTGTATAATGTTTCACCATGAGATAGGATCTGAACGATGCGCTTCTTTCACGAACTTCAGCCTGATTCCAACTCTGAAGGTCGCTATGAACCATGAGAGCATCAACGTGGCCTGTAGCAACGTCGCTCCAGGCAGAATAATGTAGCACTAGCAGCTCTGCTACATCAAAATTTTCAGCCGCTAAGGCTAAAGCGCATGGTCGACCGGAAGATGCCCGAGAAAAGAATCGACTGACGATGTCTGTGTTATGAATGTTATTATGGATGTATTGCTCACGACTGGCGTATACATCTTTGCAAGCTGCGGTTGACAAAAGCCACTTAACCGTGTAAAATGAAGCTTGGTTATCACTTGAATCGTTCATACAAGCTACGTGGAGTGGGGTATGATGTCCCAGGTAATTTGGCTTTCGTACATCATCCTCTGCTCCATGAGCAACTAACCATTTGGCGGCTTCAAGCTTATTATTGCGCACTGCTCGATGCAAGGGTGTCCCATCCAAAGCATCGCTCAAGGAAACTTCACCACCCATGGCTATGAGAAGTTCCATGCACTTTACGTTCCCTCTTGCGCTTGCAAGGTACATAGGTGTTCTACCACATGCCGATTTATCGTTCACATCGGCTCCACGTTTGAGCAACAGACGCAGCGCATCCAGATTTTCACTAAATGCAGCGAATGCGACAGGGGGCACAAGGATTTCACTCTCCGATTCGTTCATACTTCCTGGGTCTATCACGATTCCAATTTTTGTTGTCTCGTCTTCAAATCCACAGCAATCTAACCAATGTTGCAGCCACTCCTCGTCGCGTGTGTCACTACACGTTGCAATCATGAAAGAACCAATGCGCATGCTTCTCGCCGATCGGTCGTACGCTTTGATCATCACAGCATTGTGATGTTCCAGTGCGCGTACAACCCTTGGCACAAGAGTTGCTTGCAAGTATTCGAGGTTCAGCTTACGTCGTTTCAATGACAAACGTAAGCGGACAGCAGTCTTCTCCAAGTTTTCAGAAAGTTCAAGGAGTTCACATTCGCAATCTTCGCTGGCATCATTCATCTTTGCAACGTACACAGCAAATGCATCGATCTTTGAATGCTCATCATTGTCTACCCTCGAGTCTTCTTGTGCAGCTTTGAGAACTTCCAAAGTAGCATTCAATCTTACGCGCCGTTTTGCACCGTCAAGATTGCGCACTTGGATCAAGGTCAACGCGAAGTGTCTTCGCGTACAGGTTTTCAGCATTGTTTCAGTTTTCTCGATTTGTCTCAGTGTAGCTGATCTTGCGCTTTCCAGTTCCTTGACTTGGGCAATGAGGTATTGGAGGCGCGTTTTATTCGCCATCAAGAAGGTTTGACTTTCACTGTCTTCGATCGCGAACTCCATAGATTTAATCTCAGTTTTTTTCTTTTCACGCTACGGAATCGAGTTATATAGGTTATCCTAATACAATTACAACAAGTTGCTGAATTGACCCTTGCACAGCAGTTTGTTGCTTCCTCTTTCCGATGCCACTCTCTAGTCTATTTTTGCCACTCGATTTTATGAACTCAAATGTACCAAAAGGTCAATGAAAAAAATCTCAAACTCAAATTCAAAATATTTTTGCACATGTATGTGGACAAGGATTGGGTGGATGGCCTTTGGCTCCCCGCATCGCACATCCGGGTCGTCGCTTCAGAATTCTTGACTGACTCATCAAATCAGAAAGTCAAGCTCTAAAGCATCACCACCATGATGAGGAACATCGCCTGCTTACTCGCGTTCGGGTCCGCTACTGGATTCCTAGTGTCGCCTTTCTCGGCCACTTTGAGAAGCATGCCTCGAGGGCGGCGTGGCTTCGGCAGTGAGCTTCGCAGTGGACCGCCGGAGGCATCGCAAATGACTGCTCGCGAGCTTAAGGCTGAGCTGGCGAGCTTAGGCGCATCAACAGCGGGCTTGTTCGACAAAGAGTCCTTGATTGCAGCTTTAGACCAAGCTCGTGCTCGTGGCGCAAAAACTTCAGCTAGCGCTAGCAGCCCGAGCCCGGCGCCGCAATCCCCTGCATCTTCTACCACAGCAGAGGAGTCCTCAACGAAGAAAAAGAAAGCCTCGTCTTCGTCGACGGTTCGCCCTTCGCCGGCGCCGGCAGGGCCTGTCGACGTTGACGTCATTGCTGAAAATCCAGCGCCAGGTAGCTCACCCAAGGAGGTGAAGAAGAAAAAGAAAGCAGCCGGAGCTTCTCCTGCCTCCGAAGCAGGGGCCTCAACCAGTGCTTCATCTTCAACTTCTGGCGCTGATCAGCTCCCCAGCTTTGAAACGGCCCTAGCGGACATTAAAGCTCAAAAGATGACGGTAAAAGCAACGCACATGCAATCATTGTTTTAAACTCGAGCCATAACTAGAATTTATCTGTCCTTTAGGCTACGACCGTAGTCTGCAGTGCTAATTTATTTGAGCAGTATGCGAATGCTATCCTTTTTCGATTGCGCTCGACTCACGTATTTAGCACTTTAGTTGGACAAGTTCGTTTGACATGCTTCGGCTGTTTGCTGCCCACATATTCTTAGATCAAAGAGCTTCGAGCGTCGCTGGCTGCTTTGAAAGTGCCCACGGGAGCCTTCCTTGAAAAGGTAATTGAAGGCAGCTTGCTAGAGTGTGCTGTCCTCAATGAATATGGCTTGGAAATCCTTTCTTCTTTTTGAATTAGTTACCCTCAAACTCTCAAACTCGTTTGAAAGAAAAGGAGAAAAAATAGAGATTCTTGGTGCTTTCATCTTGTTCATTAGCAATAACGGGAAAAAAGGGCAAAAATCTGACTTTACAAGATGCGTTTTCCTGGCTGCCCTTTCCTTTCACATGTAGGCCGAGTTCGAAAGAGCCTTAGCTGAGGCGCGCGCGAGTGGCAAAACTGTGGGCGCAGCTACCGCGAGCAGTACTGCCAGAAATGATGATGACGATGATGACGCAATTGACTTGGGGAAAGGGCAAAAGTATTCCAACAGCCCTACCAGCGGCAGCTCCAGTAGCAGCACTGCTGGCAGCAGTGGCGGTGGTGCAGGTAGCCCGTTTGGCGGTATGCCAGGCGGTATGGGGGGTATGGGGGGTATGCCAGGAGGCATGCCAGGCGGTATGGGGGGTATGGCGGACCTTCTCAAAGGTATGGGCGGCATGGGGGGAGGAGGTGGCGCTGGTGGTGGCAGCAACCCGCTCGCGGATCTCATGGGCGGGATAGGAGGAGGCGGCGCGCCTGGAGGCGGTGGGATGGACATGCAGGCGTTGCTTGGCAAGGTAGGTTGCGGGGATATCTTTTTCTTTTATATTTCTGCTTCTTCAGGGTTTGATCTTGATGTTTTCGTATTTGCTTTCGGTGGTGTGAGCAACCGTGCCCTTAGGTATGCACCTCAACCTCTCTCCTTATCCCTCACATCTGTTGGTTGCGTACGTATACTTCACTTTTCGCACGTAATGACAACACTTTTTTTCAAACACCCACAGGTGATGTCCAACCCAAGGGCGATGGCGGCGTTTCAGAAAGCGCAAAGTAACCCCAAAATGATGAACATCATGCAGGTGAGTGGATAAGATAGATTTTCAGGTTTCCTACACCTTACCTCTTTCACTTTCAAGCTCACTTTGACTAAAGTATACCGGAACGATGTATCGGCGCGACATTTACTTTTTTTGGCATTTCCTTACGCCCGTATACCGAATGCTTTTTCTACTTGAGCAGGAGGTGATGTCAAACCCAGCGGCTTTTAAGAAGTACGAAAACGATCCAGAGATGAAAGAGTTGCTCGATGTCATGAAGGAAATCATGTAGTTGATCTCTTCGTCGTCGTCGTCGCTGCCATCATTACTTCAAAGCCAGAACACGCGTTCTTGCCTTCACGGGTCTTAATATCTTTTAGCTCTTAGCTCAGCCCAGACACAATAAAGGTGTTGAGTGACGACTACTAGTACAACTAAGCCAGAATTATAATGAACGCCGGTGATCGATACTAGGATACTAGGAGGCTATCAAATTAAACATAATAATTATTAAGTCAAAGACGGGCATCTCGCATCTCGGCAACTAGGAATTCAGAGTCTATAGTATATGGGGCGAAATAAAAAGTTAAAAATAATAAAAACAGAAACAGGGGCTTTTCGAAGTGCGCAATTCAATATTTCGGCACGTAGCAACTAATGTAGGACCTATATTGGCGCTTTCAGGAATTAAGAGCGCCCCCCTTTCCATGGAAAATGGGAAATTGGATATCCGCAGCCAACAACAACAACAACCACAAACTAAAATGTAAAATGTTATGGACGGACTTATGACTCATGACTCATGACTAACAAATATCTGCACTAGGGCTGTGGCCTTTGCACGTGCGCGTGTTTATAAATTCGGTGGCGCTCTATTCGTCTTCAGAGGTCCAACCCAAACTCGTCTGCATCAATCTCAGCCTCCGAGCTGCTTTCTTCATCGACTATCCCAGCAAAGCTGCCTTCGCTCGTGTCGCTGGCATCGCCGCCTTCGACCTGACTGCCCCTACTGTTGCTGCCGTTGAGGCTACCACTCTTATTAGCGTTATTCCCAGTGTTTGTGTCTTCTTTGCGTACGCGTGCTGCCCGTTTCCGCGCGCTGCCACTGTGCCTCTTCGAAGGCGACGACCCGCTTTTCTTGCTGCTGCGGGTACAATAACCCGACGCAAAGCGGTGCATCAAATGAGGGTCCTCGAAGAGCTTCTCGAAGTTGGTGGTGGATCTGAGTAGCGTGATCAGGCAAAGAGTGCACACACGTTATTAGAAATGTCAGTGCGTAGATTGGCGCAATGTGTGAGCAGACTGACAATCATGCAGAAAGAGAAAAAATAGTAGAGACGAAAGAAACGCACGAGATGACGGCACAACAGAAAGAGGCAAGAAGAGCACACATATGTGTGAAACACATGTGTACAAGACTTGCACTCACTCTGGAATGGGAAACACTGCCAAGCAGAGAGCTTGTTGCTGCCGCCACATGCCCAAGCCCCCAGCTCCACCACCACCACCGGTCATGTCTCCGCCTCCCATCATCGACAGGCTCGGCGGGAGGCCTGCCAGAGCCGACAACCTGGCTTCGTTGTCGCGCCGCCGCTGCTTGCGTCGCCCGAGGGGTGCGCCTGCGAGCCAATTGGCTTCCAGCATTGAGGCATTGGGGCCCAGGAGCGGTTGTCTAGTGGGTGGCGCGCTGCGCCGGAGAGCTGCGCTGATGAGGCCGCCCGCAGGCAAGCGTGCTGTTGTTGAGGTTGCTGCCGTAGCTGCTGGCCGCGGCCCACTTGAAGATGAAGAAGGAGAAGTGCGAGCAGCTGTAGTCGATGTAGTGCCCGCCGTAGCTGCGCTGATGGCATTGGCATTGGACTCGGTGCTTTTCAGCCCAGCTGCAAACTGTTTCACCGAATCCAAGTCTGAGCTGTCTTCGGAATTCACAGAGAGGGACTCGAAGTCCAAGGAAAGCACCGAGCCATCGTCTGTGTCGTCCAGGTGGCTAGAAGTGCCCGCGAGGCCGCCCGTCAAGTTGCTGCTCAAGCTGCTGTTTTGGCCACCTTGGCTCGAGGAGTCATCCGCGGACACCTCTTCTTCTTCATCATCGTCGATGTGCCCATGCTCAAAAGCTCGGAGCCGTGCCTCTCTTAACTCCTCAGATGATAGCGCACTCATGATATATAAAGAATAGGCTCGCTCGATCAATCCGATAAAGGTGTAATGATGCTATAATGTTAGCCTTCGCACGCTCTCTACTCTCTTTTTGTGCTATAAGGTATAGGTAAGAAGTTAGTGCAAATGTTCATCATCTCATCGGCTCGGCTGCTGTGAACCACTCGTCTGTTTGATGCGTCGAACCAAAAGCAAGATCCCAACCAAACACTCGAATATAGTATATTCAGTAAATACTCACAGTGATGAGGCGTGAGGCGGACGGGCGGACGACCTCGAAAAGCAAAGCAGATAGGGAAGAAGTTGAAACACGGAAAATAGGAAGAAACGAAACATGGACTTTTCAGGGATTGTTTCCCAGGTGCACCGAAGTGGACGAGAAACCGGGGAAAAAGCACGACATAATTGTTTCGTT
>Ga0307931_1001299_pt1 | contig 16433 bp, 18 predicted proteins | sample OrgLakmetageno47_FD_201816 | JGI IMG/M metagenome (GOLD analysis project Ga0307931, IMG submission 201816) | Saline water microbial communities from Organic Lake, Antarctica - #47 | ecosystem: Environmental > Aquatic > Non-marine Saline and Alkaline > Saline | place: Antarctica: Organic Lake... | reverse complement strand
AAGGTATGATGGAGGTTCACACGGCACATGCTACGAGCACACCTGTTATGGAAACTTCGAAGGCGCTTAAATAAATCTTCACGCAAGGACCAAGCTTCACAACCGTAAAGTAAAGTAGGCAAGATAGACAATAGACAAGAGACAAGGACAATATTTATGAAGCCACTCCATGTGTATTCGAAGAAATATGCACAGCTTTGCGCTTCAAGGCGACAAGACTACAGACTACAGACTGCAGCGGCCCGTGCGTTGGATGCGAAAAGCCGTCGTTATCCGCACACATGCTATTTTAGATTTTAGATTTTAGACTTTCGTGTGAGGTAAATATATTAATATATATAAAACAACTACGCAAGTCCAGGACCACGACCTATAATTTATAGATAGAGATAGCCCTAGGACTGGGCACTAGCAAAGGGCCTAGTTTCCCTTGTTTATCCGAAGTCGCAATGCCACAGCCATTATTCATTTCAAGCCATGGAAACTTCTGCAGTTGCGCTGCTGTGTAAGTCTGAGCTGAGGAAACTTGGTACGTCATCGATGCAAAGACCAGCGCAATCGTCTCGGATATTAGCAAATCCTGTATCAAAGTGCGGTACGACTGGTAACAACCAACAGCAACTGGAACTGCTGTCGATGGGTCTAAATATCGATGCTTTTGGCGGCAGTGAGGCGGGCGAAGTCGGTGCAGAATGGACGAGAGGTCGGCCGAGGTGATCGAAGCGACACAAGCTTGAGGATCTCGAAGTTGCTACAGGCCCATAAGGTGCAGTGGCATCAGAGGTTGTTGGAGAAGCACACAATGAGGAATAAGACGGTGATCTTGACGGTTGCAAAGGAGATGGAGATGCTATAGGGTGTGCCGAAGCAGAGGAAACTTCCGCGTCGACGGCAGCAGGAGCCTCTTCGATGAGAAATTCGAGCACCCCGGACGGCGAGTCTGGTACCGCATGAGGCGAAGACAAATCAATCTTTGATAGCTGAAATTCGAGACTGCTGTCAGTTTCGCGGCCAAGTTGGGCAGGATCAGCGATCGAGAGTGTAAGGTCTGCACACGTGCGCACGTCGGTGTATCCTGACAACGCACTTGTGGCGGCTACGGACCCATCTTCAACGTTGCCACGGCTGCTCTTTCGATTGATTCCAGCTCTGCGTAATCTTTCTGCTGGAGACTTATCGCCGCTTGAGGCGGCAGCTGTGCGCTTGTGCGGCCATACTCTGGGCACTGCGATTATGGAACGCCGTTTGAATGAAGTCGAATTGACAACGTCGGGTGAAGATTGAGCATGGGTGCCCGAAGAGTCTTCGAGCGAAAACAACTGCATAGAAGCACGACATCTCTTCATTGGACTGTGAATGGAACACCGCGTTGATAGCCGTGCCTTGAGAAACGAACGTTGTTGAAAGATGATGTCGCAGACGCACGAAACACGACCGATGCAAGAAAGATGACGTCAAACTGCTGAGATTGGTTTGCTGTTGAGGAAATTGGATCAAGATATATAAGTACGTCAAAACGTCAATCTGCGGATAATCCCGTTGGCAATCCCGAAAAATTAGGATGAGAAATCCTCAAAACCTCCGTCTTTCAACGTAAAACAACGAATTAATCAATCACAGCAGTTTGACATTCTGCCGACGGCCGACGGTGATCGCGTCGTCGCATCCTGTGCATGCGTTGTAAGTTGCACTGAGATTCTGCGTGTCAAGTAACTTGACTTATTGCTTCGATCTTAGTTGCTACTTGGTAGAATCCGCCGCGCCATCAATGAAGCGCAACGTAGGCTTCGAAGACTTGCGCGACCTTCGAGTGCGATCTCCGCGGCCTCTTGTTCAGGAGGCTGATGATTGTTCTACGAGTACTGACCAAGACTTCAAACGGCGAAGACCTTCAACGGACGACCAGGAGGCGATCTGTGCTGAGTTAGAGCGCGGGCGACCCGCCATCCTATCCCAGTCTTCGTCTTTCAACGCGGTTTGGGAATTTCCTCTCGAGCTCGACATCAACGATTCAGAGGACGCACAGTCGCCCTCCGAGCTCGCACGACGACCTAATTCAATTGCGTCACCGCCGTCACGGTTGAACACCCTGTTGAACATGTTCGCGGAGTGGGCCTTGGACGACCCTCGATTGTACTCCAGAAGAGTTGTAGACTCGATGCGAGCGGCAGTTAACGAATACGACTACTTCGATCACCTCGAGGAAGAGGATCTCGACGATTGACGTCAGGGCATCACAGCAGTATTGCAACACTTTGGTGACACCAGCGAGCTCGCCCGACGGTTTCAGACGCACGCCCCTCAGAGAGGCAGCCGACTACCATGCAGCGCCTGAATCACCACTCTGGCGAGGCGTTGGAATATCTTTGCATTTGTGAGCTGCATATTTTTATTATTTTGTTGATATGCGACTGGGAGACCTCGGAGCTGCTGCTGCTGCTGCTGCTGTCCCAACTCGCGACATTTTTGCCCCATAGATTTTCGCCTGTTTACTTGTATTTTCCATACCCAAGCCGCTGGAATGCATCACTCGTTGACGTTCGTGAAGAATTGATTGATGAATCTCTTCCTGCTGTATAAGTCACCGTGACTTGACTTGCTTTGCCGTTCCAATCGGAAGGCCTTGTCTCCTAATCACCACCAAATTTGAATTATTTATTTTATTCAATCGCTGAACGCCTACTGCATAATCGTAGTGCTCTCAGCCACAGCTAGAAACCTCACACCCCGAGTTCCAGGTTTTCTAGTGGCGCGTAGGTGAAGTAAACAGTAAAGGCGCGGCGTGGTTATAAGTTATAACAATAACAATGCTAAGGCCCAGGGCCCAGGCCCTAGCCCTAGCCCTCCTAGGCCAGCCAAGAGCCACGGAGCCAGGCGAGCCAGGTGTAGAATTCACAATCACAAAGGCCAATAAGGCCAAGTAGCTATTAGCTTTACCATCAGCTACAACATACAATTCATTTATTACGCAGCTAGTACTTAGAATCCTATCCGCTCAAATGCGAAATGCGGCCCATTTCTTCTTTTTTTAAGTCCATTAGTACTGCGCGCGCAAGCGCTGAAGCCCGAAGCCCGGGTGCTTGTTTACTGATGACTGCCGTGGGAATCGCTTTCGAAGCTGCAATGAGACACGAATTCACTGAGAAAAGTACTTAAACGTTTGGTACTCGGGTGTCGAATTGGCGCTACTGGAAGGTTGCTGGGGCGCTACCTCCGCTGATGAAGCGACAACGACAGCCGCGTCAGCAGCTGGCGCCACCGCTACTTCAGGTGTCACCACCGCTGCTGCTGCTGCAGGTACTTTCCCGCCAAAGATAGCCGCAGGTTTCCGGAACAGCGACTTCACGTGGTCCTTGTAGCCTTCCACTTCTTCCACCTCGCAGCCGAGCGCTGCCGCTGACTTCATGGCCGCTTCCACGTCGCTGTACGCCAAGTAGCTAGACAAGGAAGGGGGGAGGGAGGGGCGGTGCCAAGTAGACAAACGGAGGAGAGTAGCACATGTAAGGTCATCGAAAAGAATGGAGATACAGAATAGTGGAGGGAATGTGGGACATGAAGCGCCGTCTGCACCAAAGCATGGAGAAAGGGCAAAAAGGTAAAACAAATAGGCCTTCGTATAAATATGTATGCACATTAATACATTTTCTAAGCTCTTACGGGTCAGCTCGGTTGGTCACGAATTTGGCTTTGAGGGGCGGCGCTCCGGGACGCCGCGTGGCGCCGCTGAACACCGTAGACACGCAGTCGTCGACAATTGGGGTGTACCTGCGGAGTGGCGAATGTTGCGGCATGCAGTTAGGCAGGCGCACAAACGGTGGTAAGTGATGGTGCAATCGTGCTGATAGTGGGTGAGAAATGATGCAAGACGTGTGTGCGGAAAACGAGCGAAGGAGCGAAGAAGAACAGAAACTTCAGCGAAACGAAAAAGGCAAAAAAGATGCAACCTAAGATGGTCAGGAACAGTTCATAGAGTTCGTTTACGATGCCACTTCTCCCTCGCTCTCAATACTAAAGCCACCACAACACCCTTCGTATGTACCGCATAGTAACAGCTGCCCAGGCAAAGTGCGCGATGTGTTTCGGGCCTTCTAAGCCCGAGGCGCCCGCTGCCTTTGTCAGGCCTAGGGCTGTGAAGAGCTTCGCCAGCTGGTGTCGTAAACCCACGTAAGCAGCGGCTATCGACCACCGCAACGACACGTAGGACAAATGCAGCCAGTACGGGATTACCTGGGGAGGGGGGGGGGGTGCAGTAGGTTGACAGCATAAGGCAGCGGGTTGAGAGGATGAGGCAAAGAGAGGTACTATAGACCTTCATCTATTCTGGCCTAAATTAAATTGTGTACCTACAGAAAGAGTCATCTTGACTGCGTTGAGAACAACACAGTCTGAAAGCAACTAGCAGTGCGGTATGAAATTCGCAAAAAAGAAGAGGCAATAGCGGCGCTAGTATGCAAACTAAAGAGCACGTATGCGTGCGTAAGGTAAAGCAATTGAACAAAACATTTCTTTCCTTCATTCTGTACCTTCGGAATGAACTTGACGGGCGCTGGCATGGTGGCCATGTATGCTCGCGCAAAGCGGGTGTAGGACTGGGGCGAGGGCAAAATGGGCGTCGAGTCCAAGACCAGCAAGTCGTAGTCCAGCTTGGCCCCACCCAAAAGCTGCAAGTACAAGTTCAGAAACCTGGCGCGCACACACCCACGCACACGGCACCGTTCCAGCGGAGAGAAAACACGAAATGCACAGACAGACGTGTGATGCATGATCAAAATTGCTCAATGGATTAGCAAGGACAGTGGCCAGCTTCAAAAATCAGCGCCGGCTTCTTGGACAACCACCACATAGTATATTCTCATATCGAGTCATGTCATACAATCTAACAGCATTCTGATCATGTAATACATCACGTACCCGCCGCTCAGCACGTGGACTGTGTCGAACTTTCGGCTCAACGCGTGCGCTTTCACGGGTTCGCCTTCGCCGCTGCCTGCTGCTGCGGGCGCTCGCGCCATATTTTTCACGGCCCGGTACCTAAAAGGGCCACCAAGGCAAACACACAAGCGGCGTGAAAAACAGAGGAGATTGACACACTTGTCTCGTTTGGAGGAGATCTAGAGCCCACTCGTTCGCTCCATGAAATAGTATATTGATGCGCTATAAGAGCGTGTACAAATGGCGAAGAAGATAGACTCAAGTAAAGCCAATGCGCATACCATCCGCGAGGTTTGCTACAGTCCGCGATTTTCGACGACTGGACTACCTGTGAAGACAAAAGCGAAAAGGCGTGAGAGAGACGAGTGATGAATTAACGGAAGCCCTGCGCTCTTATTCCATGCGAAAACCTATGAATGTAAGAAGAAAAAAAGAGCTAGGAAATTCGCGATTTTCTAACAGCGGCCATCATCATTACCACGTCGTCGTATCCTTTCTTTTTGTAAATCTTTTCCACGAACGCGAGCTCCCCGTCGGTGGCTCCGAACCACCCGAGCACGAGCGCGGACTTGCTGTTCACCGCTTCTGCATGAGGCTGTAACACGCACAAAGATTCAAGTAAAGGATCATTATTTAATTAGAGTCAGGTGCAACAGTGTTTCCTGGCCCCGTCGTAGGTTCGTTAGCTGTTATTCCATACGCACTGGAGAAGAAACTGTTTGCACGCTAGGCATGGTAGGAGTTACCGTTTCCCTAGTCTCAAAGCATCAGGCCACAAGTTGCGCTTGCGAAAATACCTTGATTCCTTGTCGAAGCGGAGATTTAAAATTGGTCAGGGCTATCGGGGAGCGGCTAAGACCTGTCGTAATATGAGAATGGTTAATCGAAGCACGTCTTCAATCGCGACCCAAGCTCCCTCTCCATACCCGTTCATTAACATGTGTAACAGTCCACCTAGCCTGCCTTACCTGAATGAAAAGCTGCTACTAAACACGCTCGTAGCGCTAAAAGCGTTGCTGTGGCTCGCATACTTGAGTAGTAGCCAGGGCAGGCGTCAAATCTTTTCAAAGTTGAAGCAAGGTTGAAGGCAAAAATAATTTTGGCGGACAACTTGTTGGTGCAAAAGTAAGTTGGGTGGCTGATCCGTTGTTTGGTTGTTCGTTCGTTGGTGGTTAGTTGATTATTGGTTGCATCCAACTGTACAGTACGTAAAAGAGGGCTCCTCTGTAGAAAGTAAGCGACGGCGCGACGGCACGGCGGCGAGACGAAGCTCAGAACTCAGAACTCGTAAGCTACGGTGTAGCTAGCTTCTCGCTAAACGAGTGCCCTTGCATTTTTTTGTGTTCTCTCAAGCTAAGTCTATTACACCTTCGAACAACACTAGAGTCTTGAGCAGCCAATCAACGAAATTACCTACCGGCAACAAAATTTTCTGTGCGAAGGTCTCACGCCATGAGTGAAGAAGCTGCAATCGCCGAACCTTTGGCGAGGCTGCGCACACTAGACAATGCCATTGGTCACATAGAAGCCAAGCTTGCGCCAATTCTTGCAATGTCACGTGACGAGTTCGTAGCAGGGTTGAGCCCACTTGAGAAGGCGAAAGTGGACGTTGCGTTAGCATATGCGATGTCATCACTCTTTTTCGTGTTGCTGAAAGTGAAGGGCGGCGACCCAGCAAATCACGAGGTGATGGGCGAAATCAAGCGAGTTGGCCTGGCTTTACAGAAAGTGAAAGCTAAAGCTGCGCAGGCCGAGGGTAGCGGAAGTGCCAATGCCGGTAGCAGCAGCAGCAGCAGCAGCAGCAGCTCTAGCAGCAGCGGTGCGGAGCCGGTGCAACGCTTACGAGTGGACGCCGAGGCTGGCAAGCGAGTCGTAACTCACGCGCTAGCTTCTTCCAGTGCTGCGTCCGGCAAGATTAGCGCCCACGGCAGCAGTGATAGCAGCAGCAAAGGTAGCTCAGCGGGCGAAGGCAAACGAAGTGCCGGAAGTGAATCGCCTGCCAATGAAGGCAAGCAAGGGTCGAAAAAGAAGAAAAAACAGGCGAAATGATAGTGCAGAGTCCGCAGCTAGATCGGCGACAGAGTATCCTCACCCCAAAAACACCAAGGGAACACTAGACGTCCAGTGGCTCGGCTCAAATCCTTATCTGTAATACGTTTCATACCGTTCTTCATCAAAAATAGCATTGTCTGCTTTCTGCTTTCCTGCATTGACATTTGAATGCAATTAGAAATGAAAATAAAATAGCGGTATATTATAGATTCAGATAAAAGAAAACGGCGCTTCAACAGAACTATATCGCTGAGTTACTGTTGCCAGTTACCACTCAGAAATTATAAAATTCAGCCGGAGGTCGAGAATTTCCGAGGAAGGTGGTGATGGTGATGGATAGATTTAGAATTAAAATATTAAAACTATTTTGAGACAGGCCCCGAAGGGCCGGAATTAGAAGGTTAACAGGTAACAGTTAGGGATCAGCACAAACTAATCCTAAGAAGCCAATTTACAGCTTATCAGGCGCACATGCCCAAGTGGCCATGGAAGTGATGAATTTATAATACCGGCATACAGGTGATTTTTTCTTAGAAGCGAGAAGGGCAGTGCCGGTACCGGCGACGTCTCTAGCCTTCAATAAAATCAACGACCAACGTAGTCCACGGAAACTGCGAAACGATATCCGTTCTTCAAATGGAAAATGAAATAAACAGGGATTATGACAATACGCTGAACACCGCACTGAAACTATACAAAACTTTGAGCGCACCACGAGACCAATACGGGGGCACTCAGGGCTGTGGTTCGGGAGGTGGTGCTCCTGCTTCTTCCCATGGAAAGCGAGTCTCAAAGGTCTCGCCTTGCGCGCCCACAATCACCATTCCGCAGAGCTGCGACCCGCGCTCGTAGCATTCTTTGGCCTCGACCCACGGCTCGGTCTTCACGGTGCCCGGGGACGTGGGCGTGTCAAACTCGTTCCAGAGCTCTAAGTTGCAGCGGTTGGCTTTGGTGTACAGGCGAAGCATTTCCTACGATGCACAGAGAGAGAGAGAGAGAGAGGCGGGAGTACAGGTTACCGTTCACAAAGACGAGGGCAGTGCATGCGGATGCTTCATAAACAAAGTACGCCACCACAACGACAACAACAGAAACAAAAGAATATCTGGCATAAATCTTAATACCGGTAAGAAAAGTACCTGCCGCGTGCGGGCGTCCAGCCGCTCGGCCAAACTTTGCCGCTGCAAGAAATTGGCGATTTCGTTGGACTTGCCCGCCATGGCTTTTCGGCGCGCTTTTCGCTCCGCAAACTGCTCCGCTGCATCCCGCGCCGCCGCGGCTTTCATTGACGCGGCTTCGTCCGCCGCTTGCTCTTTGCGCAGCGCCGCTGCTTCGACTTCGGCCTAACACATACACCGTCAGCAGCACATAGCACAGGCGCGAGAAGACTTCGAAAAAGGTAAATAAGGAGGGGGAGGGGGGGGGCTTCAGGGGCGCCCAAAGGGAATACTTTCCTTCGTCGACAGCTAGACACACCAGCCTACAGAAGAGTAGTTTTCATCCACGATCGACGATTGCAACAAAAAAACCTTTACCTTGATTTGCTCGGCCGTTTTGCTTCTTTGCTTGGCGTTGAGGAAGTCTTGCTTTTCGCAGGTGTGCAGCGACCGGTGCTTGTCGCAGAGCAGCCGCCCGCAGGCCGAGCACCAAAACGAGTCGATCATCGACAGCACCACCAGGGCAGAAATCGGGCCAAACCGCTTATCCATGCATTTCGCGCCGCACTGCGCGCACTTGGTGCGCTTCAAGAAGCGCTTGTACGCCTTTGGGCTGGCGAGCATGGCTTGTACCTGAGAGCAGAGGGTGGAAGAATGGAGGAAATATTGCTCATGAGAGTAGCGAGCTTGCGGTAAACCATAAAACAATCTGGGGCTAGGGGTCGTAAGTACAGGCATGACCTATAACTGCTTGAATCAGTCAGAAACCAAAATTCAAAAGGCCTGCTATCGAATGAGTGCACCAGTCCTACCTCAGCTTTGGTTTCGTAATTCGAAGGCACTTCAACTGGACTCTTCGGTGTTGCTGCGTCCTCGCTCTCAGCAGCCTGAGCCTAGGTTGAGAATATTGTGAGGAGCAATACAAGAAGAACTTAAGCTTTATTGTTGCAAACGCTATGAGCAACTAATGTTGAAAAAAGCATTGATTGCATCTGCTCAGATTCGCCTTTGATTAATTGTTTCATAGGCCTGTCGTTAACGAAATGTGCGTGTGGGTCCAAAATTCTAGCACTGGGGAATAACTTGCTCCCGACAATGCAAAGTCAATTATTTCGGTCCTGAATGTTTCGCACTCGTCCTTTGAAAGAAAGAGGCATTCGCACACTACTCAACGTCGCCTCAAAACTCTTTGTTCGTAGTCTTTCGTCACGGCAGGTTCTTGATGGGAACAAGTATTTGTTCCTTCGCATATGTCTAGCCTAGAAAAGAGTTACCGGTGAGGCTGGAGCAGCTTCGACAGGAGCTAGAGCTTTCGATGCGTCCAATGATGCCATGTTTAGGCAAGACCGTGTTTCCGAGTCTACCTTGAACGAGTTAAAGAACAGTGCTGGAATTGAAGCTCTGCTTAGCTAGAACTGTGTGGAGCTACTGTAGCACTGGAGCACTGTAGCTATTACAGTCGTCTGTAGCTATAGATAGCAGCTAAGAGTTGCAGAGTACTAGCAGAAGCAGAGGTATTTCGCGTACTCACTGTACTGAATCCACTCAAATTCAGCTCTCACTCACAGATCACAGATCACAGATCACAGATCCCAGATTCACACAGCGTTTACTATACGCTGTGCACATCATAATATAACCGGAGCCACTGAACAAGACAAAGCGAGCGCTATTCTCAGCACTTTCAATAACTTACTTTTATAAGAAATATAGTGTAGCATCCTTGCTAGTGGAGTGCAGCATCTGTGCACCAGGTTAGAATTTCGCTGTGGGGATCGAGAAAAAGACTTCATACCGTTGAACCGTCCTGACACGTAATAGAGCGCTCTACGCTAGACCATCTAAGCCTCTTCGTATTTTATGCTGTTATGCATTCACTCAGGTGTATCGTGCGCAGCCTATTCTGCCTACACACTTCTTGGATGTTTGGCCGCCAGGTGCAGAGTTTTTTAGCTTTTCTAGTATTTTCGTGCCTCTTACCTTTGATAGCGGATGCGGCAAAGAGCTGCCCACCTGGCTGCAACTGCGTCAGCAACTCCTTTGACCGGCCTGATATCGAAACAACTGTAGTCGACTGCTCGTACAAGGGATTCGCTGACTTTCCAGTTAGCCTCCCGAATTCAACCACTGAACTCTACATCCAGGTCGAAATGCTTTGTAAATCATTCAAGTGTCTCTCAAGCGTGGAGGAGCCATCTTGCAATTCCTAGATCTGCTTTATTTTCTGCGAAGCATCTTGGATTTCTTAATTCTTCATTTTCTTTCGTGATCGTGGTGATGACATAAAACAGGGTTCTAAAATTGACTTCTTTGGCCCCGTGATCAATTCCACGGCATTTACGCGTGAGGGCACGCCTTTTATCACGCCGTTAACCAACCTTGAGGTATGTGTGTGAACCTATTGTGCCAGCCCTCTATGCTTCAATTCTCTTTGAATCTCGCTCCATCTGTATTTGCGCTCTTTCTGATTGCATGCCTACTCCGTTTCGATGTGAACGCTTCTGTTTTTCTCGTTTATCACAAGGTGCTTCGATTGGACAAAAACCCACTCACGAACATCAGCGTGTTTTTATTAGACCACCCAAACCTGGCCAAGCTTCAGTGGCTTTACTTACCGAGGTAAAGTGTAAAGGTCCTGTGCTCCTTACCTCGAATGTCCCTTGGCGCGCGTGCTTGAAGTGATCCTCGTTGTCTTTGTGAGCAATTTGGTGATGCGAGCGTGATGTTGTTGTGGTGGTATGACCCTTTTTGGACAGGGGCACGAAAGTGTTGGAGCAGAAGCCTTTGAAGCTCGTCAACTACGGTGTGCCCAACGGTTGGCGAGAGCTCCCAGGCCACCCTCTCGAGATTCGGGACTACATGGTTTGGACGCGCGATACCTACACACCCGTGGTGGACTCAGGGAAAAACCCGAATCCATGAGGAAACGGCCCGGGGTCTAATGATAGTGCGCAATGCCTCTCTAGTACTACTTTGGGACTTCTAAAGCCATGGCTTGTTTACCGGCTTTATTTAATGGAATCTGCTTGGCATCCAGCCACCCAGTAAACATAAAACTCATGGATTTGTATTTTCTTAACAATAAAACACACAACACGACGGCAGACAGTACCACCAAACTCACCGAACTACCCCCTTTCGAAACGCAGTTGAACTAATGAACTTAAGCATGAGAAATCCGGAGTAATCTGGGTCTTTTTGATCCCGCACATCCCTTTAATTCAAATAAATTATTCAATTCTCTCATCTCTTGATGCTGGAGCTAAAAACAGTAATTCAAACTTCGAATACAAAGCCAAATGGCAGATACACCTGTTCTGTGGGAAAATGTTTACGCGCATGCGGCGTGCAGCGCTTGCGTTATCGTTCGGGCAAGTCAGAACCTTATATAGAAAGTTTTAAATGAGCTGGAGAGAAGAAATTATCATTTGGCATTTGGCATAACACATAATACTTTCACCTCCCTTTGAAGTGCTCATGAAAAAGAGAGAAACGAATTAGCCCGAAATTTCGTCCATGATTTTGTTTCGCACTACCCATGTGGCTTTGGAATTATAAAGGGCCGCGAAATAAGAGCTATGTCAGCTGGTATGGGCTAGTATATCTGCCTCGGTGACGTAGGTTTTGTTGCTAGTCTAGTCTAGTTAATACTCTCCCAGGAACAAGGAAAGGCAAGTACACAGCAGTCACAGAGGCACATAAAGAATGCACTTGAGCTGCACATGCGCTAGCAAATTCGCTCCAGAAGGCCAATTAAGCATCAAATCGAAACGCCAATAGACCCTAATGCTGCTGGATCCTTTATGTTCGGCTTTTTCGTCTCGAGGCTCGCACTGTCTTCGTGGCTCTTAATCTCAGATGCACGCCTAAAAGCCGTTACTTGCATCGCAATTTCTTCTTCTTCTTGCAGTGCTAATCTGTCGTTACTAACTTTGAAGTACAAGGCAACGCCAGCTCCAGCTAATACGACCACACCAACCACAGCTCCAATGATAGCTCCAGCAGTAGAAGCGTCGGACTTGGCTTCGGATTCTGCGGTGGTTGGTTGCGAGGAAGGACTAGAATCGACCACTGGAGCTGCGACAGGAGTTGACGCGGTTGGCGCAGAATAGGGAGCTTGCGAAGGGTTTCGAGTTTCGAGCACAGTGGCAATCGAGGACGTGTCCACCATTGAGCTGATGGCAGCAAGATCTGTGTTGCTGTTCACGTTGGTAGCAAGGTTAGTGGTCAAGCTGGTAGAAATAGTCTCTTCATATTCTGAAGCAGACGCCGACGACGTGCTGCTCAAATCAGTGACCACGTCAAAGGAGACTGACACCGTGCTGGCAAGAAGCTTGCGGCGGTGGCGGCGAGCAGAGACGGTGGCTACGAAGTTTTTGATGTTTGAGGCATCTACCCCTACCGTAGTGGCAATGGTTGAGAGAAGGGCATCTTCTTCGGTGGTACTCAATGACGTTGCACTTATCGTCATGGAGAGCGCTACGGCCACGGTCACAGTGTCAACCACTGTGGGTTCAAAAGTTGGCTGTGGTGAAGGCGCTGGGACTGGCACAGACGTTGGATTCGGCACGGGATTCATTGTAGGCAATGATGTTGGCGCAGGCACTGGTAGTGAGGTGGGTTCAGGCACGGGAGCTCCAGTAGGCAGTGGTGTCGGCGGAAATACAGGCACCTTCGTGGGTTCAGGTACGGGTATCGTTGTAGGCAATGGTGTCGGCGGAAATACCGGCACTTTCGTGGGGTTTGGCACAGGATTCACGGAGGGCATTGGAGTGCCACCTTGCGTGGGCGCTAGCACGGGGGTCCCTGCAGCTTTGCAGACTCCCTTGAACTTTCCATGGACAATATTAGGGCAAGCTGTGGAGTCGGCGGCGCCGTTGTTGTCGGGCAGCGAGCTCATGAAGCCCGAGGTTTGAATGGTGCACGTCGACAAGCCCACGCAGTGGTCAAACATGGAAAAGGAGTTGGTCGCGCAGCACCCTGTAGTCGTACACGCGTATATATACAGGAGCATATCGCCGCACACAACAACCGATTCAGAGGCCGCGCACACGCATAATGGATGGCAAAGGCTTCGAAAGTGGTGTTAAATTGGAGCTCAAGAATGATACGCATATACACAACCTGCCTACGCAACAACATATACAGCCACCAATCCCCCCCCCCCCCCCGAATGAAATTGTTTTTAATTTACCGTGGTAGTAGAAAGGGTCGCCAGAGCAGCTTCCGCTGGGGTTGCCGTAACACGCAAAGGTGAGGGACTCAATAACCGAGCCGCTCAAAGTGGACTCGCAGTCGATGGTCACCTCCGCTTGTAGCGCGTCGGCGCTACTTTCCGAGGTTTGCACGCAGAATTCGGCGAAGCCATCGTCGGGGCCGGAAGCTACCCGCACGGTGGCGTCTTCGGCCTCGTAGTAATGCTCCGAGCCACAGCACGCCCGCAAATACCTAGCAAGAGTAGCGTGAGATTATTTATTTTTAAATTGAAAGGCAGACGAATGAAATTTGAGGTAGTAATTGGGAGTCAAACTGCGAATCTTTCATCAGAGCAGTGCATGTGCATGACAAAGACTGTAATCACGCACCCCGAGTCAGTCGCATCAGCAATCACGTAGTCATCAAAAGATCGGTCGTAATTCCACTGCCACGGTAGACACAGGCAAACAAGGGCCGAAGGGGGAGGGGGGAGGAGAGGGAGAGCAGTCAGGATCGCATAAGCCTTGCAAATAGAGAGCAAAGGAACACTAACAAGCAAGCGCACAAATACATCGTCCGTGGCAAACGTAGTACTCTACTGGAGTTCGAGTATCCCTGTGCTCAAGAAGCCCTCTAAACTCACCTGGCCTCCTCCTAAAGTCCAAAAGTTGGGCTGCGCCGTGACGTTGCCTTTGAAGCAGTACTTGGGCGCCATCCAGTAGGAGGTGAAGTTGTTGCCATTGGTAGTGCCGGGCTCCACCGAAGTCATGTCTTGTTGCACCGAAGGGTGGTAATGGTAGGGCATGCCCGTGTGAGCGTGCCCGCCGCAATCGTCCAAGTCTTCTTCCTGGCCGTCCTGCACATGCGGGGGGGGAGTGGAAGGGAAGAGGGGGGGGGCAAAGAAGAAAAAGGATAGAAGAGGAGAATGATAACACAGCCAGCTTAAAAACGAATACGACGCATGTAGACCGTGAACGACGCCAAGAATAGACGTGGTGCAAGTATCTCCAGACACGCAGAAGGTGCAGTATTTACCTGGGTGTTGGCAGTGTAACGGCCGTATATCACGTAGCCATCCGCAGCAAAGCCGATGATAGGGGGATGCTCATAAGGGCCCCCATAGTCCGACTGGTTGTACATGCAATAAGCCCCGTAAGGGTCGCCGTGGTAGTGGTAGTCCCCACCTTTGCCCGAATGACTGCTGCAAGCATCGCCTTCGCACACCTCCCAGACTACGTAATCGGCGTTGTCAAAGCTCGGGTAAATGGGCACCCCATTGATTGCGACGCCGATGGCGCCTGAAATCGGCAAACGAATGCCCAAATCGACGCCGCCGTCTTCGCGCGAGCCCAAGCTGCTGGGAATCAGGGAGCCGCCGTGCTTGGGCGCAAATGCCGGTGAGAACCCGTAGGCATTGGTGACGTTGAGAGGTATTTTGTAGACTTGGTACTGCTCGTATCTGGACAAATGGGGCCACAGGACGGATGTCAAGAGAAATAAGGGCGAAAAGGAAGAAGACTGAACGTATAGAAGCAGAATTTCCAATGGCGCACAGTGTTCCTGCTACCATCCAGGCCAAAGCACTGACCGTGAGCGCACTTTACAATCGCTACCGTCGGTCTCGGTACCGCCGGGCGGCACGGGAATTTTCTCTAGCGTGGAAATGTGGTTGGGGTAGCCGAGGCTCCAAACCACTAAAAACAAGTCGGTGCAGTAAGCGGCTTTGATGCCAACGTGGCTGGTCATGAAAATCTCCGCGAGCTGCGTACAGTGCGGCGAATTGGTTGTTTGGGTGCAGTACGGGTTGCATTCCCTGGAAAACAAGGTCGATCATTGAAATGAAACAAAATATTGAGTTATTAGTCAGAAAGGAGGAGAAGTTCAGACTGTCAACCGCCTACTAGCAGGATACGTGCGCGTAAAGGAAAGCGAATCAAAGAAGAAAGAAAAAACGAGAGAGAGAGAGAGTGCGAGGGGGGGGGGGGTATACTTACAAAGATTTCAAGTCATCTAGAAGGTATGTTTCGGCATTCGCCTCGACGGGCAAGCTCGCTAAGCTACATGTAGCTTGGTCGGAGACTTCGCACCAATGCGGCATGCACGGCTTTTCCGTTTTGGTGTCACATGTCTTGGACCAGTAGTTGATGATCTATTCCAACAGCGGGACACAGCCGTGAAGGATAACGCATTTGATTGAGCGTATGGTGATGATTGCAAGGTGTTACCATAGGCTGGCTGATTCTTCGGTTGGACGATACGGTATGCTCTTAGGATCTCGTGCTTGAATTAATAAGATACTTAAATCGCGAGCTTACCTCTGCAGTCGGAGCAGGGCTGTAAGTTGGTGCTGATGTGGCGACGGTGTCTCCACAGGGGGTACAATCCGACCTACAAACATTGTTGGTGGGGCCGTTGCCGTCATTGCAACTTTCGCCAGGATCAGGCTTATCGTTGCACTGTCCACCGTCCGTACACATGTCAGTGCATTCGCTTGAGCCCTAGAAAGAGAGAGAGAGGGGGGCGAAAACGTCAGACAAGATCAAAGCTCGTTACCTCACGTGCCACTGAGCCTCGATCAATCTATGTTATAAATTATAGCCTACGGTACTTGAATGGTAATTAAAGGGAGGACTTTGATATCTAATCAGACGTTGTGGCATGCCTCCCGTACCTGCAAACAGGTTGATAGCTCGCGCGGCTGTTCCAAGGCAGCAATGCTCACGTCCTCAGCCGTATCGCGCGATGGATCATTGGGCGCATGCCACATGCTCGGCCGTTGCGTGATGTGCGCTTGTACGAGGGCCAGTAGGCCCAAGCCGAGCACCCTCCTAGTGGCGGCCATGATCGAGGATCGAGGATGCGTGAGTGATTTGTGCTTCTTCTGGCACTTCGGCCACTTCGGCACAACAAGAAGGAGTCGTCGAAACAAAAAGTTCTTTCTCGAAATCATTCGACGTTGGACCCAATCACATCCTTTCTATTAAATGGAATTTGGTGGTTCGTGGTTCGTGGTTCGTGGTTCGTGGTCGTCGTTTTTTATGTACCTACAGTACCTACAGTACTACAGTACAGTACAGATCTGTTGTACATGTGCAG
>Ga0307931_1001297_pt1 | contig 16444 bp, 17 predicted proteins | sample OrgLakmetageno47_FD_201816 | JGI IMG/M metagenome (GOLD analysis project Ga0307931, IMG submission 201816) | Saline water microbial communities from Organic Lake, Antarctica - #47 | ecosystem: Environmental > Aquatic > Non-marine Saline and Alkaline > Saline | place: Antarctica: Organic Lake... | reverse complement strand
CTTCCGCCGCGCTATTTCCATTTTACCTCCGATCTCTTACTCTTAAACTTAACACCTCGAAGTCGGCGTTAGCTCCGTTGCACCTTACTCTTGAGCTCACGGCGCCTGGAAGTTTAGAGGCTTCTATCTTCTATAGTTCAAGTCCAAGAATTGGGAGTTCAGATGAGTTTAAGACTTCAAAGGCGTTTAGGCGTTCAAAAAGAGGCACTTTAAAGTTTAAACTTTAAATTAAAGTCGATATCGTGAATTCAGGCAGTGGGCTTATTGGTGTCTCGTTGGTTCATGGTGATGGAAAAAGAAGCGAGAGCGAGGTACCAAAGCAGGCGCACGGATCAATTTCCATGTGAACTATTTCCCGACACGTGGCACATAGCGCAGCACAAAGCCAGTTCTTACTAAGTTTTACACTTTTGGCGTTTGGCAGCGGAAGCACGCTTTCTTGGAAGCAAAGACGTGAGCATTGCATGATGGACAGAGCCAATCCCCTGGCCGCATCTCCGTCGCTTTCTTGGCATTGTTCGCTTTGTTGGACTCAGCAGCGGGCTTTATGGAAGCATCTCCTCCGCGCCCGCTTCTTTGCAAAGTATTGCCGCTTCTTCCTCCTTTGCCACCGCTCATCTGCGCAATGCCTCTGCCTTTTCCTTTGCCGCCGTTGTTGCTGCCGCGGGGTTGCAATTGTGCTTTTTCGCCAACTGCGCCGAGTCCTCCAGTGCCTGAAGCAAAAGCACCTGCCAAACCTCGGCTTGTGCCCTCACCGCCCATCTCTGCGCTGCATGAAGAAAGAGAAGCAATGTGGTCAGCCATCTTCAGACCGCTCATGTAGGCGCCTTCGATGCACGCGCCTCGGGGCCACAGCCAGTCTCCACATGTGCCCAGCTGCCCTGCTGCATCCCAGGCAAAGGCGCTGCCGTCGGTTGCCACCCAATGGTTGAGTGGCACGCCCGCGCCCCATAACTGGAGCTTCGTGTTGATGACCTCGTAGCTCTTTCCTCCTTCGCTGCCTGCTGATGCGGCGGGCGACGCCATTTTAAAGAAAGGAGCGGCCGCAGAAAGGAGAGAAGCGGTCACTTCTCGACAAGCATCAGTGCCCTCGAGCGCCTCTTGCGGCACTTTGTGCTGCTTTGCAAAGCTTGCAGTGCTGAGAAGCGTCCAAACTTCGCGCCTTCCTTGACCTGGGCTGCTCGTTTTCGGTGGGTACTTCTTGGTGTTGCTTGCGAGCCACGAAAGGACGGGATGGTTCTGCACGAAGCCTCCTTCAAAAGAGGGCGATTTCGACGAAGATGGCGACGACGATGATGGTCCATCTACGCTCTCGCCAGTGTATTCAACTTCAACGAGCAAGGAATATAGGCTGTTGAGCGTCATGGTGCGGGAGTCAGGGCGATCGTTGAATCGCACCGCCAAAAGATTGTGCACGGGGCTATCGGCGCCAGCGCCTTCGCTTAACCGGTGTGCGCACTTTCCATTGTGAGCCAAGACCACTGCACTCACGCAGTAGATGAGGAGACACACAAAAAATGGAAGTCAAACTACGAGCGAAGCATACGTACAATGGGATGTCCGATACCTACTGATATTACCGAAAGAATTGGACGCTTCGGAACAATTTTAAAATGTATAAATGACCTTTGTTGTGCCTTCCAATTTCTTTGCCATTTACTCGCAGCGACCAAGTCCCGTCGCTGTTCTTGCGGAGGCCGTTGCTTGGCGACACCCAGACGTCAGTTTGGAGGGATTGTGGCTTCAGCGCCTGAGCCATGTGAGAGGCCACGCCACCTAGGCCGCTCGCACCGCCTACCCAACGAACCTTCCCGTCATCAAACGGGGCAAACGTCCATGACGCCTCATCAGTTGCAGGAGGGCCTAAAGCTCCTCCTTCCACGCTCTTGTCGGAGCTGAAACGCCCAATCTTACTCGCTGACCAAGGTTTCACCAATCCAGCGTCGGCCCACGCACTGACTGCGGACTGAAAGTCCTCCGATTCTGCGAGGAAGAATTGCACTCCGTGGTCGACTGCGTATCCTGGCCTTGGCCACTCCCGGCTCGACGCTCGGCCACCCACGCCTCGCTTGCCTGTGTTCCACAATGGAAGTAGAACAATGCGAACACAATCTACTTAGTAGCTAGCTTGTTCAAGCGTGAAGCTAATGCATTATATTCAGTGGAGCTACACTGCACGAGACGCGAAGCCTGAGTTCTCTGCACTATTTCTAGCTTCTTCAAACATATTCTTCTATAGTCTAATGCGATGCTACTGCTGAAGAGGTCCAAGGAGCTCGTCAAAGCGTGCTTACAACTACATCCTAGCATATCATACATGCCCACGAGCTAAAAAAATACCTGTGTCATAGACGACGCATTCAAGCCCCAAACTCTGGAGACGAAGAGCACATGACCATCCTGCTATCCCTCCACCAATAATTCCCACTGGTGACGAAGCTAGCATGTTGAAAATGATCTGAGCTCGAAGTTTCTGTACTTCAAATTCGCTGCTAAACTACGATGATAACTATGAATATTTTTGAGAGATGTTTAACGCGAGACGGCGGCGAGTTCAACAAGCTACAATAATCTGCTGATCTGCTGCCAGCTAACGAAGGTACTTTCGTTTATTTCAGACTCCACTAGTGCTCGTTAAGACCTAAGTACTACGTATTGCTACTGCCTCTAAAAATATGAGCTTGACACTGGCTTGACACGTCATTGCGTCATTGCGTCAATTTTTGCTACTGCACTAATAGATTACCGTTCAAAAAATACATCAAATCTGCGGCTGTCTTCGATTCTTGATTGGTCGAAACTGTTTCTCGCGCCATGAAAATATCGTTGTGTTCAATTCGTAAACTTCGCGAACATAGCCCTTCGAGCCAGCCGTAGCCTTCTGTAATGATGATTTCTGTTCCGTGCACCTTCACATTCGACGAATGATCACGAGAAATCAGGAATGAAATGATGCTTAAGTAACTCCTCATTCTTTTCTTCTTGTTGATTCCTAGGCCAATCATGTCGGGCAAGAGGCAAACGCTTGCTGAACTGCTCGGAAAGAATGCTCTTGCACCTGGGAGAACTGAGGACTACACACAACCGCCAAGCGCAACTCTACCAACTCGAGTCACGCTAGCTCAAGCAATGTCACAACAACAGCCTCAACAGCCCCAGCAGCTGCCTCAGTGGTCGCACGCGCAAGATCGACCGGTGTCATCATCTGGACGCCAACCGCTGTCAGCTTTTCAAGCTCAGCAGGTCTCGAATACAAGCAATCACGGCTCGCACCTCGCAGACTACGTTCCCTCGAAAGCTCCACCAGCAAATTATCCAAATTTAAATCACCACTACGGCGCAGGAGTGCCGCAACAGCAGGTCAGACCTGGCCCACCGCCGGCTGCTGGAGCGAAAGTGCGCCGAGAGACGCCTACCTGGGTCACGGGCACGCTGTCACGCACCAGCGGCGACATGGCGCCTCACGACCCGTCAGCATACGCCAAGCGAGCTCAAAATCTCTCGCTTCGGCCCACTTCCAATTACCGCGTCTTTGGCGTGCCTCAAAGCGGCCAAGAGGAAACGTACACGACAACCGGCCAGGACCTGAAACCGCCATCGACCTGGGACTACGCGCAGCGGGCACCCAATCACGTGCGTGGACCTAGTAAATACTTGTTTGTGGATCTAGGGCTTGAATTGTAATTGTCTGACTTTATGCTTGTCTTGCACTTATTTGCACTTCACATCATCATAATTTGATTATTGCTCTCTCTCTCTTGAACTTTGCAGTCGCTTGAAATCGGAACGCAGTGCCTCCAATACCACCATCACTAGGCGTCGGTGCGCAGGTTGCTTCAAAAAGACACAAGGTGCGAACTCGTTTGATCATCCCCTTCGTGCAGGCGCAATTGGGTAAATAGTAGCAAAACAGTAGAGTATAGAACATTAAGCGCGAAAGCAGCAGGTACTGAGGTCTGAGGTGCTATCGAGTCCGTTTACTGTTTATATCTTAGAACGCTTAACACAGAGACATCTGAAATATATTACATTAAATCCATTTTAAGTAGAACTTCAGTATAACTCATAGCGCATATCGAGTAGTCGCGTGTATGCTCCGTGTTTTTTGTTCTACGAGTTGAACTCGGGCTCAGGAGGCTGACAGCAGGAGTCATAGAATTCAAAGAGGAAAGCAAACAAAAAACTTTCAATTCGTATTTCGAATGGCAGCATTTAACCACAAACCGCCCACAAATAAATATCGCACCAGCATCAGCCGAAACAAATTCAACCCACGTCATGGATATCCGACCTCAATAATATTAGGAGTCGAGGAGAAACGTCGACCGCTCGCGCTCTTGATGCGCCAGCCGACGGAAGCAACGCACGAGGTGGTTGCGCTGAGAAGGTTCGCTCACTTCCAGCACCAGCAGCGACGCTTCAGACGAGGTGGTGGCCTTGGCTGCGCGCGGGCTAGTGGCGTTGGCGGAGTTTGTTGAAGAAGTCGTGGTGCTGCCAAGGTACTTCAAGCAGAACGCTTTCTCGCTGTCCACAGTAATCCCTGCGCTGGAGGCTGCAGTCCCGCTGCTGCTGAGGCTCCAACTCGGCCTGCTCTTGAGCTTTCCGGGCTCAATGGCGGGGCCTTGGTCGCTCGAGTTGCGGTCTGCATTGGGCCCGCCCACAAACACGTCAGTCACATGTGCCAACACCAGCGACTCTCGCTTGGACCATACCAGTGTGAGGCCGCGCTTCGCCAAAAAGCGAATGGTAAACGTGCGCTGCCGGCGCTTGGGCTTTCCGCTCGAAACCCCTTGAGAAACCACCGTGATGCTCAGGCCACTCACGAATTGAGCCTGAAAGCCTGCGAATTCTGCGTCCGTAGCGTCAGCATCTCCTGAGAGCGTCAAGTCGTACGTAGACACGTTTTTGCTGGAAGAGGTCTTGCTCGAGGAGCTTTTCGACTGCTCCGAGGCAGTGCTCTTTCCGGCCACCGACGCCAAGCGATCCTTCAGCCGCGCGCCACCCTCTGCGGACGCTTCGTCGCGCTCCGAGTTGACCGAGTTGAACTCCGAGGACGCCAAGGACTGCCGCAGGGCTCGCTCGTTGTCGTCGTCGTCTTCGGAGTCGCGCGGCAGCGGCGAGCCGCGAGGCTGGTCCTCGTCTGCCATCGCTGAAAGCTTCGCCACATTCAACCGCCGCTCTTCCAGCGACTTGGCGGTTTCCATCGAGACGGCGTCTCGGCCGGGGGACGGCAGAGAAGATGACGCGTTTCCCCCCTTCAAGAGACCACCTTTCCCACCGCTGGGCCGATCGCCCACGCTTGAGCCGCGGCCGATGCCGGGGCTCTGTGGGCCCGATAGAGCGGAAGAAGCAGCGTCTCCAGTTGACGATTTCAAAGGCACAAACCCACTCGGCACGTAGAGCTTGGCAGCCTGGCTCGCGGCAGGCGACGGCAAGGAAACGCCCTTGTGCGCTGTCGGTAACCTCGACGCTTTCGCGGCGCCGTGAGCTTTTCTCAAGAGAATTTCAGTCACCAGTGGCCGGTTCACCATGGGCGCAGCCGTCAAATCCACGCCATCCATACTCCCGCCACCGCCACCGCCGCCGCCTGACTCGTAGCGCTGCATGGTCATTTTGGTCAAGAGCACCGAGTAATCTGCGCGGCCTCGCGTTAAGTCTTCTTCCATGGAGGCAATGGTCTTCTCCTTGGACTCGAGCACCGACGCGGCGGTCTCTGCTTCTTTCGTGAGCTTCGCCACCGTCGACGTTAGCTCCTTCTCTTTCAGCTCCATCGCATGCAACTTTTGTTTCAAGGTCGACACTACGCTGGTCTCTGATTTCGCACTCTTCTCGCGCTCGCTCTCCAGCTCTCGTTGCGCGTTCTTGAGCTCAATCCCGATTCCCATGGCCGAGCCTTCAGCAGCCACTTTGGCTTCTTTCGCTGCACTCAAATCTTCGTGCAACTGTGAGATTTCCTGCGTGACCCTCGTCAATTCCTCTTCCTTGTGCTCTGTGGAGGCGTTGGCTGCGGCCAGCAATTCTTTGAGCTCCGCGCACTCCTGCTCCCGCGCTGCGCGTTCATCCATGAGGCCGTCGAGCCGCTCCTTGTGCTGCTGCGCCATCGCCTCCGAGGCCGCGGTCTTCGCAGAAGTGCTGTTCAAAGCTTCGTTCATTTTCGAGGACAGGGTCATTTCTCGCTTTTCAGCTTCGCGCAGGGCTGCTTCTTTCGCTTCTCCGTGCGCTTTCGCCTTTTCGAGCTCTTTCTTCAACGAAGCAACGTCCCTCCGCAGCTGCACCCCTTCCCCAGACTCTTCTTGCTTCACCGCTTTTCCCAGCTCAATCGCCCGGCACCGCGCTGCGAAGTTCAAGCTGGAAATGGTTTCCGAGTGGTTGTAGGCCGCCGGGCTGACGTTCACGAACATGAGCACCTTCGAGCCGCCGCTCAGGGAGTCCTGCAGCAAGTAAGTGAGCTTGGAGTCGCGGTAGGGCACGTGCCGATCGGCGCCCTTGGAGGCTTTGCCAAGGGCTTGCATGACATTTCCTAAGGCTGACAGAGACTTGTTGATGTTTTGAGCCTCTTTCAGGCGAGTGCCCTGTCCAAAAAATAATAAAATGTCCGTCAGATGAGATGGAAGATAACAAGACGGCAAAACGGTAATGCAGAAAACATGTCAACATCAGTACTTGGAATGACATGAATGGAACGGCCAGAAGAGTTCAATCATCTTATAATATATCATGGTCGTACCGTGGCGTCGGTTTTGGCGATGCGCTCCGAGCCAGCCAAATCAATCAAGTAAAGCTTCGAGTTGATCATGGTGCCCTTGTCGAGGTTCTCGCCCGTGATCGTGATGCGGATGCACGAATGAGATCGAGACGAGCGCTCGTTCATGGAGTGGCCCCCCACCGCGCTGAGGCATAGAGAGATTAACGAAAGAAGAAGAGGGCAATAGAATAGGAAGAATTTGGAGGATATGAGAGTGACGTGAGGTGGATGTTGGAAAAGGTGCAGCAGTAGCATAAAGAATCGTGCACAAGTGGGCCGAACACACGTTAAGTTGAAGTGCTCTGCACACTGACGAAAGTAAAAACGTGTACGTTTTCTTTTTACCGCGACGAGTTGCCTCTGAGCATGAGGTCTTGCACCTCGGCGGGGGTGTGCACTTCAAACTGGGTCAAGCCCACCACCTCGCTGCCGGTTTGCGTGACCCGAATGTCGAGCGACTTGGGGGCCGAGTCCAGCCGCGGAGTCAAGAGGTCGCGCACTTGCTCGTTGTAGATTTCAAGCATCGAGACTTTGATCGAGTACGACATGCGGCCCGACTCGCAGCGGCTGTCGCGAATGTTGAACAACTCTTCGAAGGCGCGGTAGCACAAGCCGTCCGGGCCAGACCCGCCTTCCATCGTGTAGGTCTGAAGTATAAGGGCAATGAGTATACATACATTGAGGAGGAAGAAGATGTGTGTAGAGGTTTGGATATGTCTTCCTGGAAGCGAATAAAAGGAAGAAAATACATCTAGAAAGAAAGATGCGAATAAGTATAGAGAAAAACGGAGTTAAAGAGTGAGTGAGGATGATGGTGTATACCTTGCCGGAGCCAGTTTGGCCGTACGCGAATATAGTAACCGAAAAACCGTCCATGCAGCTGGTGACCAGCGGTTTCAATTCGTTGAAGACTTGTAATTGAGTGGACTGAGGACCAAACACCGTGTCGAACTCATACCTAGGGACAAATTGAGGCGGAGAGAGGCAGTAGCGAAAGTCCAGATGAAGCACAAGAATTAAGAGATGCACACACGTTCAAGGGTCTCCACTTTCGACGATCCAGCCCTAGTCTTTACTCTCCCGTTACTTTTCTCGAGCATCGTCTCAGTCTAATCTATCAGCTCTGAAGTGTCACTTACTTGTTGCCAGGGTCATTTGGATCAACTTGATTGTCGGAAGTGGGAGTCTTGATGATGATGTTCTCATCGGCGCCCTCGAAGGGATAAGAGGTGCAGTCCTGCCCCTTGCCCGAGTTGATCTCCGTCTTGTTGATGGGGCGCACTGTGGGTCATAGCCGAAAAGCGACAAGCAGGAATTAAGTTAAAGACACGCTTGATCGAAGAGATGAAAGGATACAAACAATGTTGAAAATGAATTGGACTACGGAAGCTTGTTCATAAACTCGACGGAAATTCTCCTAAGAGATGAACACACCCCTTACCTCGGCAAATGACGCGAATGTTGCCCATCATTTCAATCAGCTTGTTGTGGCTGATCTTGCGCCGCGCGTACTCCACTTGGTATTGCTCCTGCAAGTGGGCGTAGTCTTTCTCGAGTGCTATTTGCTTGTCGATCCCTTCCTCGCGAGCTGCAGCCACGGCCTTGCGGCGCTCTTCCTGTTTAAGAAGGAAGAAGGCAGTTCAGAGGGATGAAGGACATAGTGAGAAAAGAGGCCAAGTGGCCCCATATGCTAGGAATCAAGGCGCCAAGCAATTCAAACACAAATACGTAAAAGTGCGAGGAGCGCATTTATCAACTTCGTCAATCAAACCAACAAACGATCGATTCAAACTTCCTTCAAGCACATCATTCACGAACCTCCGACGAGATGCGCATCTCCGTTAACGCGTCCTCCAGAGAAGCTTGCCACCCGCTGTACATCTTTTCCAACATCGCCATGGTCTGCACCAGCTCGTTTTGCATAGCCGCCATTTTCTCGCGGCCCGAGGCTTTCACCGCTTCGATTTCGATCTTGTGCTGATGGTCCATGGCCATCTTCACCAGCTCGCCCTTTTTTAGGATTTGCACATAGACACACGACATGCATATGTTATCGCACAAGCTCACTCGTTTATGGTGCGCAGAGAGACCATCTTACGCTTGAGCTACGGAGTACTAAGTTCGCCATCTCTTCAAGTGCCGATCTAGGAACGCCTCACGCTATCCTGCTTTCCTGGTTTCTACCCATACTCACGACCTCTCCGCTCTTCAGCGTCTACTATCTGGAGCCCTCTTTAATTACCTGCTCTCGCTCCATGCGCCAACCCTTGGTGAGCTGCTCAATCTTCTGCTCGTCCTTTAGCTTAGCATTTTTGACATTGTCCAGCTCGAGTAAAGCGCCGTCGTTGTCTGCCCGCTCAGCTGCTAACTTCTTTTTCCTCTCTTCGATCTCTGCAATTACAGCGGAATGCAGAGATGAGATATTTCATTCATGGAGCCTTGTTGAGAGAACAGTCAGCGACACAACAAACAAGCAATCCTTAACACTTGATAGAAGCACGGAAAGCGCCAATTTCCACAGATAATAAGCTATTGAACCCTCGAAGGACAGAATTCTTCACCAAGCCCATCGCTCGACTCGTCTCACACAGAGCGTTTCCATACACGCATTTCGCAAGCGCCAGCACAACCAAGACGCTATCATCACACGAGAGCTTGTACTTAACTTTCTAAAGCCCAATTATGAAGACCTATATCGCTCACCAGCAATTTTCTCAACGCGTTTCTTCTCTTCCTCTTCCAGCGTCTTCTTGAGCTTGGAGTCTGCTCGAGCTTTCGCTTCCTCCAAATCCTTAGCATTCTTGAGCCGCTGTTCCTCGAGCGCTTTGTCTGCATCCCTGCTCGCTGACTTCTCGCGCGCAGCAGTGCGAGTGGTGATTGGGGTCTTATCACGAGTCTTGTCTTGAGACTTATCGCGAGGCCGCGTTGTGCTGCTATCCTCAGACGATTTGTCGTCTTTTGCGTCAGTAGCCTCGTCTTCGTCATCAGCCGTGGTAATACCTGCAGCGACTCCAGCAGCCTTCCCAATGTCCAGAAATCCTTTAAGAGAGTTGTCGTAGGTTACAAGCGAATCTTTGAGTTGGCCAAGCAGCGAAAACGTGAAGGCATTGGTAGCGCCATCGTCATTTGCTCCCTGGGGGGAATATCACGCATAGAGTAAGATAGTTATAAGATCATCAAGATGGCGCGGTGGTATCACGGGTAAAGTTGAGTATCAGTCCGTAACTTCTTATTTGGTGAGATCGATAGGGGTAACAAACTCCAGCTAGGCGCAGCACCGGCAATCGGTGGCCCGTCCTCATTGAGTGGACTATGCCTCCTTTTGAGAAGGCGTGCGTTTCGAGGACGGATTTACCTCATCGTCGTCGTCGGCATCATCGAAGCCTCCGAAGAAGCTGCCGCCGAACGACTTCGTCGTGCCCAATTTGGGCGGCATGGCGGTGTAGTCGCGCGTTGGGCACCAGACAACCCCACAACAACTTCACTCAAATGGACCTGTCCCGCACGCAGACACGCAGAGCAAGCAGCCGCAATCTCAGCCAACCACACGTCCCGGAGAAAAATCACGAACTTGACAAGGACCAATCAAGAATTCCCATGAATCAAGCCACGAGAAGGCCTGGAGCCTGGAGGATTACAGGGAGAAATTCAATAATATATTCCTTTCCGATTCAACCGTTCGTCTCTTTTCACTTCAGCACTTTACTTCCTCCGTGCCTGCCTCTGCCCATGAAGACAGTTGTATAGCGTGGCGCCTTGCGCTCATTAGCATCGTTGAAGCGGGGATTTTGCTACTGCAGTGTACCGCTGTCCGTGGAAACAAGCCTAGCTCGGAGTGCTGGAATGATGTCCAATCAACTAGCAGGTGATGTGACTCATCTAGTTGAAACAGAGCTCTGAATGGCGCCAACTTTCAACGAAAACAATTTCTTACTACCTTGGCAGTCTTCAAGATAGCGTTTAGCAGCTTCTTCACCACTAACTAGAGCAATGTAATTTAAACTTATGTTCTAGGCGCCCACGACCCAGGGTTGGCATTCGAGCAGGAATGGGTGCACGGCCTCCGCGCCGAGACGACAGCAGCAGCTGAACCTATCGAGCCGACAGGACAGCCGAGGCCGGCATGGCATGCCCCTACCGTCAACCCAGACTGGCGCCGTCGACCAGTGTGGGAGCCACTGCCACTTTGGGATCCCGGGCCTGAGCCACTGACCCGTAAAACGAAGCATTCACGCTCTCGTAGCGGCGACCTTGGAGCGAAGCAACCGATGGTGTACGACACCAGAGGGCGGCCTCGGCCCGCAGTTGGCACTGGCATGAAAGATTTGCGCGTGCAACTCGCTGCAGTCGCAACTGAAGTTGTCAATCAAGCTACCGACGCCCAAGAGGTTCACAGTGTTAGAGGCCATAACGAATGATTGCCCTATCCTCGTTCTACCACTCTCTCTATCTCTCGAAGCAACTCTCATTTTCAGCAATTTTATTGTACTGCCAAACTCTTCATCTATTCTATCATTAAATTCCTCTCATCACCACTTGTTGAACTGTGTGTGAAGGCGAGCGCTGCGAATGCCGAGTTGTCGAAGCGTGTCTCAGACGTGCGTCACAACGTGGAAGTCAACACGGTGCAAGGCGTGGCTGCGATTCAAGCATTATCCAAGGACCTGGCACAGCTCGAAGATCAGTGAGCTCTTAGTTCGATTAGACTAGTACTACGGATGGACGGAGGGCTGCTGTGAGATGAACCGAGAGAAAGATGGGATGTGGAGTTCACACATGTAGTGTTGATAAGTGCTCGATAACATCGCTCCATTTCGCTAGGAGGTTCTTTCTTTGAATACTTTTCTTCCCATTTCTATTACTGCGCTCTTCATACCTTCGACACAGGCGCACAGCACTTGAAGCACGGCAGCAGGCGCGCGTGGACACTCAACAGCGCTTCGACGACGCCATATTAGAGCAAGCCACGGCGGCCGACGCCCTTGTAGCGGTGCAGGCCTCGGAAAGAGCCGCCGAGCTGCAGCTTCAAGAGCAGCAATCAGCCGCTCGAGTGCTAGAAGCTAATGCCTTGGCGTTGGCCCAGCTACAGCGCGCGGCGACGGAAGCGGCTCTCGAGACTGCCGACTTGGTGGTGAGTGGGAGCGTGGCACAAGAGCAAGCTGCATTGGTGCTCTGGTTTCAAGGCTCCAGAGGCCGGCGGCACGCGTTTGGATTGCTGCGGCTGGCCGTGCAACGGTCTCGCCAGCGCAACAATTTCACCAAGCGGGCAGTGTTTCGGCGCACGGTTGAACTTCTCTGCAGGGTGCTGGCTGCTTGGCGCCATGCGAGTGGACGGAGCGCTTTGGCGCGAAGAGCGATCCAATGGCACCATACTCGAGCTGTGGGTGCAGCGCTGAGTGCGTGGCGTGAATATACTACATTCGAGCAAAATTTGCGCGCGAGGGTAGCGTCAGTCGGAGCGGCCTGTGATGCACGAAGGCTGCAGCGCGCTGTGAGGTTGTGGGCGGAAGTGGCGGCGCGGCGGCAGAGAAGGCGGCAGCTGACGGGGCGACGGGTAGCCCTCGCGTGTGCGATGGAAAGGTGCGTGCCCGTGGGCTCCACAGTCACGTTTTGATTTCGTACATTCTTAAGTCAATGAATTATATGACTTTCCACTTGTCATCACTTCGTACCACTCCTCTGCGCGCCTCCTCTTACTTGTTGTCGCCTCGGACACTCTTCTCGTGCTCATGCATTGTAAACTTGATATTCAGGTGGAAAGACGCATCCGAGAGGGCTGAACTCGACCATCGGGCTCACGTCATGGCGATGGCGCACTGGCTGAGGACTTTGCTCCGGCGGTGGCGCAGCTTCAGTGTTCACCAAGCTGCTGCTTGTAGTCAATTGGCGAGGCGAGCAATGGTCACACGCGCCTGGCTCGCTGCGGATGCCTGTTTCCAAGGCTGGGCGCAAACCACCCGTGGAGAGCAGATGGCGCGGCGGTGGGCCTGCAGGCGCTACCTGCACACGTGGAGCGCGCTGATTGATCCGTTGAGTGCCCACCAACGGTCAAAAGAAGCTCCGAATTGGTGGGCTCGTCGACGCATGTCTCGTAGTTTGATTGTATTCCAAGAACTCATTCACAACAGGCGCAGTGCTCGTCGCCGCGCTGCCATTGTGCTAGCGTCTGCACAGCGCCGCGGCTTGAGCTCCTTTGAGAGCTTAGCGTCGAACCCAAGTGTTCTCGCGGAGAAGTCGTTCTTAAAGTCGCACTTCCAGAGGCGCCTACTCTGGGCTTGGCATCTGATGGCCCAGCAGTCTGCGCTTACTTCGCGCCGAGCTGCGAACTTGCACCAAACGCACTGTTTTGCCACTCTTAAAGCTTGCCTCGCAAGCTGGCGTGCAGTAGTGCTCTTGACCCGGCCAGCTCGGTTGCAGTGGCAGAAATGGGCTTATCGGCGCGTGCTTGCGGCTTTAGCCTCGCACGCTGGCACTGCCCTTCGGGTCACTGTCCTAGCGCCCAATTCTTCCTCTTCGTCTCCGTCGAGTAGCGCCTGGCGTCGCCGTTTCCCTTCTTTAGCAGCTGGTGCTTTAGGCCCTACCAGCGGCAGTGTTCGCCACCCTCGCGCCCTCATGCTGTCTTCAGGACTGCCCCTAGAAAAGGAGCATACTTCAACAATAGAAGCACCGGCGCAAGCCACTGATCGTCATCCTGAGGCATCCGCTATCACAGCTGCTCGTATAGCACCTCTACCTCATGCTGCTCCTACTCCGCGTCCCCTAGCAACCAGTGTGACAACAACAACAGCAGAAGTCGCTCCCGACGAATTGTTGATGTCTCGCTTGAGGCCGTTGAAACTCAAAAATGCTCTCAGGCATTGGGCTGAGACAGCTCATAGCAGTCGCCGTTTGTCACAAGTGGCCGATGTAGTGGTCAGAAGGCAGCGAAGGAGTTTGGCTAGACGATCAATTCACATGTGGACGCTAGCAGTGATGCGCAAGGTATTTATGCGCTATAAAAACTTACTTGTTGTTCATCTGGACTACCTTTATCAAGCCTGTGCTCCATTCTTCGTCTCTTCCTGTAGGCGGCAACCTCGCGCGGTGCAGGCGTGCAGAGCGTGGCCAAGGTTGTCGATCGCTTAGAAGCTGCAGCGGCGAAGCTCGAGTCCCTTCATAAAGGCGGGGAACGCCTGAGTGAGCGGCGGAGTGCCCTTCAGGACCAACACCGAGCTCTCACCACGTGAGCAGTGCAGATCTCCTTTGCTATAGTCATCATATTTATCATATCCTCTCAGCATTATCTTCTTCCATTTTGACTCCTTTACGTCGCCTCAAGTCAAAGGAGATATACTTTCACATTCTCAAGCTTTCCTAAATCCCACCTTGGCTCATGTCAATAGGTTCACGCAAGAGCGAGAGGCGTCCGATCGAGCCGCGCAGGAGATCGCCATCGCCCATCAAGAAAAAGCCGCCAATTTAGCGCGCGAGATTGTGAAGGTCGCTCGGCAAGGGATGGAAGCAGAGGCAGCGCGCAAGAGCTTGCTTGAGGCCACGAGTAGGCTCCGAGCGGACGAAGCTGCATTGGCAGCGCGCGAGGACCAGGTATGAAAAGGGTTGGTTTGTTTGGTACGGAAATAATCTGTCGGGTATCGGAATTTGAGGGGTCAGAAGAAAGGGAAAATGATGAGATGTAAACAGAGTGGAGAGGGACGAACGAAGATACTGACCAAAGATAAAACATAAAAATTGTACTAGCGAGGGGGAAAGGACGACAAATAAACAGGGACCATTAGGTGAATGAGTTAATAGCAGCCTCATTGCTAACAACCGCTTCTCGTTACTGCTTTGGAGCTTTGAATTGTGCCTTGACATGCATGCATTTCTTTGTTTCTGGATTCGCAGCAACGAGCGCAGGCCGCAGCACTTGCAGCGGTGTCCGCACAACGACGAGCCGCTGAATTGGCGGAAGCGCGCAAGAGGGCACTGGCAGCGCAGCAGAAGGCAGAAGCCGCAGAGGCAGCACTCCAGCGCGCAAAAGCCCACGATGACGCACTGCTGAAAGAAGCCAATGACGCGTGCACAAGGTGATACTGATCGATGATAGGGCTTCACATGATTTATGATTCCTCAAGGGCTTTAGGTCTACCTCCTCTCACCATTAATTCATTTGGAACTCTCTCAAACCACTCAAAGACTTCCCGATGATATGTTCTTCACCGTTCTTGCTTTCGGTGTTTCTGCTATGTTAAGGTCGGCGGCTGAGCTTTCGCGCCGGTCCGAAGCCCTTGACACGCTGAAAAGAGACCTCAGTGACGCGCACCACCAGTTGCACAACGTGAAAGCGCAGACCAGGCAGAAAGAAGAGGATAGCCAGGCCACCACGCAGGCTGCGTCAGCACTGAGAGCCGCACTGTCCGAGGCACATGTGCTGAAGCGCGCAGCCGAAGAGCAGGTGTAAAATGAGATGGGAAGAGTGTTTGTTTGATTGTATGCGTGTGGAGGGAGATGCGATCTTGTGTAATGCAATCAATAGCACTTCCTGTCATTTCTCATTCTCCCTTGCTCTACATCCTTTTCATGATACGTGTTTATCAGTTTGTATTATTTTCTCTTTGCCGACAGCATGCGTAAATTTTACTTTTGATTAAATGTTGTATCGCTTGTGATCCTCTATCAGGACGCGCGAGTGTTGGCGTTATCTCGTCGAGTAGCCTCCGAAGAAGCTTCCCTTCGCCAACTCCTTCAGCAGGTGCACCCACCATCTCAATCTCAAGCTCGTGGATTCGACCTGGAAGCTTATCTGTCGAGCCTGCAGTCACCGCCGCCGCCCCTGGGGCATGACGATGTTAATCTTCCCTTTCATGATGCGCCGCCTCACTGGTTGACCGAAGAGCTACGACATGACCGGAAGGGTGGTGACACCCGTGACATCAGCAGCAGCAGCAGTACGGACAACACTTGTGATATCACTGCCGCTGCCGTTCATGCGGGTCTAGAACCGCCTCTTTACGATTACCACCCGCCTGCTGCTGCTTCCTCGTCCGATACTCGTCGTCGCCCGCCTCTGCAATCGAAACACCATCCAAAGCCAATGCATTCAGCTGCACCATCACAGCAAGTACCACCACAGCGCCCGCTGCTGCCCCGCCCTAAAGTTGCACCTTCAGCTCCAGCGCCTCTTTCGCATGCACCTCCTTCGGATGTGCCTTCAGCGTGTGCGCTCGGTGCGCCGGTGCCTCCTCCGCACGTGCCTCGTGTTCCAGTACCGGCATCCTTGGCCGTACCTCACGAGGCGCCTCACATTACATGGGAAACCAACAGCGGTACAGCACCGGAGGAAAGATGTCAAAAGTCTGATTTTCCCACCCGCATATCAACCAGTGCCCGCGAATCAGGCACTGGCGCTGGTGATGCAGCTGCAGCTGCTCCGTCCACGCTCAAGCCGCCGCCGCGCGTGTGGGCTGGAGCATGGGTTGGCGGGGCTAGCCATCACCACCATCAAAACCATCAAAATAATCAGCAGCATCAACATCAACGAGACCATCAACATCAACAGCAATCTGCGGCGACAACAGCAACCGCAGCAGCGCCAGCCTCCTCTCAGCCCTCGATAGACCCACCGAAAGCGTCAGTGAGTGCTGACCAGGAAGCCTCTGCTAGGTCTGAACCATCGCAGATGGGGCCTTCAGCAGTGGCGCTGGCAGCGAGAACGGCGAG
>Ga0307931_1001296_pt1 | contig 16446 bp, 19 predicted proteins | sample OrgLakmetageno47_FD_201816 | JGI IMG/M metagenome (GOLD analysis project Ga0307931, IMG submission 201816) | Saline water microbial communities from Organic Lake, Antarctica - #47 | ecosystem: Environmental > Aquatic > Non-marine Saline and Alkaline > Saline | place: Antarctica: Organic Lake... | reverse complement strand
CTTCCCCATGCTCAGCGAATGAAGAGAGGTTAGGCGAAAGAATGCACGATTAAAACAAATAAATACGATGATTGTGTACTCGTTATCAGTCAGGAGCTCAAAGGGGACACTACTCGTCAGATTACTTCAGCAGCTACAGCTCAGAGCTCAAAAGCTCAAAACAGATAGTTGTTGTTTGTTGTTGTCGATTGTCGATGTGACGTCGTGTCGTTGTTGTGACGTTGTGACGAAGAAGGAAGGTGAGGACTTTTTTTTTTTTTGGCACGTGTTCCCCCTCTTGGAACATGCTCGTATCTGTACAACAAGCTCGTGAAAATCTCAGCCGAAGATCGCCTCGTCTTGGAGCTTCGCAGAGGCCACCGCGGCAAATTGCACATATTCGTCCGCGACCTTTCTCGTTCGTTCAGTTACGATGTCGTCGTCGTGGTCATCTTATGACCCCACTAAAGCTATGGTCGACATGGGGTCAGCGGCGGTGTCCAGTGTCCTTGCTGCGAGTCCAGACCTGGGGTCGATGGGCATGGAAACGCCCCCTGTTACTCGGCCGCAATTGACAGGCCAGCTCTCCGAACTAGCGCAGTTGAGTGACGGGTCCTCCGACGAGGAGGAAGAAGAAGAGGTTGAGGAGATTGACAATTTTGAGTTGCCTGGCGCCTCGCTGATCAATGGCATGAGCAACGGGCAGGACAAGATACAATTTACTTCCAATCCCCTCGCGCGGGTAACATCAACGCATGATTCTTTACTGTCTGATTTTAGTAAAAAGGACAAGCAACAAGGCTTTTTTGTCTCCAAGTAGGCTCATTTTGATCTCATAGCTATCTATCAACCGCGCGGGTTGCTTGCAACAGGAACCATCGGCGCAGGCCGCAGATTCGTCACCACCACCAATGCAACGGAACGCCAGCACGAACTTAAGCGATGACGAAGCGGAAGGAGACGGCAGCAGTGCGGGCGCAGATATCGATCTTGACAGCGGAGTGCCCTTGGCAACGCGAGGTCGAGCGGTGTCGGCCGTGGACTTGAGGTTTAGAGTGGCCGCCGTGGCGCCAGCGGATGCTATGAAAGGAGTGTTGGGCGGCCTCAAAGCAAAAGCAGACGATTTCATGGCGAGGCTGGAAGAACAGGTAAAACATATTAGTCTCTTTCTAAATGCTTAGGAATTGCAAGTGCGACATGCACATCAAGGATTTTGCTGAGTAGCAACAATTGCCAACGAATGCTTGAAGTTTCTTTCAGTGCCCGATCTTCAATGCGATCTGTTTTCTTTGATCTTATTTTTCGTCCTTACCCCCCGAGTATTTTCTCAAAGATTCCTCATTTGTATTTTCCATTTCACGTTGTGCGCCCTCCGCGTCTGTGTGCTTGTGCATTCACAGGAGAGTCTGAGGGCCGCGGCAGAGGCCCGCGCCAGCATACGGCACGAAACCCCAACAGAGCGCCCGCCCTCGGTGATTACCTTTCACGCCTCGGTGAGCCGCACTTTCGGGCGGTCAGCTCGGCTCCTGGACGTGGACCTTGAGGCTCGCACCGTGGTGCAGGTGCGCGCACGTGTTTGTGAGAATATGCTGCGCGCTGTGATGGCGTGCTTCTCTTCTTTCTTCAACACATCCGCCCATTCAGTGGGTTCACTATTGGAAAGGAGTTTCTATCTGCCTACTCTTCGTATATTCACACACACGCCGATGTGCACGCTTGATTCCCTCCCTCCTTCACACACACATTTACGTTCATACGCGCGCCCACACGCACACGCAAGCAGGTGGAAGGGAAGCAGCGCAAAGTGGTGCACTGCCACAAGTTCATGAGCTTCACCGCCGCCAAGGACCGCCCCGACGACCTGGTGTGCGCGATCCGGATGGACGACGGGTACGGGAACAGCAACCACGAAAAAGCCAAAGTGTGGCGTTTTGCCGACGAGTCCATGGCCCAGCGGTTCCGGAACCTGGTGAACTTGCTCAACACCAGTGGGCGCACGCTGCTCGACGTTTTCAACGGAATGGACAGGAACAGAAAGGGCTACCTGAACGTGCTAGACGTGGCGTACGCGCTGAAAGGAGTGGGGCAGCCGGTGGAAGAGAAAGAAATTCGAACCATGATCATGCTGGCGCGCACCGTCGCCACGGTGCAAGCAAAGAGCTCGGCGGGGACGGCGACCGGCGGCGTCGCAGCGGGGGCATGGGCAGCGCCTGGCACCGGACAACAAATGGGCCTCACGGTGGGTGATAGGGCGATAAGATGCTCTTCCATTCGCTCTTTTGTCAGCTCTTTGGTCATTTCGTTCTTTGTTTAAATCTCCAATTTCTTTCGTTTTTCTTTTTAGTTAGTTCATCACTTCGTGCATGCACCTCAGTGTCGATTTAATTCCCTTCCTTATGCATACATGTGCGCGTGCATCCTGCGCACGCTCAGGTGGACTACGCGACTTTTTTCGAGCTCTTCGCGCACTCTGGCCAGCCGGTGCACACGTTGGAAGAGTGCTTGGTTGCGTGGCGCGCAAAGTTCGCAGCCCTCGAGTCGGGCGGTCACGCGTCGACCTCAGCCGCGTCCTCTACGGGAGGAGAAGCCACTGCCGCCGGTGGTGGTGGTGCCTCGGCGAGGCCGACCAGTGGGGTCTTTGGCATTGGCGGCCTGGGCGGAATTGGTGGGCAACAGGGGCAGTTGGCGTCAGAAACGTTGAAATCCATGACCAATAAAGTAACGTTCCCGCCACTACTGCCCGGCGAAGAACTCGTGCAGTTGCCCGCCACGACGGGCCAAGCCGCGGAGCCGGACATCGGCGGCTTGCGCTTCAGTTTGGGCCTGCCAAATGCGGTGCTGGCCCAAGACGGGCGGCTTCGGCTGTCCACCTACCAGCTCGTGCTGCGCGCGTCTACAGGGGGACGAGGCGCGAGGCACCGCTTGCCAGAAACTTTCGAAACGGTCAACGAGTTATAACAAACAGAAAAGCTACTGTGATGAGTAGTACTTTGCTTCCTGCTAGGGTAGGAAAGAGAAGGCTGTCGATTTCTTACTTCTTTTATCAATTCAGGGATGCTTTGCACAGCAGAGTGCAGAGCAGTGTGCACAGTTTTACCTTACCTATTTGCCACTCTTCTATTCTGTTTTATGTTAGATGCACGTGCCCTGGGGAGTGGTCGCTGCTGTTGAAGAAAAAGTGGTGGCAGGCGCCGCGCACGTGCTGCTCCTCTGCAAAGACTTGCGAATCGTCACCATTGCGTTCGAAGGGCGGACGCATGCGCACATGGCGCAAAAGTTTGCGAAAGCGGCGCAATCGCTAGCGTTTACCAACGGGATCTCGCCAGAAAGCACTTTTGCGTTCAAGTACGAAGTTGCTAGACGCCACTAACATCTCGTCTGTTCCTTTTATTTTGATGAGGTCTTTAATATATCTTCTTTCTTATTTACTTCTAACATGCCGGTACCTTTCCATCCCTCCCATTTCCCTGAAGGTATCGCCCGGTGATGAACCCAAGCTTGGTGCCCAACGGGTGGTTGATTTACGACCCTCTGCAAGAGTTCACGCGGCAAGGCTGCTTCAATGCCGACGGCACTTCCACTGAGTGGTACTTGGTGGACAATTCGGCGTTCAAAAAAGCCCCGACCTACCCGGCCAAATTCGTGATGCCTCTTCACTTGACTCCGGTGCGCATAGAATCACGCACATTTGCACATACACACACTTTTACTAAACTCTGGTGTTCTCAACTGTTTTCTCTTAATATTCCTACATCCTTCCTTATTGTAGCGTTCCTCTTCCTTTCGGCTCCCCTATACCCAGCTCTGGAGCGAGTGCTTCTTCATCCTTCTCCCTCCCCCCCCCTAACTTCTAGAAAGAGTTCAAGGAAGTGGCGAAATTTCGGTCCAAAAAGCGCTTGCCGGCGCTGACGTGGCAATCGTCTCACACCAAAGCCTGCTTAGCCCGCTGCGCGCAGCCGCTAGTGGGGGTCACGGGTGCAAGATCAGCAGCCGACGAGCGCCTCTTGGAGCTCTATCGCTTGAAGAGCGATTTAACCTCACCGCAGTCCCAGCAAGACCTGCATGGGCTGTATCTGGTGGGTGTTTTTTTGCATAAATGGCTTTGAACTTTACGCTGTTCTATCATGTCTACGACTGCTGTTCCTCTCTTCGTTGTTACTGCTGTTCTTATCTCGGATGCCATTAAAGTATGTTTCACAGTCGTCTAGTCTAGTCTAGTTAATACTCCCCAAAAATACAAAGAAACACCACTGTGGCAAATAGCAACAGAAAAATGTAACCTTCAGAACAAGTCTGACTGGGCTGTCACTACTACTAACCTTCAATGAACCATGCATATCAATCCCAGATGGATTGTCGAGCGGCCATTGCTGCGACAGGCAACTCCCTCAAGGGCGCTGGCGTCGAAAACGCGAAAAACTACGTGAACGCGACCTTGAAGCACTGCAACATCGGAAATATTCACACCATGCGGCAGAGCTTGAACCAATTGGCTGATCTAGTGGTGCCCTCGCCTCTCGCTGGGAAGGTACTGATTTTAACAGGGTTGTGACGGACTCGTGTAGGGAAATTCAAGCTGCAAGTCTTACCTTTGATATGAGGCGCATGCCTGTTCGCTGGCCAATGAACACATCTTTTCCTGCATTATTTGCTTCGAGTTTTGAACCTTTTCGCGTGTTTCACGTTGTTTTTTTCCAGGCGAAGCGGGACGCCGAGCTGCGCTTTCTGAGCTCGTTAGAAGAAAGCAAATGGCTGCTGCACGCGCAGTTGACTTTGGAAGCGGCGGTCATGTGCGCAGAGAAGCTCCACCTGGAAGGTGCTTCAGTGGTGTTGCACTGCTCCGACGGGTGGGACCGCACTGCGCAGGTATGCTGTGGTGTGCAACCCCCTAATAGAATTCGCCAGTTGCTGTGCACATGTGTCTTTGTTTTTGGTTTGCTACTGCATGGGTACTACAGTAGTATGTGTACGTTTGGTTGAAGTTGATGTATTCGATTGATTGTGTGTGTTTTTTTTGCATATTTTCTGCTCACCTTTTCAATCTACACCCTGGTCCATTTTCTCCTTCTTTTCTTTCCCTCTTGCTTCAATTCCTAGGTCTCCTCCCTGGCGCAAATCCTGCTCGACCCTTTCTGCCGCACCCTGCGGGGTTTAGCGGTGGTGGTGGAGAAAGATTGGTGCAGTTTTGGGCACAAATTCAGCCAGCGGTGCGGGCACGGGACCACTACGAAGACCCAGGAGCGGAGCCCGATTTTCTTGCAATTTCTCGACGCGCTCCACCAGGTCACTCCTCTCTTTCAAACTCTTTTTTTCTTCTTCTTCGAAATACCGTCGAAGTAGCTGAAGGGTGCTTGTTTCTGCGCTCAATTCTACATGCGCATACAGCCCCGATGTGTTTTATGACCGTTTCCCTCTTTTCCATTGTGGTTCTGCAGATCATGCGGCAATACCCCGATGCGTTTCAATACAACGACCGGTTGCTCGTGTTTTTGGCCGACCATTTGTACAGCGGGTTGTTCGGCACCTTTCTGGGCGACTGCGAGCGGGACCGGGTGCGAGACTTGCAGTGCCCTACCAAAACCACCTCGGTGTGGACGTATGTCCTGGGCACCGCGGACCAATTCCTGAACCGGCAGTACGTGGTTAACCCCCAACCGCTGTGGCCGTCCACGTCGATGAAGAAATTGGTGCTCTGGAGCCGCTACTACTCGCGCTGGGACCCCGACGTGTGCCCTCGCTACGACAAAGTAAGGCGCAGAAGTAGAAAGGAAATAGAACGGAATTCAGTAGATTTGAAAGGGACAGAAAAAAAGGCATGGAGTTTGAGTTCTTGTGTGCGTGTTTCTACCACTCCTTAATTGGACCCTCATCTGTTTGTTTCTGTGGTGATGCGCTGTGCAGGATTCGGACTTGAGCTGGCACGACGATTGGGGTTCCATTTTGGATCCTAAGAAACCTGCAGCAGCAAGTTTGGCCACACCCACTACTAGCGGCCAGGATTCTGGTAGCAATGCCAACGCTGCATCCTCAGGTGCGGATCCTTCGTCTGCTGCTGGTAACGCCAACAAGGCCTCCGCACCTCGGCTCAGCCTGATGCACGGCAATGCCTACGTGCCGCCTCTGCCGCAAGGCGCGCGCCGGCAGTCGTTTCACCCGCCGGCGGCACCTCCCCCTCCACCGCCATCAGTGCCTCCACCCTCTGTGCCCCCAGGGCACCAAGCCCCCTCCGCAGGCACGCAGCCACAAGCTCCTTTCCCCGTTGCATCGAGCAGTGGCCAACCGGCTCCTCGCAGCCCGCCTCCTCCGCCTCCGCCGCCAAATATGCCCGCGGCGCCTCCTCCTCCTGCTGCTGCTCCGAGCTCAGCACCGAAAGCGGGTTCCACAGGCAGCGCCTTCTTGCAAGCCCGAACTATGGGCGCTGCGCTTTCCTCGTCGGACATATGAATTCCCTGGCCTCGACTACGTATGAACTGATATGCACCTTCATTGCGCCAAGAGCACGATGCCAAAACAGGACCACGCATCCAACTGCGCATATATATAAATTCCTGTTGGTGGCGTAGCTAGTTGCCCCGTGAATTAGAATTTTCGGGGCGCTGTACAAATGGATATGTGTAGATACAGCACGAAACACGCAGGTCATTTCTGAATTTGAAATTTTATGATATAAAAATGGCAATGGCAAGATGACAAGAAGGCGCGAACTTTGACTCATTTGCCCCCGCATTTTCTTCGCTCTTTCCGCGGCGTATTCAACTGGGGATGCTCCCTAGTTCGGGCTGGAGCCTAGGCTTGCTTTTGGCTTTTGCCTCTATACTCCGCACTCCGCAATGTGTTATGTTGTATCTACATAAATCAGCAAAGCACCCTAGAACTTCAAAATGATTCCGCCAAGACCGAGACCGACATGTAGAGCATGCTTATGAACGGTGTTCAAAATTCTTGTAACAGAAGACTAGCATATACAAAAAAGAAATACTTCATTAAGAAGAGGGCGTATCATTTACACTTCCCCGTCTTCTTAATGGTTGACACTGCCATGACTTAGGAATTGGTCTCGCGAGGAAAACTGCCAAGTTCGCGTTTGCCCTTGAGAAAATGTGTTTGCAGAGCTCGTCTACAAACTCAGTACTAAGGCCAGGTACAGCACCATCTTCAAGTGAGATTTTTGACGACAAGTTGCTGGCATCTGCTACGTTGAGTTGCAGAGGCGCGCCCGTCTTCATGTCGCTCGGAAAAAAATCTGCGCCCAAATTATCTTGAATACCAAGATGTGTAAATATTGGTTGAAGGAAAAGCGCCAGTTTGGCTGCACTCTGAGAAGCAATTTCCATGTCTTCCTTGAATACTACGGTAAATGCAGCTCGATCGAATGACTTTGCCCAGCGCTTTAGGTTATGTACGTAGACACCAGTGCCGAGGTATATTCCTAAGCCGCCGCGTTGGACCCGAAAGCGTAAGACAGAAGAACAGCGTAAGTACATGAGGTATTTAGAGTAGTGTGTGACCGAGTATTAAGCTCTTACCTGTTCGCCATATTAGCTCGCCTGACGTTGCCTTGGCAAGTTCATCTTTGAGTGACTTTTTAAGAGACTTCAGATTCTTGTATTGGTCACGGCCTTCCCTCTGAAAACGAACATGCATGGCATGATGTGAGACAGCACGTCGAATGGGGCATCGCAAAACTACCACCAATCGAGCAGCTGGTAGTGCTTGGGCAACCACAACTGGATTTGCCATGGCGAGGTAAGTCGCCGAGGCTTCGCCTGTGATGTAAATATTCTGCGCGTCGACGCGGCTCCGCGCCTTACAAAATGGAGCCACCTTTTTCACGGTGCCGTCCTTCATCAATTCGACCATGTCCATGCAGGCTTCAGATGTTCCATCCAGTGGCGGGAAGTTTTTCTTAAAGTAATTATCGACGTGTCTTCTTCTTTTGGTGAAGAACCCTACCTCTTTTACTCGGGGAGGAAGAACCTAGTAGATGATAATCTAGCATTAGAGCAAATGGACTGCAGAAGTACTATGAGCAGTGATTTAATGTCCGAAACATTAATTATACAGTGATAAGCAAGTATGTTATAAACATAGAGCACTCGTATAAAATGTACGAAGCTTCAATCAATATGGAAGATCACCTGGGAGTGTTGGAGGAGATAATGGAACAAGGACGAAGTACCGCACTTCCTCTCGCCTATCAATAAAAACGTCGGACACATGTTGCTAGGGCTGGAACAGGCAGCAGACGGCGATGGCATTGTCGACAAAATATAGGCAGAAGAGCTTCTTGACGTAGCATTTTGCTCAGCCGATCTCAAGTTTTGAATAGATGGACTTGCTATGATATTGTTGTGCTCTATCACAGATGCTTGCCAGCCCTTTTGCGCTGCCTTCTCAGAGTTTGAAAGATCGCTAGTCTCAATAAAATGTGAATACATCGACATTGTACAAACTAGTGTTACTGTTATAATGAAACCAGTCACGTGGGCGGCTGCTGGCCACTTCGAGAATAGCTTTGCTTTACTCGTCGCGACCGTGACAACATTGTTGTGCATTTTGTTGATGTTATTATGACTTGACGAACAAGTTCAGGTGCCCACGCGATGCGCGGTTCACGCGCAGTTGACTTGCTGCGGAACGCAGTGTACAGCAAGTTGTCAAGCCGGTGCTGCACTTGGAATAAACTATCATTAAACACTAAATCAGGCAAGTATGGGTATCAAAATATTTGGGGGAGATGGACCGGGATAATCAGAGCAGCTAGCGCAGAATTCGTGCGCTGAGCGAATCCAAAATAACTTTTTGTGATTCAGCAGCTCGGTCATTCTGGTCCAGCTCTGTTGCTGAGTGCGCCAAAGTGTACTATGCCAGCAAGCAGTAAGGTGCAGAACGACAACTTTAGCCGCGCAGCTGGAGTAGCGGCGTGGGCCGCGTGAGACAGCTGAGCACGTGATGCGCCGGAAACCGCAGTTAGGCGCAGAGCCAAGACGAGACGAGAAGACGAAGACGAGAAACTAGAAGAACAGTTACTATTCCCATTCCCCGCTAAGGAGGAATCATCCGGGAGCTGGACCAGAATAACCGATCGGTGTATGGCGACCCAACAACCCACAAACTTGTTGGTTGGATTGCTCCAAGCACCAAACGCGTGCTTGCTGCTCTGCTTATCCCGGTCCATCTCCCTAAAAAAAATTGCAGCACCGGCTCGACTTCTTTCTGGATGATTCCTCCTTAGCGGGGAATGGGAATAGTAACTGTTCTTCTAGTTTCTCGTCTTCGTCTTCTCTTCTCGTCTTGGCTCTGCGCCTAATTGCGGTTTCCGGCGCATCACGTGCTCAGCTGTCTCACGCGGCCCACGCCGCTACTCCAGCTGCGCGGCTAAAGTTGTCGTTCCGCACCTTACTGCTTGCTGGCATAGTACACTTTGGCGCACTCACCAACACAGGACTGTGTTCGAAGCACCTTTGTTTGCTGCCTTGAGGTGCTCGTGGATGAGTTCCCCGTGCAATGCCCCTGGCGCGTTCTCCTTCTTGTGTCCGTGGTGCTACGCGCTTTTTTTCTGGTGTTCTGCACATGTACAACAGAAAACTGTCCGTAGTACAGCAAACAAAATGGGCGGACACGAACCACCACGAACGAACGAAACAACAACTCGCCTGTCTCAAACAACGATGATAATAGAAAGGATTTCAATATGCCTGTATGTTTACAGGGATGACTCCATCACTCGATTCTCAACTTACTTCTTAACACTCAACACCGCAACCTCAACACTCAACCCCAGAACCCAATCCAATTTCCTTTCCGTTTTCATTTCCCTCGAGTGAGATATACTAGTATATTGCTTAAGCCCAGATTTATAGGTAGATTTCTAACTCACTTAAACTAGGTAGGAGGCACTCTAGGAAGAACTCTACTGCGCACTGCACCCATCGCCGTCCCCTCGCCCATCATGCCTCGTGATTAGCCGAACAAAGCCCAAAGCGCCACTCGCCGCCGCTCGGGCTTGCGGCTTCTAGCATCTGCTGTGCCGAAAGCGCGCTTTGGCGCTAGTGCCGACATCAGCAACTAGATAGGAACCACCTTCCAACGCTGAAATCCATAAACTAGAGGCCAAATTATTATCATTATATTCTTTTATGTTGCGTGTTATGACAATGCCGCAATGCCAAAATGTCGTTGGAGAGTCAAAAGGAAAGGAACAGAAAATGATTCCAATCAGCTACAATGAAAAAAAACGAAAATGGAGCTCATCAAAATAAAACCTAGTATATTTATTTCGCCAAGTCGCCTTTTGTCGAAAAAGACGACAGGGCGAGTGCTGGCGCCGCGACCATACCCGTGCCGGCCAAGGCAACTGGCGCCACGCTCCTCAGGGCAACCCCTTTCAGAGAGTGCGCCGCCGCCGTCGCGAAGCTGAGGAGCACGAGGGAGCCCAGCTGGTGCGCAGCCGCGAGCTCCAATGGCACATACAACAGCAGCGTAGAGACGCCGAGAGACACTTGCACGCCCACCATGCCGACCATGCCGGTGACCGCTACTTTGGTGGACTGAGGCAAGAGGGCCCACACGTTGCCGCGCCGCGCCAGCACGAAGGTGGAGGCCACCGCCGTGGTCGACGCCAGCGCCAGGGCGCGGTGGTCGAACTGCACGGTGGCAGTGTTTTCGAAGGCATTGCGCCACACCGGCTCCAAGTCCAGCGCTCCGGGAGGGACCCAGTGGCCATCCATGGTCGGGAAGGTGTTGAACGCGCGCCCGGCGTCGTTGCCTGCCACGAAAGCTCCAGAAAGCGCGGTGGTGAACACAAGAGCCGCCGTGGCCACTGCGCTGCCTCGGACGGCAGCCAGCTTGGGCAGGGTGGGCAGTGGGATTTGGCTCACCGCCGCGCGGGTGATGGCCTTGGGTTGGAACACGTCGAGGGCCGTCCACAGCAGCAGGCTGTAAGTGGTAAACGCCATTCCCAAGTGGGTCGCCAAGCGGTATGGCGACACGCGAATTTCTTGGCGCTGCTTGGGGTCCATGTCCAAGCCCGACTGCACCATCCAGGCGCCCACGGCGCCTTGCGCGCCTCCGAGGCCAAAGAGTGCCGCCATGCGAGGCTTGAGGTGAGCGGGAATGCGCCCTCGCGCCAGAAAGTACGCCAGGGGCACCCCAAAAGCAACCCCTACGGCGCGGCCCAGCATCCGGTGACCGTATTCCCACCTGCAATACAAGTACCACAACAGTGTAAGCGAGGGCGAGCAACTCGGGGATTTCGTACACTAGCCTGTAGCTCTCACGTCATGATCTGAAGACTAGTAACGTGAACGTCTTTTCAAGATACTTTACTCAAAGTATCGTAAATAGAGTGTAGATACAGCGCGTACCAGAAAATGAATTTAAATTCATCCAAAGTCATGCTCTGGCGCTGCTTCCATTCCGGGAATGTCTTGTATCGTTCAAACTCTGCTTCCCACTCTGCTGCGTTCATGGGCGGCTTTCGGCCGGTGATGTTCCATTCGGTCATCGAAAGCCCTGACTTGGTTAGGCGCGTCAATCCACCAACACTCACCTGGAGTTTAAGTCGTTCAAAAGTTCAAAACGAAGTTATTTCAATGACTGCCGGTACTCCTATTTATGTTCAATGGTGTAATCAATTTTGTGTCTATACGTCTCCTCGGCCGGCCGTATAGAATGGTGCGAAGAACGCGAAAGGAAGGAGAAATACGTAATCATTTTCTGCAAAAAGGAGTGGCAAAGAAAGATTCACATCAATCTAGCAGCTACTCGATGGAACGTTCGCAAGTATTTCCTCTTGGAGTAACTAGCACATCGCATCCTACTCGTGTTGTGACATTGCTCGATCTCACCATGCACGCCACCATGCCGCTCACACCTAGCAACCAATAGCCCACCGCCCTGTCCACAGCTGGGGGTGCATTAGAATTCGTGGCAAGGCCCCGCGAAGCTAGTGGCCGCCAGGCAAGAGGCCGAGAACCTACCCGACGGATGACGAGTCGAGTGGCCATGGTCGAAGTATTGCGACGCTATCTATTCTGGCATAACAAATAACAAACGAGGTCCTGAGTCGGTGTAATTCAAAAGGATTGGGCTACCAATAAGTCACCACGTCACCCACCACATTCAAGACCATGCCCCTACGGGGTCTAGCGAATTAGCGTACACTCATTGATTCAGTGGCATTTTGGCCTCCGACAAACGCGACCACAAAACCACGAAAGCAGCAGAAGCGCTGACGGCGCTCGTAAGCCTTAGACGATCCCGGGGGCCGGAATTAGGTGCTAAGAGGCACAGAGGAAAATCAATGAAGATTCGTGCCTGATTAGCTTCCCTTCTTTTATTGGCCCCTCCCCCAGTGTAAGATGCTTTGCTTTGCTTTCCTGCCTGTTAGCTTTCTAGTTCCAGTACTTCGTTGCCTGTATTGAATTCAACGAAGATGATTTTAGAAGAGGAATTAATCAAGAAATTTTGCCCGATGACCACAGGAGTCATGAGAAAAGTCCAAAGTGGCCCGATGGACTCAGTACTAGCAAACACCCACTACTAGCAGGTGGCGCGGTAGAATCCCTCTCTGGTAAACCCTAAATACAGGAGAGGGCTCAAGTTCATTCACGTATTTGTTAATGTTTCTTAAAATTATAGTACTAGACTAGCGCATCCCAGTCTACTTTTTTATATCTACTGTAAAAATAAGTTACCCGTGAGATATATAGAGACAGAATATGAGGTGCTTTGCTTTTTGTCTATTCCAGTTGGCCTTCTTATTCCGGCCCCTCGAGGCCTGCCTCAAACCATGTGCTCCTGATAAGTTCCACTTCTAAGCAGCTCTTTTGGGATGAGCTGCTTTCCTTTGTTTTTCGTCCTGTTAGTCCTCTAATTCCGGCCCTTCGGGGCCTGTGTGAGAAGTGCTACCTTTATAAGGAGTCTGGCTGGGCTGAGTGCCCTTTTGTATAACTAAAGTACCATCAAGATTTACTTGGAAGCGGATGAAGCGGGATTAGGAAAGATCTCCTGATCATTGCCAACTTGATGTATGGGCCCGTGAAGTTAACCATAAATAAAGCGGCGAGCCGAACGCCGGATAGGCAGACCACTGAAAAATTCCGCACTACACTAGGGTAGCGGAAATTCCCCGGCATCCTTTGAGTGGCGCGGTCTTCGGCCTCACTTCGGTCATTTTTTTTGTCCCTCGTGTGGGGCGAGCCTCCAAATAAGTCTCCAAAGCGATGCTTTGCCCCCAAATACCAAAAATTAGTGACTGGATATTAATTAGCTAGATAGGAGCGGTTTTCTTGTAGGCAATTGGGTTTATTCATGATATTTTACCAATTTACAAATGACCAATTACTTGTTCAATTGTGACACAGGCCGCGAATGGCTGGAATTAGGAGATCGCTTGAGGGAGTTTATAATGGCCCGAAGCCTATGCCTTCTTCCGTGAATAAACCCTACAGGGCTCGTGAGAGCAAAGGTGGACATCGCATTACGCACAAGGGCACTCAGCCTAGTCAGACTTGTTCTGGAGGATTCATCATTATGCAGCTTTTTTGCTATTTGTTGATGTTTCTTTGCAATTGGGGCGTGTAGTCCAATCTAATCGAATTCCTCCTCTGTGAATGGGGGCTCGTCTTCTCTGCAAGTTTCTCAGGGCATTGACGAGCGGGCCATTCTGGACCGCAACCACCACTTCCATGGTCACTCTGGCCTGTGTGCCTGATAAGGCTTTCCTTCTAGTATAAGTTGCTTTGAATTCTCCGTCTGCCAGTTGGCCTCCTAATTCCGCCCGACCCGGGGCCTGTGTCGAAATAGAAGACTAACAGGCAGAGACATAAATCAAAGGCGCTCACGATTCTCAGACTCCCCCCGAAGGAAGTGGACTTAGTAAATTGCAAGCTGGGTGCCATCTATTTGGCGGCTACAGATTCCCATGGACGTCTTCTTTTAGCAGTAAAAGAAGAACATTGCAAGTTAAAGAAGAACATCGCATTAAACAAAAGAACACTCAGCCCAGTCGGGCTTATTCTACAGATTTTATCAATACGAAGCTCTATGCTGATTTCTATATTCCTTTGCACATGGGGATATGATCGAATCTAGCCTAATCATCTCTTTATATTTCTGCCTGTTAGCCCTCTGATTCCGGCCCTTCTGAGCCCGTGTTGAAATTGCATTCTCAGCATTTTGAGACAGGCCCCGAGGCCCCGAGCGGCCGGAATTAGACGGTTAAAAGGTATAGTTGAAAAGGAATGCTGCGCAAATTAAATCTAAGAAGCCAATCACGCGCACATGCCCGAGTGGCCATGGAAGTGATTATAGCGGTCCAAAGTGTTACGCTCCTCCGTGCTCCGAGAGCGAGGGTCAAAAGAAGAGTTTCCGCCCGCAGAGGAGGGGTTACAATGAAGCCTCCAAGGCGACCTAGAAGAAGAGTCGCCCATCTCCGAGCATTTTCGTGACCTCGTTTGCGCGCAAGCTCCTGATTGAACAAGTCTTTGACTTCCAAAAAGCCAACGTTTTAGGATGCTGCGTGTTTGCGAGCCATTTCCCGAGCGACGAGGTCAGAGGAAGCACCCCCGTATCGGCCAATGACTGGGGCAAGAACACGGCCGCTATGGCCGTACTCATTGAGCTTGCTCTCTATTGGCCTCTCTGGTCTTGCTGCGTGCTATGTAGCTCGAAGTCGAATTTTACCAAGGGAACGATGGAGAGATGGAGTTTTTGTCGTCATTATTCGTCGGTTTAGACGACGGATGACGATTTGACGATTTGACGATGCATGCTACTGCACTGTTAGTAGTTATTAGCAGTGCCGGTCTTTCGTTAGTACAGTACCGGGAACTTTTAGGGAACCGAAGAATTAACGAACTTTCCCTTCGGTTCCGGGTTGGTTCACTAACTTTATGTAGCGGAACTTTTAGTTCCGTTCCGTTCGTTAAGAAATGAGTAGCCGAACTTTTCGCTCAGTTCCGTTCGTTAAGGGTAGCACTCCCACTTCGAGTTAGTTCTGGAAATTTTCTTCTTTGAGATTCCGATAATTCATAAAACGATAGGCACAAATCGGCTCCAAATCGATTTCCCTAATCGTAGAAGCGAAATCCGCTATTTTTATGACTGCAGCTCGGCTCCATTTCGGGTTCGTTTCTAGTTTGCTAATTCTTTGGAACCGCACTGTTCCTTCGCCGTGGGTTCGTTAATTCGGTGGGAAATGCGGGAAACGACCTATTCTTTCAGTTCGGTTCGATAGTGCAGCAAACTTTCCTTTCAATTCCGTTCAAATTCCTATTCACGAACGAAAGACCGGCCCTGGTTATTAGTACTTAGGATGCTACAGTAGCTACGAAAAGTTGCTACTGCACAACATCTTGACCATGGCTATACCAAAAGTAAAAGGATTGGCGCCTCTCACAGTAGTTTTATTTTGCTGTATAATTGAGATCGGGTTTTCGACGACACGCCGAGTACACCCTCATGAGCGTCTTCATGAACTTAGTAAATACAGTCCTAGTACAGCAAACAGCTCGCAGCTTAATGATTGTCCAAGTACTGGCAGAATTTCGAGTGTAGATCTAGCGGTAAATTCGCGCCTCAACAAAATACGAGACCTTTGCGGAGATTTGTGCAACACGAGTAGAACTACTGCCAAGAGAGGTTTATACTTTGATGAGATGAGCAGTGACGTGAAGTGCTCAAATTTATTTGATGACATCATGGATGCACCTCGAGAGCAGGGGTCAGCCCCTGAGTGTTTGCCAGCAGAGTTTATTAGCGATTTCAGTATGAATGGCAAGGTAGTGTTGAAGCGCTTTCCAATACCCGGCCGTGCTGCATCTAATAGCCGTGTCTATGATCAAGTATATCTGGGTAAAGAGGCTCGAACCAACGTTTGGACCCGCGACATCATCGAGAAAAGGAAACATGAGGCCGCCAAGGGCGTCTTACGCGGCAGTTATGGACTCGGAGAAGCAAAGTCGTTATTCAAAGCCGTTCAAAATGCGGACGTACGTGGTAAGCATGTACTCGTCATTGGCTCCGAGAATCCGTGGGTAGAGGCAATTTGCTTAGCTAATGGGGCGCGCCATGTCACTACCCTTGAGTATGGTCGCATCGAATCACAGCACCCCGACGTATCGTCCATCCTCCCAAAAGATCTCAACAAATTGTACCATGATGGAGTTGCTCCGAAGTTTGACGCTGTGATGACTTTCTCTTCGGTGGAGCACTCTCTGCCCCTACATACTTGCCAGTGGAATTTATCGATGATTTCAGTATGAACGGAAGAGTAACGCTGAAGCGCTACCCCCTTCTCGAAGTACCAACGTTGAGTAAACCTCTTGTCTTTGATCAAGTTTATCTGGGAAAAGAAGCTGCACTGAGTGTATGGACCTACGACCTTATTGAGGCAATGAAAGGCGAGGCTGCCACTGGCTCTTTACACGGTGTGTATGGACACGCGGAAACGGCGTGTTTGTT
>Ga0307931_1001295_pt1 | contig 16461 bp, 12 predicted proteins | sample OrgLakmetageno47_FD_201816 | JGI IMG/M metagenome (GOLD analysis project Ga0307931, IMG submission 201816) | Saline water microbial communities from Organic Lake, Antarctica - #47 | ecosystem: Environmental > Aquatic > Non-marine Saline and Alkaline > Saline | place: Antarctica: Organic Lake... | reverse complement strand
CAGGCGCTGTTATCTTCTTGTTGCTAGCTTATCAAAGTTGCTTGCCGTTGTCTCTCCTTTACTTGCTCCATCCATTCGCCTTAATCTTTCCTGTTGCTAGGCTTATTAGCCAGGCGCTGTTATCTTCTTGTTGCTAGCTTATCAAAGTTGTGTGCCGTTGTCTCACCTTTGCTAGCTCCATCCATTCGCCTTCACCTTTCCTATTGCTAGGCTTATTAGCCAGGCGCTGTTATCTCCGTCTTGTTGGCTTATCAAAGCTGCATGGCATTGTTGCCCATTCGCTTGCTCCACTCATTCGCCTTCACCTTTCCTATTGCTAGGCTTATTAGCCAGGCGCTGTTAGGTCTTGTTGCTAGCTTATCAAAGTTGCTTGCCGTTGTTTCTCCTTTACTTGCTCCATTCATTCGCCTTAACCTTTCCTGTTGCTAGGCTTAGCCAGGCGCTGTTATCTTCCTGTTGCTAGCTTATCAAAGTTGTGTGCCGTTGTCTCACCTTTACTTGCTCCATCTATTCGCCTTAACCTTTCCTGTTGCTAGGCTTATTAGCCAGGCGCTGTTATCTTCTTGTTGCTAGCTTATCAGTTGCATGGCATTGTTTCCCATTCGCTTGCTCCACCTATTCGCCTTAACCTTTCCTGTTGCTAGGCTTATTAGTCAGGCGCTGTTATCTCCGTCTTGTTAGCTTATCAAAGCTGCATGGTACTGTTTCCCATTCGCGTGCTCCACTCATTCGCCTTCACCTTTCCTATTGCTAGGCTTATTAGCCAGGCGCTGCTAGGTCTTGTTGCTAGCTTATCAAAGTTGCTTGCCGTTGTTTCTCCTTTACTTGCTCCATTCATTCGCCTTAACCTTTCCTGTTGCTAGGCTTAGCCAGGCGCTGTTATCTTCTTGTTGCTAGCTTATATGTTTTGTGCCGTTGTCTCACCTTTGCTTGCTCCATCTATTCGCTTTGGCCTCTCTTGTTGCTAAGCTTAGCCAGGCGCTGTTATCTTCCTGTTGCTAGCTTATCAGTTGCATGGCATTGTTTCCCATTCGCTTGCTCCATTCATTCGCCTTAACCTTTCCTGTTGCTAGGCTTATTAGTCAGGCGCTGTTATCTCCGTCTTGTTAGCTTATCAAAGCTGCATGGTACTGTCTACCATTCGCTTGCTCCACCTATTCGCCTTAACCTTTCCTGTTGCTAGGCTTATTAGCCAGGCGCTGTTATCTCCGTCTTGTTAGCTTATCAAAGCTGCATGGTACTGTCTCCCATTCGCTTGCTCCATCTATTCGCTTTGGCCTCTCTTGTTGCTAGACTTAGCCAGGAGCTCAGGCGCTGCTTGGTCTTGTTGCTAGCTTCCTTTGTTTTTATGATATGAAATACGTATTATTTATTGATCAAAATTCATAGGAATTTATAAACCCGGTCTTCTTATGCTAAATGCTAGGTTAGATTCGAAAGGCTAAGAGCATAATATCTTATGAATTGCGAACATCAATATCAGCTAATGTACGTAGAGCAGAGAGCAGTAAACAAAGAAAATAGTTGAAGCAAGCACAAGGGATACAGACGCAAGCTCCTTCAAGAAGCTAGCAACAGAAAGCCAACTGTGACCTAGCAGCCCAAGAGCTTAAGCAGAGAAAACGGAGAAGCGCAAGGGATACAGACGCAGGCACCTCCAAGAAGCTAGCAACAGAAAGCTAGCAGCGTCTGGACTTACCTGGCAGCCCAAGAGGTTGAGACAAGTAGACAAATAGACAGAGCAAGCACAAGGGATACAGACGCAAGCTCCTTCAAGAAGCTAGCAATGAAGCCTAGCAGCGACTGGATAAACCTAGCAGCCCAAGAGGTTGAGACAAGTAGACAGAGCAAGCACAAGGGATACAGACGCAAGCACCTTCAAGAAGCTAGCAATGAAACCTAGCAGCGACTGGACTTACCTGGTAGCCCAAGAGGTTGAGACAAGTAGACAAATAGACAGAGCAAGCACAAGGGATACTGACGCAAGCTCCTTCAAGAAGCTAGCAACAGAAAGCCAACTGTGACCTAGCAGCCCAAGAGCTTAAGCAGAGAAAACGGAGAAGCGCAAGGGATACAGACGCAGGCACCTCCAAGAAGCTAGCAACAGAAAGCTAGCAGCGTCTGGACTTACCTGGCAGCCCAAGAGGTTGAGACAAGTAGACAAATAGACAGAGCAAGCACAAGGGATACAGACGCAAGCTCCTTCAAGAAGCTAGCAATGAAGCCTAGCAGCGACTGGATAAACCTAGCAGCCCAAGAGGTTGAGACAAGTAGACAGAGCAAGCACAAGGGATACAGACGCAAGCACCTTCAAGAAGCTAGCAATGAAACCTAGCAGCGACTGGACTTACCTGGCAGCCCATAAGCTTAAGACAAGTAGACAAATAGACAGAGCAAGCACAAGGGATGCAGACGCAAGCACCTTCAAGAAGCTAGCAAAGTAGCCGTAGCCATTACTATCATCAAGGACTTAATATATTAATAATGAAGGGTGCGATTTCGCGATCTTCGACATAATCAGGGTGCATATTCAAACTTTGTTCAATATTGAGGGGTGCCAATCTAGAGAATTATCAATCTGCCTGGTGCTCAGCCTAGTCACCCGGCATATTGGAAATCGAATTCAATTGCCACCCGGCATATTGGCGTATTTTTCCAATGTGCACCCCCCCATATGAGGAATTTCGAATATGCATCCCCCCACATGAGGAATTTCGAATATGCCCTCCCATATGGGCCCAAAATGAGAATTGCACCCCCCCTTATGTGAAAAGCCCCATAGTAAATAAATTAGCCATATTACCAGTAGGGGGATTTCTAAGGAACCGTAAGGAATATAGAACTCGGAATTAAGGGAAGTAAGAAGTAGAGAAAGAGAAATAGGGGCATCTACCTGTAGTGCACAAATAAAGGTTTCCTATATAGATGCGCCGAAGGCGTTGCCCGCCGCAGGCGTGGCTCGCCGCAGGCGTCGTTATTGAAAACATGGGCCAATAAAAAACCAGCAGCCTCGTGGGTTTTCTGGGTTACTGGTTAGTTTGGTGCGGAGCACCGTACTGTAAACCCTTTGTTCGCGGCCTTGAGGTGCCCGTGGATGAGAGCCCCGTGTAGTGCCCGTGGCGCGTATGCTTTTTGTGCCCGTGGTCAGCTTTCTTATCTGCAGCACATGTACAACAGAAGTGTGCAGTAGTACAGTACAAAAAGAGAGGGCGGACACCAACGAACGAACGAACGAACGAACGAACGAACGAACGAACGAACGAACGAACCACGAACGAAATTCCATTTAATATAAAGGATTTCACATTTCGCGGTTGATGAGTTACAAGTTCAGGTGCCCGCGCAGTGCGCGTTTTAGGGGCGCTATGATTATTGGATTATAGATCAACGTAGTTTGATGTTTCATGCGACCACGACCAGAAAGTGCCTACCAAGGATTTTTGTCCTTCTGTTACATCACAGACACAAAAAACCCTTGCGTGCTTGTTCTGACACGTTGTCACGTCACTAACATCAACCATGTTCTGACACCTTGTCACGTCACTGAAATCAACTACGTTGATCGCGGTGCGGCAGACCCGCGCCGGTGCAGTATTAGCGAGTACATACATACTAAGTAGTAGTACAGCAAGGGACATACTTAGCTACCTACCTAGCTATCTGTAGATACCTACGTAGCCAGCACCTAGCTAGCTAGCTACCAGCTACCAGTAGGCTAAGCTATAGTTTAGTATTAGTGTTTAGCTATACGCACTAGAGGAATTCTAACATTCTAAAAAAGTGCCTTGGCTCAGATTCTGCCCTCGGACTAGCCAGCTTTCCCACTCGTTTAGAGTCCTGCTAAGTATCAATTCATAATTCGAGTGTTTCTGCATCGTAGATAGCGAGCGGCAGCTAACCATACTCGCACCACACCAGTACAATGCCAACTCCTTTCGCAAAATGTGTAGATCTTGGCGGCAAGGCCTCGAATATGAGAGAAAGCGACAAACGGAAATTCAAAGAACGCTTGAAGCAAGCTCATCCTGCCTTAGGATCTGATCAATTAGAAGCTCTTGTCGGTACTAAGGCCACACCGCTTTCAACCTCAAAGCTTTTGCCTCGAGACGAGATCATTTCGCGTGGCCAAGACCCGCTATTTTTTACGCATACACCTTCGGCACCTGATCATAAGGGCGCTTCAGAACTTATTCCAACGGTACTCCAGAGACCGAGCTATCGTTTTTGTGCGTGCTATACTTGATTTACTTGCCATACCGTGTATCAATAGGTGTATGCTTTGTATGACGCCCCCCAAGCCCTCTGCAAGGTAGTTTTGGCCTACCCGGGACTTGAAAAGCGAGTTTGTCGCGGCGCAGACCTTTTCCTGCCTGGGGTCGTCCGCCCACATGACCTTGAAGACGTTTGCATTGCTACGAACAAACGCTGGCCAGAAGTAGTGTTTCAGGGCTCAGTGTCGAAAGGGCAAGTCGTCTGCGTGGCATCCGCTGAGCGTCCATGGGCACCTTATGCTGTCGGACGAATGCATAGGAGCAGCTCTGATTTTCTATCCACAGGGTTGAATGGTATCGCAGTAGAAGTATTGCACACAGAGGGAGACTTCCTCTGGGCTTTGGGCTCAAAAACGCCAGCACCAAGCTCTCCACCCGCCGCCCTCATAGCAGCAATAGAAGAAGCTAAAGGTGCTGAGACAGCGCAGGAGGAAGCACGAGCAGCTAGAGCAGCGGAAAGAGCTCGGCTAGCCGTTGAGGCTCGCATCGTCGAAATTCCTCGACTGAGGCGCAAGGCTGAGAAGAGTTTAAGGCAGATAGCTGAGCTGAAGAGCAAAGGGACAGTGATGGACGCGGCGCAGGCGGACAAACTGAGCAAAGAGAATGCATTGGTGGCCGAACTCGAGGCTCTGGACCGAGAGCTTGCAGAGCTTAATTGCGACCCCGAAGAAGGCGCACACTTAAGCGAGGGCGTGATAGTGGATGAAAGTAGTGCGCGCATGGCTAGTAACACCAGTGTTGAGAGTAATGATAGCAAAAGTGCGGAGGCTCAATCAGGAGAAAATGGTGAAGGTGAGAGCAATGGCGGCGATTATAGAGAAACTGGAGTAGTGGAGAAGTCCGAAAGTGGACTTGATGGCGACTTGCTTGAAGCGACTGCAGCGGCTGAAGCTTTGATTCCCGAAACCTCTGACGGGCCTGGAGTGGCCGAAAGTGGCGACCTCTTCTCTGAAGTTGATGCTCTTTTCCTTTCATCGTTACTCGCAGAGCTCAAAATTGCCAGCCCAAGCCCAAAAGCGCCTTTACTTGTCTCTACTCTCTTTGGGAAGGCTTCTTTGCGCGCTGGGGGCGTCGGTGTGAAGAAAACAACATGGAAAACGTCAGCTGCAATTATCGAAAGCCTGCCCGAGGGTACCATTGCGACGCGCTCCACAGGAGGGAAAGCAGCGGTTTTAGAAGTGGTGGCGTTTGACCAATCGCTTGCGCCCGCGTTTACGGTGGTTGAGTTCGGTACTCCTGCCTCTGAGGAGTGCCTTGCCACAGCGACGAAGAAAGGTCCAGAAGTAGTGGTCTCCGAGCGCATGGTTAAAAACCACCGGGTTACTTTCGTTGATGGGCTCGAAGGGTGGGGCTTCGACAAGACTCGCTTGGAGCTTCTGGCAGGCGAACTCCGACGGCTATTTGGAGTGTCAGCTGCAGTGGGAGTGCGCAGCGGTACTGAAGACAACCTCTCAAAAGGGCGAAAGGAGCTCTGGAGCCTTAAGCTTGGAGGCATGATCTCCGAGAAGGTCAAGGATGCCCTGATTGCACGTGGAGTGAATGATGTCAGACTCCCGACGAAGAAGAAGGGCCAACGCAAGAAGTGAGTTAGAGGGCATGGAGGTGGGGCGCTCAGGCGTTTCAATGTTTGCTGTTCACGTCCCTCATGTTCCTTTGATACTTGACTATTTCCGATTTATCAGGAACTAGATCGCGTTATGGGTAGCCGGGGTAGGAGCCCGAACTCCAAACTCCAAACTGGAGGCCGCTCTGTGAGCTCCTTCTGTTTGTGTTCCCTAGACCTAGACATGCCACACGCCAGTCGAACTTATTTTTGGTTTGCGGTTCTTGTCCGTAGGTTTACAGGATAAAGATAGAAATAGTTTAGACTATACTCCCCAATTGCAAAGAAACATCACGATATAGCAATGTGCTATAAACTGATGAATCCCCCAGGGCAAGTCTGATTGGGCTGATTGTCCTTTTTATTTTTGTGTAATGGGCAATGCATTGTTCATTTTAACTCTCATGAACCTTACAGGATCAAGTCTCGGAAAGAGACGTAGGCTTCGAGTACGTCCGCGATCTTCACTCCTGCCTATATCCTCCGCTATTGCACATGGCACGCCATCCCTTGGAGTTCACCGGAAGCTTTTTGCACTTTGGAGCCTTCTTTAGGGATAGATTTTGGTGTTTATTCTTGTCTTAATTCCAAATCCTAAATTCGACTTCATGTTGCTTAAAATTGGTGCTTAATTGAACTTAAGTGCGACTGGGGTGTGGGTGTGCACGTGGAGTGAATGATGTCAGACTCCCGACGAAGAAGAAGGGCCAACGCAAGAAGTGAGTTAGAGGGCATGGAGGTGGGGCGCTCAGGCGTTTCAATGTTTGCTGTTCACGTCCCTCACGTTCCTTTGATACTTGACTATTTCCGATTTATCAGGAACTAGATCGCGTTATGGGTAGCCGGGGTAGGAGCCCGAACTCCAAACTCCAAACTGGAGGCCGCTCTGTGAGCTCCTTCTGTTTGTGTTCCCTAGACCTAGACATGCCATAGAGTTCCGAATATTCCGCACGACAGCGCGACAGTCAAGACACCGACACGGGAGAGTTCGAGTTTTGGAATAGGGAAGTGCAGAGTCCTATTTTTTTTGCGCGCGCCGGGTGAAGTATTCCCCTGTATTTTGCTAGTAGCTTCAGCTGTTCTTACTTATATATCATAAACTTTTGACCAACTTGTAGCTAAAGGGGGGTCACTTCTGAAATTTTACCCTTTTTGGGAATAGCACACGCAGACCGCAACGGGATCCCCCAAGCCGAGCTTATAGGGCCAGGGCCCCGGGCCCCGAAACTTTGACCACATTGAGGGGAAATCCCGCTATCAAGCACCACCACTGTTAAATGAAATGCCAAGAATTTACCAAAATCGCTTGAAATTTCTAGTGCGGCCGAGCTGAATTCGCGGTGTGAAAGTGTGAAAGGATCGCCAGAAATCCATATCAAACGCAGAAGAATTCCCGGATGTACAGCAGAACGGCAGAGGACCACACCAAGCATAGGGTACATGTACGTGAGGTTCGCACATGCACATAGATTCTAGGATAGCTGTGAGCTGTGAGACTGCGAGATGTTTCCGCTGCAAAAGAGCCGAAAATGAAAAAGAAAAAGTGCGTGATTAAGATTACCGCTTTTACTCTTTTACGAGTAGCGACTAGTGACCTCCCTTTCCTTTAGCTGCCGGATAGTCCTTTATCCCCTATCTCTTATATTTGAATCCACATGCCACATCTCTGCCTCAATTCGAAATTTCGCCGAAATGAAGTATTAAATATGAAAACGGAGCACTTCGAATTTTCCTGCCAGTCGCCAGTCCTGCCACCCTGCTCCTACGTCGGTTTGTGCTTAGTCACCAAGGCACAGATAGATTTTGTGATGAATGATATAACTATAAAGATGATTACTGCCCTTTTTTCCAATGTCCTCATCGCGGGTCTCTGTAAAACATGAATCAGGTAATTGTTCCACCAGGCTTCTGTCGGAGTCGCATGGCCACGGCGAGGAGGTAGTAGCACGTCGTTAGGCTGTTGCGCTTGCGGCTCACCACATCACCGACCAGTTCTTCCTTCTTAACGCCTAGCGCGCACATGCGGCCCACTGCTTCCCGATAAAGATCGTGCCGCGGGTCCTTGGACACGGTATGCTGCGCAGTTGGGGTGTGCTTGAGCACTTGGCAGGTATGCTTCAGGGTCCACGGATGGTTTCGCGCCTGGCTCACCGTAAAGCGTTTGGTGGGGTCCGCCGTCAATAGCCCCGTCAGGAGGTCGCGCAGGCTGGTGTTGAACTCAGTTGGAAACTGGAAGGTGCCGCGAAGGATCTTCTTATAGAGGTCAGGGTAAGTCTTGGCGCTGAATGGAAAGCAACCGCTGAGCATGGCGAAGAGCACGACGCCGAGGCTCCACATGTCAACGGGCTTGCCGCGGTACTCCACGCGGTTCACGATCTCCGGCGCCATGTAGCTTGGCGTGCCGCAGAAGACTTTGAGTCGCTTGGGCTCCTTGCACTGCACGCTGAAGCCGAAGTCAATGAGCTTGGCATGGCGAGACTCGTCGAAAAGGACTGGGGGCGCGAAGAGGGAGAGAAGGGGACACTTAGGCTGCGCGGATAGAAAGACTAAGCAATCAAAGAAGAATGAAGTCAAGTGCATGATTCTTACCGTTTTCAAGCTTGATATCTCTGTGAATGTAGTCATTTTTGTGCATGTACTCGACGCCCTGGCATAATTGGCTGAAGATACCGCGCGCTTCTTCCTCTCCAAGCTTGCGCTTTTCCTTGATGTACGAACACAGGTTGCCTTCCCCCAAAAACTCCATCACCAGGTGCACTCTCCGGGCAGACTCGATGGTTTCGAAGAAGCGACTCACAAGGGGGTGGTCGAGTGCTTCCATGACCTTGATTTCCGACGAAATGCGCTTCAACTGGTTCGCGTCTTTGATTTTGGCTTTTTCATAGGTTTTGATTGCCACCAGCTGCCCTGTCAGCTTGTGCCTGGCTACGCGGACCTTCGCAAATGAACCCGTGCCCACTACCTTTCCGAACGAGTAAAAGTCGGTGCTACTTCGGTCCCGCGGCTTGGCACTTACCAGAAGCTTCTCCAAGTGCTCCCGCTCGTTTGGTGCCTCAGCTGTTTCTTCTTTCTTCGCTGCGTCGGCAGCCTCGTTCTTGGAATTAGCAGCAGCAGGCTTCGGAGGGTCAACTTTCGCTGACGACGTCGCTTCGTTGGAGCGTTGCTCAGTCCGCGCATTTTTCGCCTGCACGGCAGCAGCTGCAGCTACGGCAGCGGGGGTTACAGTTGTTGCAGCTGCTTGAGGCGCGGTTGGGGCAGACGCTGCTGCAGGCCGAGCTAACTCTTGCTGAGTACTTGTGGGCCCCGAAGAAGGCTGCCGCTGCGATGGAGCTGCCGCGGAAGGAGCTGGCGAAGTACTGTTCGTCTCGGGAGTTGCGCGATAAGCTGAACAGGTGTTGAAACAACAGATTGAGTTCAGCTATTGGTGTATACATGAAATAGGCAACGTAGAGCTTTAACTTACCGTGCCAGGCTGGGCGCTGATTTGATTGGCTCACGGTAGGTCGAGAGTATGGCGGTGGGACTGCTGCATGCTTACTAGACGCAGCACTGGCTGACTGAGGCCGTTGAGGGATTCCCACCGCCTTCGTGTACTGCGCATGGACGTTTCGAGGCTGCCCGCTCGCCGCCGCATCGACGCCTCCACTGCTGCTCGATGGGGCATGAGCTTTTGGCTGGTGCTGCCCTGAGCTGCCACTGGTGCTCTCTGCAGAAGCTTGTAGGTGCTGCCTCTCCCGCTGAGAAGTGTACTGATTTCTTGAACTGGACATTTTCGCTGATTGTGGTCGCTGTCCGTAATTGCCCGAGTGGGACCGCAGTGGATAAGCATTGCCGTAGCCCGCAGTGTTCTCAGACGACACCCGCTCGGCCGACCGACTTTTTCGTTCGACTTGCCGTCGCTTCTCCCGGTCGTCTTCCTCTGATGGCAGTGACGAATGTGGAGTCGGTATCGAGTCTAAAGTACTTTCGACAGTAGTTGCTGCCAATGAGGATCGGTGCTTGGCAACATCTGGAGCACTCTGCTTGGAAGATGTGCCTGTCCTGGTGGTTGGCGTAGCCCGACCAGCAAAGCCGCGAAACGAAGCATTTGTCTGCTGTGATGATTTTTGACGACTTGCCGCATTCGCTGAGGTCGGCCGCTGCTGCAGGGTGGCCTTGCCCGTGGCACTGTGGACTACGAAATACTGAGGTGTTTGTGTCCGGGAGGAGGAGGCATTCGGAGATACTGCTGGTGCGACGCGTCGGCTACTGGCCGAGTACGGTCGGTGATTCCAACTTGAGAATATGTTAACAAGCAATTGCAAAGAAATGGGAAGGATAAGAGAGTCGTATTTTGCGTGGGTGAGGGTGGCCTCCAGTCGGCGTGTTTGCAAATACACGCTTCCCTTCCAATATTTACCGGAATGCCATCACAGGAATGCAATGCCGTAGATCGAGAGCCAAATTCGGAGCTTAAGATCCGTCGACCATAGGACTGCTTAATGGCCGTTTAAGGCCTCGGAGCTGTTTTACACAACAAGTGGGAGACGACAAGTCTCTAGAGTTAGCGCCTCCTAGGCTGCTGGTATTACACTTGACAGCAACAGTCGAGTCCACCTTGTTGTGTAACGATACTTAACGAATTCAAGAAAACGAACACCACCTTTGTGTGAAGGTGATACATACGAGATACGAGGGGGATACGAAGAAGGTATGTAAGCACTTCACCCAGATCTTGAATTTCAGTTTCAGAAATCTGTGTCTCTGTGTCTGTGATTCTGTGATACGACCACCACCCACCACACCACCACCAGCAGGGGGGTATCCTTGCCAGGGGCCTGTCCTTGCAACTTGCGACCACCTTCGCTTTGATCTGTCGTCGTCTGTCGTAACGTCGTAACAACCTTTTCATACCTTCATGCCATCACGCCATCACGGCATCATCATTCCGACGCAAGCCCCATTCCTATCGTTAGTGAATCCACAACGCTGAATTTTCCGAGCAGATTATTGATTGAAAGACCTAGGATCACGAAGTTCAACTATTTCGGAAATACGGGTCAACGCGGTCTTGCAACCTTCAACTGTACCCCCGTTGAACCATGGAGTCCATCGCCAACCCAAACAAGGATTTAGTGCGCTCGCTTAACAGTGGAGGGGAACTCCGCGTAGACGGCAGAGGATCTAAAGTTGGGCGTCCCTTAGTTCTTGTGCTAGATAGACATGAGGGTGAGGCGTCGGCGGAACTTCGACTAGGTCGCACGCGCGTTCTAGCGGAAGTGAAAGGCGACCTCGTACAACCTTTTCAGGACCGTCCCAACGAAGGCATGCTGCTTTTTAACGTTGACTTCTCGCCGTTGGCGTCAGAAACTTTTGAAGCGGGGCGGCCACCTCCGCTTGCGATCGAACTCACACGCCTGATTGAAAAAATGGTTAAGGAAAGCCAAGCCATAGACACTGAGGCGTTGTGCGTAATCAACGGCGAGCGCGTATGGTGCCTACGCGTGGACGTCACGGTGCTTGATCATGATGGCAATCTTTGCGATGCATGTGTCCTTGCTGCCATTGCAGCCTTGCAGCACTTCAGAAGGCCCGAAGTGACAGTTGCACAACAAGGCGGTGACCTAGGCCACACCGAGGTCACAGTTCATCACAGTGACGAAAAGCTAGCCACGCCTCTGCCAATCCACCATGTGCCTCTAGCCGTGACCTTTGGGCTCACGCACGCAAATGAGGACATCAGTGAGGGAGCCCAAGCTTTGGCGCTGCTGGACCCGAGTATGCGAGAGGAAGCGGTGATGGCCGGACGCATCACTTTTGCCCTGAATGCGCATTCCGAGATCTGTGCCATGCACAAGCTCGGCGGTGCACCTGTAGGCGCGGCTCAGATTCTGATTTTGGCGCAAGAGGCACGACTAAGGGCGAAAGACTTGCATGCTTGGCTGGCAGGCGAACTTGCTCGAGCAGACTCATGTGCAGCTGCTTTAAGATCGGAGCGCGTCAGAGGCAGTGCATTCGCAGGTAACGGAGGTGGCAGCGGACAGGCCATAGAGGAAAAGAACGAGGGGCTCAAGTTCCTCGAGTATGGGGATTTACATCACACTTTTGTCACAAAGGAGGAAGGCCAAGATGCTGCTGCACGAGAAGGCCAGTCAGTGGGTGACGCCAAGGGCTCCTTGAGGGAAGCCATTGAGGCGGCTGCGAATGTTAGAGCACTTCCTGGGCCTCATGAGACTGAGCGCAAGCGTGCTCGCACGAGTGGTACGTTACGCGCTTTGAACTTCAGGGACTTGCTTCAAACTTAGACTTCAACGCTTTTTCGTGAACATTTCTCACCCCTCACAGGTAACCCAGAGTCGATTGGGTCCTCGGAAGAAGACGACGAGGAGGCCGGCGGCGTGCTAGGAAGCGAATTTGTGTAGTTGTAGTTGTGTTTCAAAACCAATGAATGTAAAGTTTGAATACTGCTTGGAATCGGTATATGACATCCAAAGCGAGTAGAAGTGAATTAGCAAAGGGGGCTACTCATTTTCTTCAACTGTTTATGCAAATCGGCAGTTCGTGGTGGAAGTGGAAAAGGCAACAGGAGAGGACCTGAGGACCTACCGAGTAGAAAGCGTTTAGTTTAGCGCCAGCAATAATGAGGTGAAAGCATTGGCGCCTTCCGAATTTCGATCAAATTCAAATTCACTAACCTAGTTCAAATCACTGGCCGTTGAGGAAGCATGTGCGATGTGCTGGACAGACATATAGCTTGGATCATTGATAAAGGATAAAGGTTTAAATTAAGGGAGAAAAGGAATCCGGGTGATTTTATAATTTCAATATTCAACTGTTATTTCTATATCTATATTCCAGGTCCCAGTTTCACCTTGGGACCCGGAAGCCAAAGCCAATCCCGCGATCCCGCGTAGGTACGGATATCGCATATCAGTTCGGGTAAGAAGCACGCGCGTGACGCGTGATTCCGCGGAAATCACGCAGAAAGTGAATTCTGTACCAACCAGACGTGACTTCCGTCGCGGAAATCCGCCTAGAAATTGGTGACGTCACTGCGAAGAGTTGTATACCACCCGAATCCCTTAGTTCAGATTTACCAGCTGCGGGCTGCGGGCCGTGTAGGCCTGTTTGTACTTACATAGATATAAATGGCGCTCTTAGCGGCAAATGGGACTGCTCCCTCCAGAGAGACACCAAGGACATCATCAGGACTGTGGGCTATCTCATCTTTGGTTAAGGAAACGGAAATCTCACTTAATTTTTTTTAAAGCTTCGGCTTCATAAATCTGAATTGTCCACGTGGGGGACAGCACAACACACAACGGCCAAACGCCACCAAAAAGAACACAAAAAAAGCTGCACGTGCCGTATTTCCCGTTTGTGGACTTTACCCCAGATATAACGCACGTGAAATCCGCGGAAATACGCGTAAGTGCCGTGTGAAGTGATTTTTCCAGCCCCTGTGCGCGAATTCCGAGGGTACGTGAATCGTACCCTAGCATATCAGATATAAGAAGCCGAATTGACGCCAGATAGGGCCTTCTGGAACGCGCAGATAAATGCTACATGTACAAATACGAATTTCCTCTGAGAGCGTGCTATTTCTGCCCTTGTCTTTCTTTGCACTGGGGGAGTATAATCTCATCTAATCTAATCTAATTGATCTATATGAAATATGAATCACAGATCAGATCACAGGTCAAAGAACAAGAAAGTGAAGGCGGAACACGGGTGCATATGGCTTTTGGGTGCAATCCTAAACCCCGGGTCCAGTCCGAAAAATAAAGTCCGTGCCTTAACTTCACTTCTCCGAAAAGTGCTTCGATACGTTCCGTAAACGTTCTTGCGGTCCGTAATTCGCACCCGAATTATGACTTATGTGTAATGAACTCACGAATTTGGGCTTTACTTATATGTGTTTGCCAGTTGTAAGTCTCTAGCAGTTTAGAATTATGTTCAGAGTTCGTCTGACCGAACTGAAAAAAAAATTACAGTAACTTAAACGAAGCTTGAACAAAAAGGCCCAACCTGATGATCTTTCACTACACACTATACAACGACTGACACTAGCCGTTCAACTTAGACACTAAAAAGGCTGAATAATAAACACGTGTGATTACGATTGTACATAACCAACAAATGGCTCATGCATAATAGAAGACAAGGACGCATATCCCCCTGTACGTTCCCAATACAGGGCACATGCCTCATACATGAACACAGCAAGTGGGAGCGTAGACGTGCAGTTATGTATCATCCTTTTGAGACAGGCCCCGGGGGGCGGAATTAGCAGGCTAACAGAAAGAGAAAGAGACACGAAGGAAAGCAGCGCAAACTAAACCGAAGTAGGTAATCGAGCGCACATGCCCGAGTGGCCATGAAACCTCTTCGCTCGTTACTCGCTCTCGCCACGCGTTACGCAAACAATCGCAATTGCCGGGGGGCTGCATCTGCATGGCAGGTGATCAGCAACCAAGCAACCGAGAAAACCGCGGGTCTCCCGGGCTTTTACCCAATTCGGCTTAGCAGAAGATCCGATAATTACTATTTGCGGTCAAGAGCAACCTAGCGCCTAGCGGCCGTGTGGGTTTTCTTGCTTATGCTTACTGCAGGTGATGGTGATAGATCTACTATTTACTAATACTAATGCGTAAATTTTATGTATTCATTGTTGTATATTATATTTTATACGGCACAATACATATAGTTTCGGAGCACTATTCCATTCTACCGCCATGTCATGAGTAGAACAAGCGAGCTAGCGTAAGGTACTGGGTCACTGTAAGGAATGGGCCACGACACGAGAAAATGCGCTGGCGCAGCAAGGAGTAGAATCAGCGGTTTTCTACATGGTGCGCCTGGCTTGAAACAGGGGGCGCGGGGTGCGTTTGACACCGCGCGCCGATAAACGCTTTTCTCGACCGGGTTCAGATGCATAACTACCTTAGAGGTGTGCGGCTATTCGATTTGGGTCAGTAGCTTTAAACAGCAGGCGTCGCAGGAGCTTGCTCAGTCGCTGGGGATTCGGCAGGAGGCTGAGCATCACGCAGACCGAGGTTATCAAGAATGCCCATCACGACTGTCTCCAGGTTAAGAGAGTAGTAATGCAGCCCCGGTGCGCCTAGTTCAAGCAGGCGCTTCGACATTTGCGTCCCGAACTCAACCCCGTAGGCTTTCACGTCTGCGGCATTGTCCTTGACGGCATCCATGGAGGTCTGAAGCTGGCTTGGCACCCGGGTCTTGCAGAAGGACGCCATCTTCACGAAGCCACCCGCCGAGTTGAGGCACATGATCCCAGGGACAATGGGCACAGTGATGCCGATAGCACGGCAAGCCTTCACGAACTCCCCGTACACCTATGGCAACGTATCGAAGTGATGAAACGAGATGAGTAACATCGGTGTTTCTCAAGGTAACACACAGAAATACTTAACATAGCTAACCAGAGCATCCCAAATTCAAGCAAACACACCTCAACGTCGAAAAACATTTGGGTGATGACGAAGTCAGCCCCCGCATCGACCTTGGCTTTGAGGTATTGCATCTCTTGGGCGAAGTCGGCGTCCGAGCACACATACACCGTTTCGCTCCCGTCTTCGTTGGTTTGAGTCGAGTACCGAGTCAGCTCCGACTCGGACAAGGCTGCTTTGCCTCCTACAACTTCCTTAATTTTATCAGGGTGGCCTTCGGGGTAGCCCGCCACGCTAATGCAGAATTCCTGTCCGAAGTTCTTGCGGATGTAACCAACCAAATCAGCCGCGCATCCGAAACCACCGGAAGTCGTCTCCCACTTGTCTTGACCCTCGGGGGCATCTCCGCGCAGGGCCACAATGTTGCGGATCCCAGCTTCTTTGGCCTGCTCGAGCGCTGCCGTCACTTTTTCAGCCTCAATATTTGTGCACGTCAAGTGCATGTTGGTAACGATCCCGTAATCCTTGCGCATCGAAATGGCAATATCCATGGTTGCATCGCTGTAAACGAGCAAAAAAACAAGAATTATATTTTTGAATAATTTAAGAGTAACTCACACACTTGAAAGGCGTGCACTGAATTTTGGCCCGCCTACAGCACCAGCAACCTCTGTAAAAAAGGCAGAAAATCTTCCAGCCGATGTACCTTGTAGTACCGCCCGCACCCCACGTGATATCCACGTATAGAGGTTTAGCCTCTGCCGTCATTCGTGGAATCCGAGACTTCAGATTATCAACTCCCTGTGGCGTCCGCGGGGGGAAAAATTCGAGGGCGCGCCACGGTTCCTTCTCAGAGTGCGCCAGTATGAGGTCGATGATCTTGGGGTCAGTGTCATTGGAAAATGATGCCATATGTTACTTCTTTGGGTGCTGATGTGCGCAGATGTTTTGTTCAAGCTCAAGGCCTATAGTCTTAAACTTCTCCTTACGAAATTTCCTCTGCTTGGCTCGTGTGGTGGAGGCGTGGAGGCACGTCTTGAAAACTATTGTTGAATCGGAGATCAAAATCAAAAGTACAAGTTCAGGTGCCCGTGCCATGCACGGTTTCGGGGCAGAAGTATTCATTGAGGAAGTAAGGAAGTGCAATGATATGATGATATACTCTACAGGTGTATCGTTTTTAGCCACCATTCTTAAC
>Ga0307931_1001294_pt1 | contig 16474 bp, 21 predicted proteins | sample OrgLakmetageno47_FD_201816 | JGI IMG/M metagenome (GOLD analysis project Ga0307931, IMG submission 201816) | Saline water microbial communities from Organic Lake, Antarctica - #47 | ecosystem: Environmental > Aquatic > Non-marine Saline and Alkaline > Saline | place: Antarctica: Organic Lake... | reverse complement strand
GGACCCCCCCCCCCCCCCCCCTCATTAAATTGGAAACTGTTCATGAAAAAATATTGGGGCCAGCCTTAAGACCCTTCTGCGTCTGCTTCTGCGTTGAAGAGGGCGCGCCGTTGCTCCGTCTCTTGAGCGCGTCGAGCCAAAAACCATACTGGTATAAGGCGCCCATATATCTTGCCTATATCAGGGGAAAATGAAGTCGAACGCGAACTAATACGAACCATAAAGCATAGAGCCAAACGCAGCTCTCAAGGTGGAGGGCTTGCGAGGGTTTCGAAAAACGTTGGAGGATGACCACGACTAGCGTCCGTGGAGTTTGATGGAAGATTTATGGGTTTAGATCTATGATAGGGAGGGGCCGCTAGGCCACAAGCGGCCCACTTGCATGTTGCTGTTTGTATTACTGAGGGGGGGGCTTTTTTATTCACTGCCACTCCGCGGACGAGGAAGGAATTTCTGTCCCGCCAAGGCCTCTTTTGGCTCAGGGACAGAACAATAGGCGCCTTGAGCGCTGAAAGGCACACTTTGACCTCTGCCGAGTGGACCTCGTGTTCCGCATGTCACGGGCTTCTTTGCTGGCGCGCCTTCCTCTTTACTGTTCTGCGGAGTGCGCAACACCCACAAATACCTCGCTTTTTGCAAATTTTCTGAGGAATTTGGCCAATGCCCCTCTCCCTCATGAATCTATGCCATTTGGGTTTGTATTAGTTCGAGTTCGAGTTCGCCAAACGCAGAAACGACTTAAGTTCCTGGTTTAAAACTCGTTCATGTGATTAGTTTCCACTTCAGGGGGGGTGGAAGTACTGCGCTTCCTGCCCTCTACAAACCATCCTCTTTACATCTTTGGCTACTTACACGCAACGCACGCGCATACACTTCTGCCCGCAGCATTCACTGGGAGTTCCTTATGCTTCATGTGGCTTCTTGAAGTTTCGGTGCTAACACGGATAAGGCTTCAGTGCATACAAGCAAGATGCACAGTCGACGGGTCAACCCCCTCTGTATACTACAGGGGGTGCCCCATACTCCAACACTCCCACCCATCTTGCGCCCTTCCGTGCTTGCACGGTGCGCACGATGCATAAACTTGTAAAGCATTCCTGCTTCGCTTCCTGCGTCGCAGTTCCCATTTCCCTGTGGACTCACACCACGATTGTATCTTTTCATTTCGTGGGAGGTGCAGCTTTTTTCTTGCTTGATGATAGCTCTTCAGCGAATCGTGTATTCCTGAGGCGTCTCTTGTCCAAGGATCATGGGTGAAGACCAGTTCGCCGGCCTTCTTCCGCATTTGGGCTCTCAAATTCCACCGTCTGCGCAGCGAGCTAATGCCTCCGACCGCTACCGTCATTGCCGCCGAGTCATTCTTTGTCTCCGGCTGTTGGTGTCACACCATCGTTGCCGCCGAGAATTCTTTGTTCTCCGGCTGATAGTGTTCAGTCCTATGTCGCGAGGTCTTCAATATCCGGCTGCTGCTTCCTGCAGTCTTAGGCCGCGATACTATCTCTCCAGCTGCTCTTGGTGTAACCCAAAGCTTGAGTCTTCTATGCCGATGTGGTAGGCGTCCTTCGTGGACGAGGAGGACTTTCCCAAAATAAATAATAACTTCAATGGAGGGTTCATGGGCTGAAGCCGGTAAACGTGACCTCGGTTTAAAAAATCCTGGCCCCAGATGAATCTGAGCGAACTTCCTTTGGCAATCCCGGCACCAAAGGGGCATGCGCCTTCCGCTAAATCTAAGCCGACCAATTCGGTGACAGTGGGTCGGCACCCACCCCACCTATCCTCCATGGCCTCCATGGCAGGATTCACCCCAACAGCTCTATCTGCACTGAAGGGTCGGACTCTACACGTCCTTCAACCTGTGGCAGCCACCAGGCGCACAAAGGTTCTTCCCGTCTAGGTGTGTAACACTTTCACCGGTTCCGTAATCCGATGTTTTCCGGGGAAACGACCAAGGAGTTTGACGAGCGCTAAAGATGCGCGTCGCTACCATGCATGCATGCCGCCAGGTTCTAGAATGAACAGCATCGAATATTTGCAGAGCGCACAGCGTCCAATCTTATCGTGGCGTCTCCAAATCAAAAAAGGCTTCTGACGTCAAAATAATTCTGACGTGTCAACAAGAAGCACTGGATCTCCAGCATCCTCCCACCCATCAAGCGCGCTAAAAATTCGCAAGCATGATGAGGAGTACGATCCAGTTCCTTGGCCAACCACGCGCACCACGCAGAGTGGCCCCCGCCGCCGAGGCGGGGGCCGAAGCGTAAGGCCAAGATACTTCTTGAAGTTTCGGTGGTTCGGCATCTGCACTTCTTTCCCTCTGTGGCTGTTGACTTCGGCGCTGCCTTCTAGTCTGCGGCACCGATGGATTTGTCTCATTTTCTTCTTCATCGTCATCGTCATCATCATCTACTTCTTCATCTGCTTCTTCCTCATCTTTTTCGTCTCCTGCGCCGCGACACTCAGCACCTCCCGATGGAGGACGATCGCTGCCAAGAAAACGCTCAATTGTGTCTTCAACAGGTAGCACAAGGCAAACAAGTAGCGAGGGGAGGAGGAGAAGGGCGGCGTTGGCGTTGACACGCAAAACCCACCGACGGCAGCATACAGGTGGATGCTGCCTCGGTCAACTCTAACTCTAACATGGCTGTGATGTAGTAACTATATAAGGAAGGCACAACCAAGATTCCTGCTGTTTCCGACTAGCCTAAAGCACACGCCTGACGACATAGCTCAGAAAACGTTTTGATTGCAAGTGCAACTCCATATGAGGCACGACTCAGCGGCTCGGCTGAATAATATCGTTCAGAAATCCCACTTCTTACTGCCCCGGTTTTCTTTGACTTTCGCTCGATTTCGCTTTTCGTCTTTTCGCCTAGTTTTGCCCTGACGAAGGAGAAAGTTGTGAAATTGTATCGAGAAAAGCCATTGAAGACTACGGAATTTAGTTTAAAAGGAGGCAAAGAACGAAATGTTTTCACGCTGCGGCGATTAATAGATGAACTACTACTAGTATAATATATTTCGCAGCTACAGCTGAACCAAGTATACTAGTAGTATGCCTCTCTCTCCCTCTCACTCTCTCATGCACTCACCACGTTACTGATGCCAGCGTACTGGGCGCGCTCTTTCGGTTCGATCCGCGCTGACGCTACCATGGCCTTGACCTGTCGAGAAGGAGGGAAGAAGACATATTGCATGCACGGCGAAGAAAGGCAGAGACCGATGAAAGCAGTCCATGGAATAAACAACGCAAGCAACAGATACTTCAAAAGAGGAGCATACAATGTGCCACCATAGAGTTCAACAACCGGATCGCTTTCTAGAGGTGTTTTGCCCCACGAGAGTACAGGAAGAAAATGAGTGAACCTTCAGGAGGCACCCACTGCGGTTGTTCGCTTGCGTGCGATGCTCTTGGCAAGAAACCACCTTTTGAAGCGAGGAGAAAAGAGGGTGCGGGACAAGGGTATGGAGAAAAGAGTGCGTGAGTTAAGCAATGAAACGAGTGAGAAAAAAATTAAAACGGATAAGACGAAATTCGATTCTGCTCGTATTTGGTTTGCTCCGTGAACCAAATGAAATTATACCTCAAAACTACACCTCCACTCTATCGTGTAAGCGGTGCAACGCAATAACCCAAGAAATTACAGCTTCATCGAAACAAAACAGCTAAGGCTCTCCGCTTAAAAAAAAGGGTTGTGTGCGAGCTTATGTGCTCATCTCCGTTGCATACCAGTTCGCCTTTGGTGTTCATGCGCCCTTTCTCGGCCTCCGCCAATCGCGCTCGTGCTCCAGCGTCACCCACCCAATCCGCGCTCGCTACTTCGAACCGAATCTCGCAACAAGTGGCCACCTAATCAAAAAGAATAAAGATACTATTACACGTTTAAAAGCACGCTCTAAGGGCACACCGCCCAGCCCTTAAGTCTTCATCAAAAAGGACAGAAAGTGCTTTTGAAAATGAGTACTACACTACAGGCACCCGCAAAAAGCATCCAAAGGGTTTTAGCTTAACTCATCGCAAACCCTAGGCATGAACATAAGCGAGCCGACTGTGCTGACATTTACCTTATTCACATTTTGCCCGCCGGGCCCCTGAGAAGTCGTGAAGCTCATTGTCACTGCCCCTGGTGGAATGCTCACTTCTCGGTCAAGGTTCTTGCTGCTCGTCCCAATGTGACGGCGGCCTGTAGTCAAGCTGGCGATTGGCCGACTAAACTTAACGAAAGATACGCACCAGCTACTGCTTGTAAATACATCTTTCGAGGACTCATGAATGCAAGAGGATGAGAACCGAATTGCCGTCCGAATCAACGTAGATCGTTGATTAAATTCGCGCGAAGCTTTCACAAAGTTCGCACTTGGTCTCATGATTGCAGAGCGTACGATGTGATTCATATCTGGCTACGTTGAGCGCGGTTGTGCTCATACGGTGCCTTGTATGCGGTACTATAAATATCTAGCCTCCACCTAGGTATCTATGTTTGTTTTGAGGACTACCTAATACTGTAGTAACTACAATTCTCTGCAGCCACACTAGCTAGCTAAGTTTATAGAATGCCCAAGAAACTAGGTGGCTGTGAACCTCAACAATTTTACGTAACGCAGTGCACGGTGTCTTCGAAGCGAACGGCGGCCACACGCTCAACCCAAATACCTAATAGGATATTTGAGGATTCGAGCGGAATCGGGGTTGCACAACGCACATTTTCTGGCGTGTCGGCCGGCATCGCTGTGTGGTGCAAGAGGATCTAATATAACATATGTAGAAGAATACATCAGTTGCGTGTACACCGAACGAAGTACCGAAGTTATACCGTTATACCCTGAGCCAATCAACCAATCACCATCGGTCAATCATAATGAGAACAACGAACAACAAAACAAAAAATTTCAGAATTTTTTTAGAACTTCGACCAAAGCACTAAAGCGATCTTGCGCTCCCTTTTGTAGGTTGCGGGCAAATTTATTTTGGGCGTTCGCTTGCCCTGGATTTCAGAATAAACTACACCAATGAACGAAGCGGATGCCCCCCGAGTCTCCCTTGCGGATGGTGGCAAACGGTCGTCAATTGCGCACATGGTAAGAAGAGGCACTCCTTGATCCTTCCCCATACATACGGCGAAGGTTTAGGCTGTTTGCCATTATTTCAAATGTAAGAGCTTCATGTAGCCTGAGCCAAATGGGCAATCTTTCAAGATGCATCTTATGTCATCTATCGTTGATTTCACAATTCCTTCGGCATCTCCGAGTAACCTGCGGTTAGGGTGATTTAATTGATTCAAAACGTGATGTGCCCGTGGAGAATCAATAGTGAAATGCTAACCCTGTGAGCGCTCGTAGAATTAGCAGGACATGATGGAGTTTCAAATGGCGAGCGCGGCACCACGAAGAGACTCACTTTACGTGCTCAATTGTTAGATATTTCGTATGCTTTGAGACTGGAACTACCCACCTTCCAATTTACTCACTAGAGGGTGTCTGTGTTTTCTGTTTGATTTCGCTTATGCTTGCTTTTGCTTGCGTATATCATGGTATACTTGGTTCCTTCAACGGTTCAATGACAGGTGGCAGACGCGAAAAAGGCAAAGACCAAAGAAACGCTTTCTGCGGTGCTAGCATCTAGCAACCCGCTCACGTCCAACTTTTGGTGGGCTGTCAAACATCCGGTAGGCGTGCGCGCATGTTCTCTCTCCTCCCTCTTTTGTCTTTGTTTGTATGTATACACGCCTCTGTATTATTATTTTTTTTCGCAGAGCACCTAAGTCCTCGATGCATTATTTCGCCGCGTGCTGAAATTCCCATCTTCTTTCGCGCGTGGGCGCTCATGTTCGCGTATTTGTGACGGGGCTGACTAAGTGCACTCTCTGACTGCCACCTGCACCCACAACTTGCCACCACCACGCCCGCACGCCTCTCCCTGTAAATACGCTGGCAGGTGTTCCGAATGCTCACTTGCGCGTTCGTGCTCTTGTGTAACTTATACGTGTACCTCGGAGATCCAGCCTCCTTTTCGAGTGCCAAGGTGCTAACAATGATAGCAATACCATACTTTCGAGTTTACTCTAGAGTAGAGTGCCCAAGCAGCTCTTCTTAAGTCCACCTCGCTTACATGACGGAACCATCCTTTCGTCACTTTCTTTGTTAGCTCACTACGTCATTTCTGTGGCAGTCCTTTGTTTCAAGTGCACTCATTTCATCTATTTTGTCCATTTTCTATTGCCCTCCCTTGAGTCCTATGCGACCCTCGTGGGCGACGTGTATCACGGATGGTTCGAGCCTGACACGCCGGGGTTTTTAATTTTGCGCTTGCTGGTGAGTTCGATCTTGAGAGAGGAAATGATCAGTGTGTCAATCTAGTAAGCTAGCCATCTCTTGCTTCTATTCGGTGCCATAACGAACAAAAGCGGCTATTTTGATGACACTTGGGTCACACAATCAGAGAGTTTATCGCAAGAGCTGACATTTTCTTCCTTCCTCCCTTCTGTTCGATTCTGTGCATGCATCCAAGATCATGGTGGGCCTCGGCATTTTTGGCACATGGGCGGGGATTCGCATTCAGCAGGCCATTCTGAGGGACTACTTTCATTTGGTGCTCTTTGGCTACGACAACGGCACCAACCCCGACCGCGACCCAATTGTCGACCAAGACGGCGCGTGGTATGTATTACAAGAAAGACAGAAGTGACTTAGGAAGAGACATTCGATTGTGCTCGTGATTAAGCGCACGTGCTAGGGAAAACGAACGAAAATGAAGCTGCGAGGCACAGGGAAGAATTGCTGCTCGCAACGATTGTGCGTTTCAAAAACGCGTCGGCGATCGAGTATGAATACGCGTTTTATATGTGCGCACAGTTGTTTGCTGGGCCTTCATTATTTGTGGATGCGTGTATTCGCCCTCTGCAACTTCTTCTACTCGTACTTGCCTCACGACTACTGTATCTCTTGCCAGGTTCGTGGTGATGTGCTCAGTGGGCATGTCGTGGTATGTCGGGCTCGGCATTTACGGCACGCTGTTGATTTGGTGCGGCGTAGACGAGTCTCATTGGCTCGACAGCGGCATGCACAATTGGACTTTTGCTGGTTATAACCTGATTTTGGCGGGCCTGTTTACTTACGTCTGCGACTGGTGCGTGTGGGATGCGACTGGTGAATGCATAAGCGTAATGATTTTCTCCTAGCTCGCAAATTGCTTGCAATTGAATCGAAGAAAACAGCGACCTCGTCACTACAGCTTTGAGCTTTGATGATAGGATGTGAAAACAAAAGTAGACTTCGGTTTCTTTCTCAGGGTGTCTCTGTCTTGATATTCCTGCGATTGTTGTATACTTCCTCTTTCCTTCTATTCTACCCTTCCACTCTGCTTGTGCATCGTCCTAACATACATATATATATATATATATATACCGCTCTTCTAAAAAGGTACGCGGTGGTGGCGGTGTGGGATCAAATGTTGCAAGCAATCGACCAGAAAGAAGGCACCGGCTACTTGGCTTACGAGCAACCCTGGCTCCAGAACCTGGCCGCCGCGTACATGCCTCACCGGGTGCTCATTACGAGAATCATGCTGTTGGTTGGCTGGCCAGCACCGGTACGATGTACACCCTTTTCTGAAATGCACGCACGCACATGTAGATCGACACCAAAGCTGCAGATGTCTGCAGGCACCACGAATGAGTGAATGAATAGTCCTTGTTCTCTCACAACAGAATATGACTCTTCGCTGGTTCCCCGTGCCTCGTTCTGGGTTTCTCTCTTAATTTTTCGTCCACTTTCGATCCTTTTCCTTCGTTTTTTCACCAAGGTGATTATGATGCTGGTTAATTTCAACGAAATCAAGCGCGTCATCGAGCCGCACGAATATGGTGAAGAATACACCACGGGGGCCTCGGTAAAGAAACCTGTCTACGTTTTGATGACGAGAATGGTGTAAAGGGAAAAGAGTTCATGGTAATAATAATGGTTTAAGTTTTGAGAACCCTCCTGTGCTAGAGTGCTCTTTTTATCTATTCTTCACACTCCTCTTATTTTTGCTTGCCCTCTCTGCTGCTTTTGTCGTATTCTACTCCCTGCCTCTTGGTTCCCTTTCTTATTTTCTATTCATCGCCCTCCTAAGGTGGGGGCCCAATGGGCGTGGTCACGAGACTGGAACACCGAACACATGCGGATGCTCGCCGCCTCCCTAGTGGCCTTCTTCAATTTGTGCATCGTGGCGCAAGACTGGGACTTTCCTGACTTCAGCGGCGAAGGCACCAAAATTGTTGCGTTGGATTTGTCGGCTTTTCACATCAAGGTATGACAAGGCGTGTGTGTGCGCCTCTGCCAATGCGTGGCAACAGGCAAGAGACAAACCGTTCATGTAATTGGGCTTCTCGAGGCAGACAAGCTGCAACGTACTTTGTTGCGCTCATCGCATGCACTTTTAGTTTTACATGTGCGCACGAGCGTGTGCTTACCTGCCCCCTGGCCTCCTCCCATCTAGGTGCCCGAGACCATGATTCGTTGTTTGTCGAGCTTGCCGACCACCGTGTATATCAGCGCGAAATGGTTCAATTACTTCGGGATCATGCTGGGCGTCTCTTTCGATTGGGCCTATTGGTTCATGACGGCGCTGTGCTTTCGCCCCTGTGATTACGCGCAATTGTGGGACTCCGAGACCGGGCTTATTTACACCCTGTAAGCGTCTGAAGTGCATATTCTCCACTCTTTTTTGTCTTTTTTTTTCTTTTTTGACGATTTTCAATCATATCTTCTCCTCCGTCTCTTGTGCACTTTCTCAATCGCGCTTTCCTTCCTTTCTACCCTTTACCTAAACTGATGCATACCTATGCAGGACCGACGAATATTTGCAGGAGAGGTTTGCGGGCCACCAATCGGCGAAGAACTGCTCTTGGTTCACCGACAACGGCGTACAAACCAATTTCGTGTCTCGCAACCTGGCCGATGACCCGCTGGTGGTGCGCGTGGACACCGGTAAGTGAAGAGGCGAGGGCGTCTGCTGTCCTGTGGTGGTGAGTGCGTGAGTGGCTACTGAGAGCCAGGGGGGAGATAGATGAGTGGGCTGCCTTGGTCAAAGTACTTTTGGAATGAAAGTGGGCCTTCGGCGGGCGCGAGCAAGAGCATGGGGCTAGAGTGGGCACGTGGGTAGAGTTTGTTGGCGAGTGTGGCACGAGAGTCTTGACGGGAAACGCGCTCTAGCGGCGCTTTTGCACTTCTTGTTATGCGCCACTTGACACTTTTCCTTTGTCGTGCATTTTGAAGGCATTTTCACGGGCGCCTACACGATTAACGAGCAAGACGAATACGTGTTCACGGGCACCTCCGTCGTTGAGATGTGGCTCATGTGCATCCCTCCTTTGTTCGGGTAACGTACAAGCTTCTTCTTTATTTTTCGATGTATACATCTCATCAGTTCTTTGCTTGTTCTTCCCGCGGCAAAAAAATACTTCGTTTTGCACTCAAAAACTATTTGACTGAATTCATAGGGTTGAATTCTTCTATATCATTGCCTCAAACCACTTATTTGTGCCATGTCTTTTCCACTTTTTCCTTCCCCTCATGACCTCATTCCATTCTCACCTCCCCCCCCTTTTTTTCTACATCCAAGGTGGCTGACGGTAGCCTACCTCATTTTCAGCCACGAGCGCGTCACCTGCTTCAACTACCACAAAGTCATTGCGTGGTTTGACACGCACGGCGACCACACCGACGACGTCGGCGACCATCATCACCATACCATGGGCGGAGACGGCAGTGAGGTACAAGGAAGACGGATGGTGGATGTTTTGTGAGCGCACTTGGGCGTTTGCGTGTGTTTGGGTGACTGTAGACGACTGTTCCTTTGATAATTTGGGCTTCGTACTTCCGTCTCCTCGCCTTTTCGACCCATCCGCTCTCAAAGCATAGACCTTTGCGATGACCTTTAATTTGTCTGTTGGTGTCACCTGCCAAACCCTCTCTTCTTTTTGTTTGTGGGGCTTGAACAATCTGCATCCCATCTTAGGACCTAAACGAGATCAACGGCAGCGAGGAGGACAAGAAAAAGCGCGCTGCAAGGAAGGAACGCATGGTAAAAAGCATCTCGTTGTCTTCCTCTTTTTCTAGGGTAGGGGGGGGGGGGTCTCGTCCACATTTCGTTCAACACACCTCTGTTTTTCGAACCTATGCGCGCAGGATGTGTGTCACTGCATCGCCGTCGTAGTGCAAACCCTTGTTTCGGTTTCATTGTTCTTTGGATTGGACGTTAACCATTATCTTCTTCCACTCCTATTCCTGACTTATACTTCTGATTTCTTTCAACACTTCTAATTTCTATTCTAATTATATATATTATTTCAATTTATCTGCGAGCAGTTGGCAGGCTTGAAGCGCACGGTTGCTTCGGCCAAGGCTGCCAAAAAACGGGCTCTTCAAGTGGCAGCTGGCACTACAAGCTTGTTCGGAAAAGTATGTGCCCCTTGCACTAGTGCGAATGCCAACACCCACAAAGAGGCAACAGGAGGCCCCCTGGCGACGGAGACTGCGGGCGTCCTAGACAAAGGCGAAGAAGACGGTGTTGGTGTTGCACCAACAGGGAACAAAATGAACCACGAAACGGAAATGACCGAGAAAGCGTAAACAACTGGATTGGATGGAAAGAGGGCACTTTTTTTGCTTACATCAAGGAATTAGTGCGGATAATCGTTCTGTTTGCTCACCCCACGCAGCTCGCAGCTAGGTACACCTATATTTATTTGCCATTTCGCTTTAGTGGTTTGTTGATGAACCCAAGCACACTGATGGGCCACCTTCTGCCCTGCGTTTTCTTTTTGTTTCTCGGGTCCTCTGATGTAAGAAATCACCGTCATACACTAGGTTAGGATTCCGCGAAAATCCCTCGGAAAGGGCCCTTTTAAAATACAACCAGACATGTTATTTCCGAAACGGGGATTTGGCAGCGCTATTATACCACGTATAGTGAAAACTTTAGATGTTAGCCATCGCAGGAATTCCGCAGAAACGGGAATCGCAGCCCTTCCCATTCATACGATGCCTTAATCGGGCATAGTTCCCTAATTCGCTTGTATTTGGCGCGGGGGTTTTATGATTGGCCGGGGTAATTCCCATTCCCTATGCTGCATCGAAACGCTTCGCCATTTCGTGTCAACCACCTGTTCACAGAAAGCTCAGCGCCGCCCCCTAGCCCACTCCGTTGTCTACCCCCTCCTCGGATCTCGGGAGCTGTTTCCGCATCAGTTTGTTGATTGGTGCGCCGCTACCTGGCCCGAGGTTGAGAGCAACCGTGAACTGCTTGTACCTGCCAGAAATAGAAAAGAAGGGAAGTAAGATCCACTGCCGAATCTCAAATCAACTCGATTCCACACTAAAAAGTACACTATGTAGTTGCGGTGACAAAATTCGCCCAATTGATTTCAGGTCGATTATTATTTTTTTCTAATCAGAATCCTCGCCTCCGCTCGTCGTCTGGCAAAGATTTGTAACCCAAGCCTTCGTAAAGCCTCCGCGCGGCTGCGCCGGACTCACTCGCATCTACATGTAACCAAAACTCGGATACCACAGAAGCATCGTAACCAAACAGTGGAGGTTCGTCTTCATCGATTTCATCGGAAATCATCTTATTCACTTCCTCTTCATCTTGATTCCATTGTAAAGCCCCATTATCAATCTCAGCTGAAGACACGGCCATAGGAGAACTTGAGAGGCTTCTTTTTTGTTTCCGAGCGATGTTTTCAGCGAATATTATGAGCCGGCGACCGACGCCAAGTCGGCGATATTTTGGCGATACCTACAGTAGATAGGCATATCCGGAAGAGTAAGTAAATGATTTCCGTGGTGCAACAGGTGCTGCAAATTAATAAAAATAGAGGAAGCCAAATAGAGTATCGCAGTACCGAAAGGGCGCACACGTAAGCGCCCGAAGGGTCCAATTGATGGCTTGGCAGCAACAGCTCACTGCGCGAAAGGTCCACCATGCCAACCTGTTCACACACGCGAGGTACGGGTATGGGAAGTATACCCTGCAAGTATTAAAGCGAGCAATATAAATTGAGAAAGAATCAGCTACATTGAAATTCAATCAAATTGAACCGTGAAAGCTTTTCAAGAAGGAAGGTGATGTACACGGACGAACGCGCACACACTTGAAATGTACCACAAAGAAGTTCCAGCAGAGGGAGCAATTTTTTACCACAAGGTCACCATTGTCACTGGTCGACAGTAAATCAAGCAATTTTGCAGGACTGAGATTGTTGATTGAACTGCCGTCAGCACTGGCCTCGTCTCCCATGAGAGTTGTCAACCGTTTCATCATGACTGGATCTCCGCGAGGCCCATTTTCTCGCTGCTTGAACGGTTGGAGAGCGCCCGCTAAAAGCTTTGAAAAGCCAGACAGCTTATCTGGCTCACTTGTGGGGCTATCATTCGAAGCTACGGCTTCCTCGCCTGTTGTTGTTGTCGCAGTACCTAATGTTGCAGGTGCTTCTTCAACTATCGGTGCTTCGTCTTCATCATTCAGAAGGTCATCCTTTGGCCTTGTAGTGGCAACGAGGAACTCAGAGCCAGAAGCTTCGCGACTGCGCATGAGCATTGACACCCGTCTCACCTAGGGAAGTACAAGAATGGAGGGGTCAAAGAAAGGACTTCATTGACAAGGAACCTACACACACCAAAGTGACGATGCACCTGGGAGCTACGACTACAATCATCTAGAAGCAAGGAGAGATAAATCTTCAAACGCACCTTTCTTAAGAGCGTTGCTTGGTCAGTACTTTCGTCAAGAAAGGCGGCCGCTCGGACTGCGGCTGCAGCACACCATTCCGATGTTGACGTTGAGTCGAGGCGCCGAACTGTGATCACTGGCGGCAGGAGCGCGGGAGATAGCCCCGGTAGAACAAGAGCAAGCGCTAGCCTGGCCTTTTGCATTCGTCTAAAAGTGTTCTAGTTAAAAACTAGTTCTAGACTACTTAGCTATGAGCTATGAGTACTTCTACAGACTGGCGACTGACTGCACGGTCCGTGGTTAGAACTGTGCATTGTTCGTTCAGTGCCAGTAGTGAGAATTTCGTGTAAACTCACTAGCTAGTGACCGTTGGGGCGTTGGGCGTTGGGGCGTTATCATCAACATGACAACCAACATAATTACATACACATGCATCATTCCATCGATTTCTGAAGTATATTATAGCTCGTCGACTGCACTTCCCTTCAACCCTTTCTTCCAGTCTGCAGGCCATTGTTTTGCCTGGCTGAATAGAAACATACATTCATCAGTTCCGAGCTTTGCTTGGCTAGCATGGTGGGAGAAGACGACGATTACGAGGACGACGACAACGACTACGAATACGACAACGAGGAGGGCATCGACTCTGGCGACGACGCAGCGTTGACTGAGGTTCGTGACTAGTAAAGAAGGCATTGGCTTACCAATACGCGATGAATGCATCTCTAGGGTTAGTTTACATGACTTAGCGCTATTCCATTTAACTTTTCATGTAATTGTGTGCGTAGGCTCTCGAACTGAACCGAAGTCTGCGAGTGGCACTCGATGACCAGAATGCTCACAGTGGCACAAATCACAACTTCCACGGCAACCGCAGTAGTAATCGTTTACAGAAATATCAGCAGTCGCTAGTGCTCCCTCCCCTCGAGCCCGGGCGTGGATCTTTGGTAGTTGCCGCTGCCCTAGGCGAGAGAGAGAACAATCGGGCACCCGCATTAACCCGAAAGCAGCAGCAACTACGGCAGCAGATGCAGCAGTCAAGCTCTGAGGCGCATGAATTTGATACGGCGACTCGTAGCAGTGGCAGTGGTAGCGACAGCAATAAAGTTGAATTAGGGCCCGATGGAAAACCCAGACGAACTCGTGAAAATTACACCTTTCCATCTCGAGAAATCAACCGCATTGAACGCGAAAATCAGCTGGTAATATGAAGTAAAACCCAGTCCATTTCTCCAATGAGCAGAGGTTTGTCAAAATGGAATAAAAAGGAAACTTAAGTTCGTGAAGCATATTTTGGGTCTAATAGGAATGCTCTGTCGCCGTCGTTGCGTCCTGTTTCTTTTTTGTAATCTTTTCGTCTTTGAACGTCCCTGTTATTGTTGTTTTACTGGTTTTGCTGCGACTTTACCTGCACATTGGGTGTATCTCTCTGTGTGCCTGTACGTACCTGCTAGGTGTTGGACAACATTTATTCGGTGAAGCAGCAAGGTTTTTCACACGCAGGTCAGTGGATTGTGAATGTGGCTAAAACAAGGGCCTCAGGTCTGCGGCGCCACCGAAAAATCAAAAGCAACAAATTAGCTCAGGTGAGAGCACGCACACATGATTGCGCACTCGAATAGACTTTTTCCAAGGCATTCTAATACTTTGTTTTACCTTGCTCATGATGGAGTCAGTGAAGTTTCGCTATTCCGTCTTACTCCAGCTCCCTTTATTTCTTTTTTCGCGTGTTTGCTGGTCGCACGCTCCGGCGTATTGCGCAGGAAAACGCGCGTTTGGCTGCTCGTTTGCGGGACATCAAACCGACGATGCAAGCAGAGCTGCCTAAGGGGCCCGGGATCGTTAACAAAAGCCAGCAGCAGACGAAGAATACGTTTAAGACGACGAAGAAGAGCATGAACCAACAGCCAGTTCGCTCAACAACGCATGGGACCACCGTAGCTTCTTTTGAGGACGCAAGTAATTTCGCTGCAATGCTCGAAGCGCGCACTGCAGAGGTACTGGCGCGCCGGCAACGAGAATACCAACAAGAGCACATAGCTGGGATCAGCGGCAGTCGAGATCACAGTGATCTTCACAACACGAGCAAGCACAAGAGCAGGTCTTCGAGGGACCCTTCTGTCGGAGGAGGAAGTCGTAGTGCAGGAGCAGGAAGACAACAGAGAAGAAGAGAAGCAAATGGCACTCGAAGCGTCGAAGGGCAAAGCAATGGACTGAGGCAACTTCCTCTTTTGGAACTATCACAGCTGGAATAGGGCAGACGAACCACGTGACAACACCGAACGAAGGAAGGCACGAAAGTTTGCATGCAATTACTGAGAAAAGCTCAAAAGAGCTCCTCGCAGCCTCCTCTTGTGCGTGTCGTGTGTTCGTGTAGAGGAGGGTTGCGATTCCCGTTTCCGCAGAATTCCCGCGCGATGGCTTAAAAATCACTTCACGTGGGATTTCCGTGGGTTCTCCGCGGGTTCTCCGTGCCGTGGTCATAAAGGCACTGCTAAATTCCCGTCGCGGAAATCGCGTCTGCAGGAATCTTAACCTAGGTGTTAGGTGTAGAGTTCCATTAATCATACCACATCCAAGTCGAACTCGTTTTGGTTTACGTCTTTTTTACAGGGAAGGGCCAGGTTTAGGGCTGGTGTTTATTTTTGTCCGAATTCGACTTCATGTGTGCTCTACTGCAAAGCCTTTGTTCTTATATGCCCCTGACAACTGACGAGTAACCTCGTCCTTAGCTGCGTATTACTAATTGTATTCTTTGAGAAAGTTTACGGATTATACCGAAGTGTTATTCGGAGACGTGGAGTTGCGGGACAGACCGCATGTTTCGGGCGGCATCCAGCATCCAGGGGATTCCGGACAACAATTTCGGATGGTAGGTAGATTGCGGATTACGGTTTTGCCTTTATGGGATATCAAAGGTACTGCCCAAATGGCACAGAAGCAAATGCTGCGGGCAGAAGTGGGAATGCGCGTGCGTTGCGCAAAAAAACAAGTGCGGAATGATTCAGGAGGGAGAGGGGCATTGGCCAAATTCCTCGGAAACATTGCAAAAGGCGAGGAATTTGTGGGTGTTGCGCACTCCGCAGAACAATAAAGAGGAAGGCGCGCGAGCAAAGAAGCTCGTGACATGCGGAAAACGAGGTCCACTCGGCAGAGATCAATGTTTGCCTTTCAGCGCGCAAGGCGCCTATTGTTCTGCCCCTGAGCCAAAGGAGGCTTTGACGGGACAGGAACTCCTTCCTCGCCCGCGGAGTGGCAGTGAACAGTAAAGCCCCCCCCTCAAAAATACAAACCGCAACAAGCAAGCGGGCCGCTTGTGGCCTAGCGGTCTCTCCCTATCATAGAGCTAAACCCATAAATCTTCCATCAAACGCCACGGACGCTAGTCGTGGTCGTCCTCCAGCGCTTCCTGTTCCGTGAAATCGGCCATATAGTAACACTTTCAAAAATCAAGCCAGCTTTAGCTTTAACTAACGAAATCATGATAGTCGTTCATTTCTGAGCCCCCCCCCGGGGGGACTGGATTTTGAGAGTAACAGGCGGAACGCTAGTCGGCGTCTGCAGAGTCTTGCGGGTCAGATTTTAAGCCTGGCTCGGGAATATTTTTCTCTTGTACCTTCCGCCACCATATTACTTCCGCGAGTCTTTTCCGTCGCTTGGGCATTCTTGACATCGACAGTTACTTTCATAATCGGATTCTTCGTTGGGCTGGCCACGTCGCACGTATGCCCATGAGCCGGGCGCCACGGCAGTTACTGA
>Ga0307931_1001292_pt1 | contig 16475 bp, 15 predicted proteins | sample OrgLakmetageno47_FD_201816 | JGI IMG/M metagenome (GOLD analysis project Ga0307931, IMG submission 201816) | Saline water microbial communities from Organic Lake, Antarctica - #47 | ecosystem: Environmental > Aquatic > Non-marine Saline and Alkaline > Saline | place: Antarctica: Organic Lake... | reverse complement strand
GTCCAAAGTGGCACGCTCCTCCATGCTCTGAGAGTGCAGCTCAAAAGAAGAGTTTCCGCCCGCAGAGGAGGGGACTACAACGAAGTCCCTCAGGCGATCCAGAAGAAGAGTCGCCCATCCCCGAGCTGGTATTTCTTTTCAACTGGGGAGAACAACCAGCCGACTCAGTTAGCAAATGAGTATAAGCCTGAACACAACCGGAACACAACTGTTTCTACTTCCGACTTACTTGAGTGCGGCTACTTGAAACAATTGCTTGTGTTCGTGGGCCTGCGAAAATAACTTTGGACCGCTGCCATCGCTTCCATGGCCACTCGGGCATGTGCCCCTGAACATCTTCCTAGATATAGTTCGCGCTGCTTTGCTTTTCATCTCTACCTGTTAGCCTTCTAATTCCGGCCCTTCGGGGCCTATCTCAAAATTCGTGTTTGTGCAGCTTGCGCCATTGTAGCTGTGTGATCCATAACGCCGTTAGCAAGAAAGATTAAAGGCTATTCTGAGGCCAGTTAGCGTTCGGCACATGTAGGGACATTTAGGCATTGCCCTGCTCGGGCGAATTCTTTTATCTCAATAGTCCAGAGGTATACCGTATAGACGATCACTAAGTCCCGCCTATTTGATTGAAGGAAGGACTCTAGTTGGAGCCGCAATTGGCCTTCCGGGCGTCCTGAGCGTATTTTCTAGCTCATACGCAGCTCAAGTTAAGCACTTCTATTGACACAGGCCTCTAAGGGCCCGATTTTGAGGGCTGAAAGGCAAGAATACAAACTAATGCTGCAGCTTCTATTATAAAAGATATGCTAATCAGGCGCACGAGCATTTCTTTTGATCTGTGACTCCTATGTACTTGCCTACGTTTGTTGCATGGAGCTGTAGACTAGACTAGCGAGACCAATTGAGACTAGCGAGCTATGAGGGGGAGTAGAGCGACTACAGCTATACTTCGTCGTTTAGACCAAGAGTGATTATTACCCTCGTTCAGACGACTTGAGGAACGCATATCCATTCCCCGAAAGGGGGAGCATGAAAAATGAACCCATCGTGCGATCGTGCGATAGCTCGGGATTTTTACTGCAAGCTCACGTGGTGTTTTTGGGTTCTTAGCTCGTTGGCTCGTTGTTGGGGAATGATTTGAGAAGGCAAGCACAGGACCACAGGACCGACTGGTCGACCGTCAATTGCTCCTCAAGCTCATCTCTTTCTCCTGCTATTGAGACTAAATAGGTTCACCTATAGAAACATGCTGTGTTCGTTGCGAGACTCGACGCCTTGAAATGAAGTGAAGCATGGGACCACTGTGAGCCTTCGATGTTTTTGGTACCTTAATTTGTTCCCCGATTGTTCCCAATAATATCCTTGGAGCTCGCATTGATGAACGCTTCCAAAAAGAAAGAAAGCGGCGCCAGCTCTCGTACAGAAGTTGATAAGACCAAGAATAATAGTGACGGGGAAATCCCGGACTTTTCTCACACTGAAGATATTCCTTTCCCGCCGCGAAGTCTCATTAGGAATACCGGGCCCACCTGTGGGGTTACTTCAAGGTATCACCTATAAATTGAAATGACTCACTCCAAACAAATGTCCTTTAAATTAGGAATTTTGTTGTTTTGTAAATTATAGTGCTAACCGTTCCCTCAATCTCCCTATTGACAGCAGGAGGAGTAGTCTGTCACCACCGCGCAGAGATAGCGTGAGCGCGGGCCCGATCGTTAGCCCTGCCGTTGACTCGAAAACGGCCAAATGTGCACCACCGTGGCATCAGTTCGTGCCGGGCGCTCAAGCCTTGGAACATTTCATAACCACTGCTTCATCGAACCCTTCAGTTCTGCCCCTGTCGGAAACCAGCTCGCCCACCACTCCTACCGCCACTGCCAATGTTCAACCTCACGCACTATCAACCGAGCACTCAGCTCCTTCCGTTACTTCTGTGCCACCAAAAACTGGAAACACCGCTGCACCGAAACTGGTTCAGGGTAATCATTTGGCCACTATTTTGGAACAACGCATTGTGAAGCCTTCTGGTGGGGACTTCAAGGCCGATACCACATATAGTATCGAGGGCGTTACTGATGATGAAGTCATTTTAAGTTATGCTGAAGGATCTGACCTGCAAGACAGAGAACAACTCGAAAAGAATCAACCAATCACAAAAGCATTGATTGTTGGTAAAGAGCACGAGACGCCTCTTCATTCGCTTAAGCGCTGGATGGAATCTGTGGCTGAGGAGGTGAATATCAGGAACGAGAAAGTTAGTGGAGACCGAGGCGATGAAGCCGGAGATGAGGATGATGACGAATTATGCTTCACTTCCTCGTCTTCTTTCGATTCAAGTTCGACTATGGCACGGTCGCCGTCACCTTACGATGAGTCCCTTGCGCATGCGCTCGAAGTGAAGGGCATTGGCAGTAGTGAGTTGACTACGGGTTTGGACGCATGTCATCTTACTCCCGGGGCAGGTTCGCCCGTTGACGAGCTTTTCGCAATCGAATCGGTTGATTCAGAGGGCAGCGAGGACGATACTGATACCAAGAATTCCGATAACGCAAAGACAATGAGCCATGACGAGGATTCGACTCTAAATAAAGGCCGATCTAGGAGAGCGTATTCTTCAGGTAAGCAGCATAAGTATCTTGAGCTACTAAATACTGTACCAATTAAATTCGTATTTTAGTGTCATACATGTGCTTGTGGGCGACGTCGAGCAATGCATCTTTCATGAGAGCTGTTATCCTGAACCTTGATGTACTCGTGAGGCAAGAACTAGCCCTGTTTTTTTTTCAAGAAATGCCTTTGAAGTGTTACAACAACAGCGTTGAAGAGTACATCGCACGCACAATGACTAAATCAACGCACGATTGCTATATTCCTTGTAGGTGATGCATCGAAGAGTGTTTTGGGTGGTCATTGCCGACCTTCGCGCTCCTCTTCCGTTGACCACCTGTTGACCCATGCGGTCAAAGGGCTCTTGTCAAGAGCTACTGTTGCTTCTGAAGTGAATGCTACGACTGCCAAATCCTCCACGACAGCCGATCATTTCTCGAAAGCTGCTGCTGCGTCTGCCACACCATCTTTGCCATTCGCCAACGCTGGTTTAGCGGCACGCACGGCTCTGCGTGCCGAAGCTGGAGCAGCAGCTCAACAAACAGCGCGAGCAGAAGCAGCAGCTGATCGCGCAATCAAAGCAGCGGAAGCATCGAGATCGGTGGTGGAAGGTGGACGCATTGCCGTCGTTGCTAATCCAACGCCGGCTACTCCAACATTGTCTCGACAAGGATCACTGGAAGCATACTCCTTTGCATCGTTGACATCGCCACAATTATCTGCAGAACTTGAGGCGCGATGCACTATCACACCTCGAAGGCGGCCATCGATTGCATCCTTTGCAACAACCAACGAACCAGCAGAGTCCTTACTGATGCGCCGAGGCAATGTATGGAATGGTGTGAATTGGGTATCTCCAACGCAATACAGTTCCGAGCCGCTATTACAGCAATCCCCGCCACCGCCAACTCTTTCGTCGTCACCGTCGAATACTCAACAACAGCAGTCTCGATTATCTCGCAGCGCAGAACGGCGGAGCTCCAACGTTTTCCCAGTGGCCCCAACCACTGCTGCTGCTTTAGCAGTGGCAGCGGCGACAGCCCCTGCTGCGTCAGCACCTATCGCAACCACTAGCGGTGCTGTGTTTCAATCTGAAGGCGATCGACGGAGAAGCGAAGTATCTGTTTCCTTCCCGACTAGGCCGGCTGTGCGGAGTGCGCAGCCGCCACCACTTTGGACCAAACCACCAGCGATAGTACAGGCTCGGCCAAAGCCACGTAGGCGACAGTTCTTAGAAGCAGTGCTGACAGGCGAGTCACAGAGTGCAGCCCTTGCCAACGCTTCAGCAGTTGTTGAAAACACTTATTACAGTGAATCATCTGTTGGCACTGATGTATATCGCAGAAACCGTTCGCAGAGCGAACCCCTGCAGTTTATTCAGGGAACATCCAACAGATCTGTCCCCATGCGCCGCATGGCTAGCAGAGACCTCGTCATAGCTCAGCCAGAAGAAAAATGTGGGAAATCGTTTGCTGAGCGAAGACGTGCTTTGCGACACTATGAGAACGGCGAGCAGGTACACATGTGTAGGGTATAAATTTATTATGCTCACAAATTCAAATTTTGTCCCTTCAGTTCACTTCTCGAGACTATTAAGGTCTCTCTCTCTCACTGATCGAACACTCAATGTCTTTATTGAGAGCTTTCTGAATTTTTCTATGCTGATGTCTATACGCAATTTTTGCGCTTTGCTTTCTCAGGCAGTATATCTAGCGAGCCTACAAGTGCCCGCGTCAACACTGGTTCTTCCATCAAAGGTGCGCGCAGAGAGCGGCGTAAATACTGACGACAAAGACCACGGCCAGAATGACACGAAGAGCTTAGTCAATGCTCCTGCTGCTTCTACGGAGCTAACATCTTCATCAGCTCGGCGAAAAAGTTTTGCCGCCTCCACTGAAGCTGCAGCTTCTGCTCTAGCCGATGTCGTAGCAGCATTAGCGGCAACTGCTGCTTATGAGCCGGAGGCAGAAGCTGTGGCAGAAGCAGCACGAGCTGCTGCTGCTGCTCGAGACGATGAGATTCCACTTCCTAAGAGCAATGTTGAAGTAGTAGTCGCTGAGGCGGTGGCACCTGTGAAAGCTGAGACTAAAAAAGATCGACAAACTAATGCATTGACTACGCCATCAGACAAAGCGCAGTCCGCCACAGGTTCAAAAGCCATGCCTTCGGATACAGGAGCATCGCCCAAGAGAACTGCACGAAATACACCAACTGCCATCACGCCAAAATCGCCACCTCAGCCACCGACCTCTCCATTGACCCGCCCTTGCCTTCGCGCGCGCACCCTCAATCCGGCGCCTTTGTTGCCTATGTTCAAAGCTAGGTCTCAGTCCATGAACTCTCCGGAGGATCAATCAAAACCAATGGCAGTGAGTTTGCGCGGCCGTCGGGCGGCCTCTCCCGCGGCTCGGGAGCGGCAATCCCGGCGGCGTGAACCTGTGCATGCTCCTTCTTCGGGAGGGCCTACGAGCACAAACCCTACTGTGCGCCTTCGGAGTAGATCCGCTTCACCGTTGCGCGTTTCCGCTGCTTCGTCGGCGGCCTTGGCAACTGCGGCACCTCTCGTGTTTGGTGACAATTGGAAAGAAGCAAAAAGAGCGGCAGAAAAGTCAAAGGTGTGTTTAGGTTGAAGAGCATTTACTTTGATGTAGGTTTTCATGAAGAGTGAGGTTTCTTTCTTTGAGGTACAAGTTTTTTCTTCTTTGACCTATCTATGTTTGTGACTTTGCTTACCTCCACCACTCTGTCCACTGTACTTCTGCTTCCACTGTGCTTTTGCTTTCATGTCAATCAGGCAGCGGGTCTCCAAGGAGATATTCGACGCCGTCGAGAGCATGCATTCCAGTGCCGCACCCAGACGACTCGGCCTCGCGTTGTGAATCCAAGCGGATTAAATCGAGAAGGTCCATCATCATCAGAGGATACAAGATCTAATGTTCCATGCTCTAGGGATGCTTGCTCGAAGCAAAGCGCTGTGAATGCCAACTCTTTCAGCACAGCGCGGCAGCCTCGCAGTCAAAGTGCGCCTCGCATGTGCACTACCAACAGCAGCAGCAGCCGAAACCGCAACCGCAACAGCAACAGCAGCTACAGCAACAGCAGCTACAGCAACAGCAGCTACAGCTACAGCAACAGTAGAAACAGCAACAGCAGCTACAATAACAGCAGCAACCGCAGTGGCGGCGAGAGTAGCGCGAAACCTTTCGCTGTTGCACACGCGCTGCCTGCATCGCCTTTGAGGCAGCATAATTCCATTCCTAGGCAGGAAGTCACTGCTTCTAATTTCGTCGAGTCGCGGCGCACCTTCTTAGCTGTCGATACTTCTCCAAGTGAACTGCTATGGAATGGGATTGAGACCTCCACCTCTTCAGTTTCAGGAGAAAGTGTAGTCTTGCCGCAAAGAGTAGAAGCGCGGCGGATGCCTTTTTTCGCAGAAACACTGTCGCCTCTCTCAGCTGCATCTGTCAGCTCTTCTATCTCCACCCCCCGGACTGTGGCTACACCTTCTTCGCACATGGGCGCTTTAACTTCATAGGCGCCATACGAGCAATATCCTTAGGCCGTATGCATTATAAGTTATGCAATATGAAAGCAACTGCGGCTTCAGTGCATGTATAATTTAATAAGCATATTATTTCGGAATTGAATGTGGGAGATTAAGCCACGAGCCACCGATTTATGCTAGGCTGCTAGATAACAGATAACGGCTTATGATAATAATAATGATAATTTGCGTTCTATTGAGGCGCATTTGCACCATATACTGCCACGGAACTAGTAGGGCCAACCAAAGGGCTTTCGCTTTTGTCAATCGTAGAGGTGGGGGTTATAAAAATCCGCGCAGCAGGAAAGGCGACTGAACCAAACACATAACCTTTAACCAACTAACAACTAACAGGCAAGGGTGAGGTGCGGTCGGTAGAAATTTCACAATCACAATCACAATCACACAGGAATGAAAGACACATGATGCGCAGCAGCTGTGCACCAGGTGTCAATTTCACGATTCACAATACAAACAAACATAGACACAAACAAGTTCGTGAACGGACGTTAACATTCAGTTCCTAAGCTAGGGAACACAAGAGGTTCGTTAGGGTCGGTCATGTCCCGACTAATTTTCATGAGCCTTTCCTCGAGCGGCTTTTCTTCACGCAGCTCCGCCACACGTTGAAGAACTTTCAACCGCATTTCTTCCTTTGCCTGCTCGCTCTTCACTTCCACGGCCTTTTGAGCTTTGGCAGCTTTCAGCGCAGCAATTTTCTTTGCCGTTTTTTCACGAAGCGCTTGCTTCTTTTTGGCAAGCTTCTTCAATCGCTCCTCGTCGTTCAGCGTCGTGCTTTGGTCCGACACTGAACCTACGTCCGATGAAGTTTCCGTCCCAGAAGTGGCTGTCTCTGCAATGGGCGCTTGATCTTTGGGTTCAGGTTGATAGAATTCTTGGGGCACATTCATGCCTGTGTCACCACTACTTTGTAAGTCTGGCGCCGATTTTGATTCATCTCCCACTTGTGGTGTAGCTGCCGGATCATTTAATGCCGCAGCATCAACTTCACCTACTTCCGCCGCGGTGGCAGTCTTTGTTTCAATCATTCCTCCGTCATCAAAAGTTTCACCTGTAACTACATTTGCCTCACTGCCTTCGAGTGTCTTGACCACGGCCTCATCACTATAGCGAGCATCGGAGACAGCGTACGTAGCTGCGTCTTCAAGTGGTTTAGCTGGCTCGTTGTCTGCTGTAGTCTCATCCACCTTCACCTCCACAGCAGTGGCAGCCTTTGTCTCGACCACGGCCTCATCACTGTAGCGAGCATCGGAGACAGCGTTCGAAGCTGCGTCTCCAAGTGGTTTAGCTGGCTCGTTGTCTGCTGTAGTCTCATCCACCTTCACCTCCACAGCAGTGGCAGCCTTTGTCTCGACCACGGCCTCATCACTGTAGCGAGCATCGGAGACAGCTTTCGAAGCTGCGTCTCCAAGTGGTTTAGCTGGCTCGTTGTCTGCTGTAGTCTCATCCACCTTCACCTCCACAGCAGTGGCAGCCTTTGTCTCGACCACGGCCTCATCACTGTAGCGAGCATCAATCACATCCGCTGCGTTGGCGGCGTCGGCTTCAACCTCCTCCTCCTCCTCATCGCTATAAGGGGCATCGTTCGCAGTCACGGTAGCGGCACCTGTTTCGAAATCTTCCTCGTCGCTATAGGGAGCGTCGTTTCTACCTGCTGCGGCCACGTTGGCAGCCTCTGTTTCGAAGTCTTCTTTGTCACTGTAGCGAGCACCATTCGCATCTGCTGCGTTGGCGGCTTCTGGTTCGACCTCCTCCTCCTCATCGCTATAAGGAGCACCATTTGTAGCTCCAACAGCTGCCTCTGGTTCGAAATCTTCCTCGTCGCTATAGCGAGCATCTAAATTTGCTGTTGCATCACTTCCTTTGGGTGTCGTAGCCGTTTCGTTATTTGCCGTAGCCTCAGCCGCAGCTGAGTTAGCGGCAGAGGCCTCTCTTTCGATTTCCTGAAGCAATTCTTGACCAGCAAGCAAAGCTTCAGAATCGAAAGGCCCTAACTGGCTCTTTTTGAGGGCTTTTAAAGCTAAGTACAAACCACGCCCATCTCTCTCTTCAGAGGCAGCTGCTAATGCTCCGAATTGGGCGTTGAGGGCGTCTTGAAGCTGGCTAGCCTGGTCTAGGGCCGGGTGACTGTGGCCTTCCAATTCAGCAACCTCGAGAGTTGCGTCGAGAAGCTCTCGGTCATATGAGCCAACAGCTTCAGCGACTTGCGCTATGAGCGCTTTCTTTGACGCCTCGTCTTCCATGTTTCGCACTTTCCTGAATGCGGAATGGTGCCAGCCAGCAGGTGAAAGTGCGGATTCCTCCAATCAAATTTTGTTGGCGGAGGCTTCGCGAAGTACCGGAGGACCGGAGTTAACGGGGAACCGGACTTAACGGCTCCTTACGTGTGCAAGTATGCAATACAAGAACACCCTTATGGGGGTGCGGTTGTTGTGATTTTTCACGGGAGCTCTTGTCTCTGCGGCATCGGTGTCGCAGACCTACGATGGCAGACGAACAGGAGCCGGCCTGGTAACTTAGCATGCTTCAATCAACTAATGATGATGTATTATTTTTAATCTAGCCTCCTATTTTGCATGCTGTGCAGGTTTAAAGACCAGGCCCGAGAAGGCGGTTCCGAGGTACAGATTCATCATTAGCTCAAACGGGTGTCCGAAATAGATGCTGTCTGAGCACTAACTGCTTGTCTGCCTTGAAACTAACACCCTGTGCTCTACACAACATTTTTTTTAAAATCTCTTAGAATGACCTCCCACAAGCGCCAAAGAGCGAATTGTCGCCGGCGAGTTCGTCCGGAGGGCTGCGCAAGTTTTTCGGCTTTCAGAAGAAGCCTCCCGCCACGGCGGCCGGCAGCAACAACCCTGAAATGTCACTCACGGCCGAAGCGCTGGCGTCGCACCAGCAGTGGCTCAACGACCAGCAGCAAGGCGGAGGCTTACCTCCGCCACCGCCGCCTGAAGGCAATGGCAACAGCAAAGTGAAGTCTCCGAAATCCACCAGTTTGTTCGGGAGCGTGTTCAAAAAGAAAGAAAAGTCGCCGCTGCGAGCAGGCGTGAGCCGCGGTGGTGCAGGAGGTGCGCCCCCACCGGCGGACCGCGCCCGGCATCCACAAGAAGGCGACGAGGACGACACTGCAAATTTGATGTCCGCGGGTGGTGCATCCTCTGATATAAACGACGCTTTGTTCGCGAAGCCAGCAGGCGATGATGCGTTGGCAGCACTAGCAAGCGGCGGTGGCGGTAGTGGGGCGAATCACGACGACAGTAACAAAGGTGGCGGTGGCGGCGGTGACGACGGTAGCGAAGGTGGCGAGTCCGCGTCAGGCTCGGAAGAGTCGGAAGCAGAAGGCGAGTTCAAAGGCGGCCGTGGAGATGCGTTAACGGCGAGGTGAGGGGGTGACGTGGATGTGGAGTGCTAAGAGCCAGAGTAGAGGTGCTACAAAAGTAGTAGTAACAGTAGTTGTAGACAATAATACGTAGGTAGCTGAGAGGTGGGCCAGAGTAGGTTGCTGATGATGTTTGCATCTTTCCGTTTTCTTCTCTTTGCTTATAAACGTGTGGGGGGGGGGTTGCCAACAACACCCACGACAGGTACACGATTGAGAAGGAAGTCGGGCGAGGCACTTTTGGCCGCGTGCTCCGGTGTTTAGACAAGCACGCCACCAGTAGCGAGCACGAAAAAGTGGCCGTCAAGGTATTCATGAAGGCTGTTTCTGTATACGCCATTTCCCCTATTATGTCAGTCTGCCTACGTTTCTTACTCGTTCGGTTTCGAACGCTAACAAAAACAAACTCGCCGTAATGACAACAACTTCATATTGGGCCTAAAGTGCGCGCCCTCTACTTCTTTCAATTTCTCTCTAATATTGTACTCGTATCAAATAGGTGGTCCACGACGCGGGGCGGTACTACGAGCTGTCGCTGATCGAAGCCGAAATTTTACGGGACGTGAACGGTGCTGGTGGGCGCGGCACCACTCACTGCTGCGTGCTTTTGAACTTCTTCAAACTCGATGGGCACGCCTGCATGGTATGTGGTGGTTATGGTGGTCATCGTTGCATATTAGAGGGCATGCAAATGTATGGCTACTCGTAGAGCTTGAGAGGTTTTGCGGAATGGGTATTGCATTGAAAAGTGTGCCTGCCTATCAACTTTGCCCAACTTCAATTACACGCTACGCATGGCGGTTTCAAGTCTCTTCTTTCTTAAATTTCGAAGCTCTATTCGTATGATGCGCCTTCATTCTGACAATGCGTTGCTCTCATTTGAACATGCCTCTTTTCCGTCGCCTCTTCTCCTTCTTTGATTGCGTCCTCCTAACTTCTGGGCGGCACACGACAGGTGTTCGAACCCTTGGGCCAATCCCTGTATGAGTTCTTGAAAGCCAACGACTACATTCCCTTCCCCCTGTACTGCGTCCAGGACTTTTCCCGCCAAATGTTAGAAGCCATCGACTTCTTGCACTCCATGAAACTGGTACCTTTGTGTGTATGGCATACGCTATCTTAGGCACGCAAGCATGTTCTAAGTAACAGCTCTCACATGCATGCAATTGCTCTTATGTGGCAAAAGCTCCCAATAGACCGACGACTGAATTTAAGATGTGTTGTCTGCATCCGTCTTGCCTTGCCTCCAACTTTCTTCGTGCATTGGCATTGAACTTCTTTTGTGCCGTTGTTTTTTGTCTTGCACAGGTGCACACTGATTTGAAGCCCGAAAACGTCTTGTTAGTGTCCAACGAGTACACTGTGCAGCAGGTGGGCAAAAAGCAGGTGCGGATTCCCAAGAGCACGCGGATCAAGCTCATCGACTTCGGGTGCGCGACTTACGACGACGACAAGCACAAGTCGGAGCTGATTGCGACTCGGCAATACCGTGCCCCGGAGGTCATCATGTCCCTGCCGTGGTCGTATCCCAGCGACATTTGGTCGGTGGGCTGCATCATTGCGGAGCTGTACTGCGGGGACCAGCTGTTTGAGACTCATAGTAACATGGAGCACGTGGCTTTGATCGAGCGAGGAATTGACAAATGGCCCAAGTCGCTGCTTTCGAAAAGCCCGCACAAGGTATGAAAACAGCTGCTTGATTTCACATGTTTCTTTTCGTCTTTGACTTTACTTGACTGTGTTGTTGTTGTTTTTGTATGCAATGGGCTGCCCCTCCATGTTGTACCATTCCTACGCTCTTCTGCCTTCCTCTTGGTTGAAGTTTTTTTTTGTTATTCCTTCCAATTACTGACTGCTGATTTTTGCAACATTGTGTTCATTGACCATTCATCCATCCACACACCTATCCTACCCATTCACCTATCCCATGCACAGAGCAAGTACTTCGACAAGCACGCGTTGAGCCTGTGGCGGACCGCGCTGGATGCCGACGGAAGGCGCCACGTGCGCGCCATGAAAACACTGGAAGAGTTTGTCGGGGTAAGTGGTGAAAGGGGGGAGTTGAATGAGGTTAAGTGGTGCTAGCAACGGTACTTTGCGATTTCGCTTCGTCTTCGCTCCCCCCGCGTGCCTCCTTTCTGCATGCACGAACGCGCCGGTGCCTGTATTTACCTCTCACCTCTTCCTTCGTGTGCATGTATGGATGTGGGCTTGTGGTGCTGCCTCCTTTTCTGCACGCACCGACAGGCGGACAAGGACACCGGCCTTTTGTCGCTGTTCCGCGCGCTGTTAACCATCGACCCGAAGAAGCGCATTTCGGCCAATCGGGCGCTCACCAAGTCGTTCGTGCGGCAACGCACACGGAAAGCTTGAGTAGGAAAGAGCGAGGAGCGAGTTGCTGACTAAAGTCTGAAAACTTAGGAGGTGCCTGGAAGTGCGCGTCTATTAAGCCTAGAGCCGCAGGTGCGTGTGCATGAATACATGAAGCGCTTCGCCCATAGATCGCAATACCAACAGCCAACAGCAAATGGCAATAACAAAATTAATATAACAAGCAATATACAATATGGCGATTATATTTGGTATTTGGCATTTGATTTGAATGCTGAAGTGCTTTATGGAGAGTAGCCGCATGCGAATAGTGTTAGTGATCGGGCGGCCAAATGAAAGCAATATGCTTTATGCGTCTCGCGTCTAGTAGCTTATTGCTTATTGCTCATTTGCTGCTGCTGCTGCTGGAATGTGGAATGCAGTAGGAATCTGGAAACTGGAAATGGCCCGAGTATGCCTCAAAAATCATAGCTCAATCCTTTTCTACTGTAGCTGTCCGTCTTTTAAATAATTTTTTCCTTGCTGCGGTTAGCGGATAGCGGTGCGGTAGGCGTAACAAAGCTAGTAGGACGTTGAGCGTTTCGCCAGTCTAGGCTAGGAGCGGTGGCTATGCGAGGTTTTGCCGCCGTTGTGCTTGGAGTTTTATTACAAGCCGCGGCTGCATGGCGCGAGTGGCCTCATGTTGGCGAAGGCCCTGCTAAATGGAAGCGCAACTGGATGCCCATGGAGCAACAGAATGACACCTATTTTGAAGGTACGACAACTTTGACTAGATTACGGAGACTGCCTTATCGCGCGCGAGTTAAAATTTTCTACTTGTGCCAGTCTACGGTAGCTATCTTACGCTAGTTTTGAATCACTAGTGTCCGTTTTCAATGGCTATCCTTAATGCCGGTTACCTGCTGTACGAATTGTGCTTTGTATTTACAACGCAGGCCCTGGAGGGCGGTACGGTCATACCATGGTGCTGCACGACACGCAAATCATCCTCTTTGGTGGCCGGGCAGACGAAATTCAGAAAACACACATTCCCAAGACTTACACAGTGAAGGATCAAAACGGGACCGTCGACTTTGCTTCGTGAGTGCTTGCTCCTTCGACTAGATTGCCTGCTTGATCTGAAGATTGCTAAATCACTATCCTGAGAGTTGGCGTCCTTCTTATAAAGCCATATAATTCTTAGTTTGGCCGTCTGAGCCCTTCATTGTCGGTGACCGCTACATTATGAATGGTTGACTCTCAATGCCTCTCTCTCTCTTTTCGTTCAAAAGGTACTGGGAGCGCGTCTACGACTGCGACTATTTGCTCCGCAAAGCTCGTTTCGTAGACCCCAATGCCACTCTAGAGTCGATTCGGTGCAACGAAACCATGGCTAATCGTGCGCTGATTGACACTACTTTCCTTTGGAACGACGTGTGGATGTAAGCTATGCCAACAACGAAAGCATCCACAAACACACACATGCACGCACGCACACAAGGGAATGAAACGCAAGCTGGGGCTGCAGGATTCCCTAGTTTACACTCAAGTTGCTAAAATAATTCTGACTTTTTTTCTAAATTGACTGCTATTTTGCTCTCAATTCCAAAACGTGCACACTCTCGATCACAAGATAGTGACGTTCACTTGCCTGTACCCAGGTACGATTTAAACTGCACCCGGTTGTGGCAAGAAGGCTGCACCAACACCTCGTCCCAGTGGCAAGTGCTCCACGAGGGCGCCATCGACGGCGGCTGCAAAAACTTCGTGGAGGGCCGCGGGGGCACCCGGGAAATCTGCACGGTATGAATTTAGGGGCGTCGGTTATGTCAACAGAGCGTTGCACCACTTAATTGTGTGCACGTAGTCGATTCCTAGTTCAGGATCGAAGCATTACAAATCATTTCCTTCCTCTCATATTGACTTCTGTAAGTCCTTCTCTTCTTCCCATAATCTTTTGCCTCTCATGTCGCGTGTAAACACCAACCACAATCACAAGGTCCCGTCGGAGCGGGCTTTTCACGGCGCCGCGAGATTCAACGACTCCACCATGCTCATTTATGGGGGCTTCTCCCACCGTTGCGAAGAGTACTGCGATGACGTGTGGTCGTTTGACTTGAGGTAGAATAAGCACAATGAGTTTGCTGTGGTATCGCTACTTTTCTTGGCAAACGGATTTGTACGCTTCATACATAAACTTGAGTGCATGGATTCTGACATCTGTACGACCGAGCATGTAATTTACTTTCCCTTATCCTATATGCTCAGGTTCGGGCGGTACATTTGGACTGAAATTTACCCCTTAGACCATTTCGCCTCGGGTGCGGGGCCAGGACGGCGGTGGAAGTTCAGCGTAGTGACCGACGGCATCTCCATGGCGATATTTGGAGGACAAACGCTGTGGGAAGGTTCGGTTCTTGTTCGCCAAGTTTCTTTTTTTCCTTCTTTTCGTGCGACACGTGAACTTTTTTTATTGTTCTTTATTAGATACTAATCCAGGCTGTGATGTGCGGATGTTGGGTGTATTTTTCTCACTTATTAGCTTGTTCGTCAAAACATCCTTTTTTTTTAACTCTTCCTGTGCTCTCTTCTCTCGTCTCATCTTAGGCTTGCTGCCGGAAAACTCGGCCCCCACCGAGGAATCTGCGTCCTCGGCTTCCATCAACTTGGATGACGACGGCGGGAACGGCTACGATGGGAGTGTGAACGCTGCGGCCTCCGACGATGATGACGACGATGGTACTTACAAAGACGACGATGACAGCAGCAGCAGTGGCGGCGCTGCGTCCGACAGCAACGGCTACAGCGGGAGCAGCCGCAGTGGCGACAAGTACGGCGACCTGTCGAAGGGCCTGGCAGGGGGGTTTCTGTCGGATTTTTGGGTGTTTCGGAAGCGCCCTCTGAGCCGGGGGTGGGGTTCGTCCTATGATTTCGCCGTCGACATTACATTAGGTCGGCCTCTTCAAATGTTGGACCAGTTTTTATTAAATTAAGCTTCGTGAGTTATGTACACTGTCTGTGTGCACTACAGCAGAATGGTGCTGTTCCATAATTGACAGTACAACCTTGATTTGCAAGTCTTACTTCTGACCTTGATCACATTCATGATTATCTGGTGTGTGTGTTTACCTGTTTTGCACTTTTTTGTTTCTCTATTCCAGACATTGATTTCACGGTGGGCGAAGGCTCTGACCCTGAGAATTACGCGAGTTACTGGGAAGAGAATCCCATTGACAGCGGGGACTACGGGATGTGGGAGCAAGTGAATCGAACCGCGGAATGCTTGCCTGATCCCAAGCAAAACAACTGGGACGAGCGCTTTAACACTTACTGCCGGGTGAGTTATGATGTTTTATCATCATGGCCATCACAAGTTTGACACTCAATCCTTTGTCACCAACCTTGTTTCTCCGCTTTGGTGTTCCTGTTGTGCCAACCCCCTCGATTCTGTTCTCATTCTAAATTCAAAATTGAGTTCATCCTTCTTTTCGCAGGTGTTTTGGCCGCCCGAGCGCGCCGGACACGTCGCCGTGCTCGACACCACCCGCAACGGCATGTGGTTACATGGGGGGTTTCGCACCCATTACCCTTACCCTTCCACCGAAGACCTCGCCAAGCGAGGCCGCTCCACCCAATCCCACATGCCTTTCGGGGCCTACAGTTACTACCTCGACGACTTGTGGTTTTACAACTTCACCCAGTCGAGGCAGGACCGCTACGGCGGGGGCATTCACCACCACGGCGGGCGCTGGGTGCAAATCAAGCCGCTGTCTGCACACCAGCCGAGCGGCCGAATGGAGCACGTGATGCTGATGAGCGGCAACATTCTGATGTTACAGGGAGGGTTTGGAGTGAACCACCACATGAATGACACCTGGCTGTTCAACATTACGACGACCAAATGGCTCCAGAAGCACAAGTTCGAGCGCGCGAGGTACCCCCCCAACTGCACCCATGACATGGACGGCGAGTTGGAAGAATTGCACTTGCGGTAAGAAATCACTAAAAATAAAGGGCCCAGAGGCGATTCTCAAGTTTCTTTTGGCTCTTCTTGCATTTGTTGAGTTTACTTCGCCTATCATTTTCTTTTGGAATAAGTGAAAGCATGTCTTCAAAATTCAAAAGTTCTAAATTTAACTCAGGAATATCTGTGGCAGTGGTTCTTACCTACGATCTTTTCAAAAGTCGCATTGTTGGTATTCTTCTCCAACTTCCATTTACTTTTCATGCCTACTCCTCAGGTTTGGCGACGACGGTGATGTGCCCAGCGACGGGGCAGCGGCCGATGCCATAGCGGAAATCAAGAGCCGTTACGCGGGTTGCTTTGCGCTGCGATGGCCGAGGGACAAGAAGCGCGACGAGTACTGGCCGTTTGACCCCCTCGACGACCGCCAACAAGACTGGTACACCTGAAGGGTTAATGGTAGTGCAAAAAAGGGGAGCAGAATTTCAACAGTTGATGATGGAATGTTTTTTTTTGCCATTGACGCTCCTGCCGTTTTTCCTCATTACTAGTGTACCCATGTTGGATTATTGACCGCTTCGCTTATGTGAAAAACTTTCCTACTAGCGGAGCATACTAATTGCCACTTTATTTTCCCCAATTCCACTAAA
>Ga0307931_1001290_pt1 | contig 16498 bp, 16 predicted proteins | sample OrgLakmetageno47_FD_201816 | JGI IMG/M metagenome (GOLD analysis project Ga0307931, IMG submission 201816) | Saline water microbial communities from Organic Lake, Antarctica - #47 | ecosystem: Environmental > Aquatic > Non-marine Saline and Alkaline > Saline | place: Antarctica: Organic Lake... | reverse complement strand
TAGATAGAATATCACGGAGAGTAGACTCGAAGTGAAGTGGGAAGTGGGGTCTTCGGTGTGGTGAAGGGCTTCGATACATACCAGTGACATACCATCCTACAGCCGCTTGCCTCCCCCCCCCCCTGCTTCTACTAAGTAGGGGAGCAAGTATTCGAACTCGAACTCGAACTCGAACTAATACAAACCCAAATGACACAGAAGCCAATTCAGCGGGCAGAAGTGTACGCGCGTGCGTTGCGCGCAAGTCAAAATCGTAAAGAGGATAGTGTGTAGAGGGAAGGAAGCACAATACTTCCACCCCCTTCTAATCTTCTAATGTGGAAGTATTCCACCGGGCCTCGTCCTCTGAAATACTCACGGGTTCTTGTTCTCAAAGGTTAGTACTGAGGTGTGTCTGTTGTTGTATAATCCACTGTATGTCTAGTACACTCTGCGTTACTACTGTATCAAGCGCTGTAGTGTGGGTGTAGGTACCGTGTGACTGTGAAGCGTAGATTATTTGTTCACGTTTCCCTGCGTTCACGTTTTCCCTGAAAGTTCGCTGAATTCTCCACAACCGCAAGAATCGGTGCTGGAACGGTGCTGGAAGTGCTCGATTCTGGGAGAGAGCTCGTATTGGAACAACCTACAAAATCCAAGTCTACAATAAATCGTGCGCCAGTGAAGTTGCAACACACGACATCCCGTGCTAACCAACGCACAGCTCTGATCAAATCCGCGCTTCGGAGAGATATAGGAATTGTTATCGGGCCAGTTGCGTGAAATCCACCTTCTCGATGTCGAATTTATCATTTCCTGTCGAGGACTCCTTCGCTGTACCGAGCGCAATCGTGGGAAAGCTGCTGATCGGGACAAAGGGTTCTATAATCAAGCGTTTAATCCGTGAAACTCGCTGCCACATTGCAGTAATGACGAAAGGTGACCCTGCTGCTTCTTCAAAAGTATTTGCTGTGCGACCAGACGAGCAAGTGGTTACGGTGCGAGGCCAAACTACTCAATCCGTAGCAGCGGCTCGTTCGAGAATTGTGAACACAATGACAACTCAACCTTCTCCAGCATCAAAAAGTAGTGCTTTCGGTACGTCCACATTAATTTCCTTGGACAATTTTCATATTTGGTCCGTCTCATTCTATGCATACCCTACTTAAAAATCCAGGTGGAGGTAGCGGCTTCAGCGCAACCACCGGCAGCGGCTTCGGCGCACCAGCAGCAGGTGGTGCCTTTGGTGCACAGCCTGCAGGAGGTGGAGGCTTCGGCGCACCAGCAGCTAGTGGTGCTTTTGGTACACCAGCTGCAGCGCGTGCCTTCGGCGCAACACCAGCATTTACCTTTGGTGCAGCACCAGCACCAGCACCAACCTTCAATGCTGCACCAGCACCATCACCAGCACCTACCTTCGGTACAACACCAGCACCAGCGCCCACCTTCGGTACAACACCAGCACCAGCGCCCACCTTCAATGCTGCACCAGCACCATCACCAGCACCTACCTTCGGTACAACACCAGCACCAGCGCCCACCTTCGGTACAACACCAGCGCCAGCACCAACCTTCAATGCTGCACCAGCACCAGTACCAGCGCTTGCCTTCGGTACAACACCAGCACCAGCGCCCACCTTCGGTACAACACCAGCATTTACTTTTGGTGCAGTGCCAGCACCAGCGCCCACCTTCAATGCTGCACCAGCACCATCACCAGCACCTACCTTCGGTACAACACCAGCACCAGCGCCCACCTTCGGTACAACACCAGCATTTACCTTCGGTACAGCACCAGCACCAGCGCCCACCTTTGGTACAACACCAGCATTTACCTTCGGCACAACACCAGCACCAGCGCCCTCCTTCGGTACAACACCAGCATTTACCTTTGGTGCAGCACCAGCACCAACTTTCAATGCTGCACCAGCATCATCACTAGCGCCTATCTTTAATGCTGCACCAGCACCATCACCAGTGCCTACCTTTAGCAATACTGTAGGCGTTGCACTCGGAAACACTAATGGAGCTTCTGTTCCGAAGGCAACGCCGCCACAGCAAGCCCCCTTTGGCCAGCAGTGGAACACATGCGCCTCGTCTTTTGGCGCACAACCATCCACAGGAGGCTTCGGCTCACAGCAGCCCGCAACTGGTGGTGGGCTTTTCGGGTCTTCTTCAACTTATGCAGGCTCAGGGGGCTCGTTCACCTTTGGCGTAGGTGGATCACATAAGTTTGCAAGTGGCTCTCCAACTCCGGCTCCTGCCACGGGTGAGAAACATTTCGGCTTGATTGAAGCAAAGCCAGCTAATTCTCCAACGCCCCAAAGCTTCGGATTTTCGGCAGCTGGTTTTGGTGCTGGCACTTCTTCCACTTCCTTCGGAGGATTCACTTTTGACGGTGGCGCCAGTGGTGCTGCCCTCTTTGGTGCCACACGTCGAGCGCAAGGGGTTGTTGCTGCTGCAGCTGCTGCTCCGGCGGCTGCTGTGGCTGCCCCACCTGCAGCTGGCGTTCTGGAGACCGAGATGAAGTCGAGCATGAAGTGGCTGCAGGCGCAAGAAAAGAAAGTGCTTCAAAAAGTGGACGAAAGCATGCGGTCCGTGGTAGGGCAAGATGGTGCCGACGGCAACAGAGGCCAGATGAAAGGTGGAGACTTTGCTGGCGGCGGCGGAAGCCACGTGTCCCTGGCGGCCCTCCGTGGATCCCTCAACGCGCGCGGTGGGAACATATTCTCGCCGGGCCGTGGTGAGCTGCTGCGGCCGATTTCCGTAAGAGCCACGCCCAAGGGCAGGGGTGACGTTAGCAGCAGGGAAGGGTTCAGCTCTCCCACTGGAATCGGCAAGACAGCCTATACGAGGGCGCTCGGTCAAAGGCAATCGACTGCACAAACCGAAGCGTTGGCTTCAGCAGTGCCACTCGGATCGTCGGCGCGCAAGATGCTCACCATCAAGCCGCGTGTACCTCGCCCACCCAACGACACCCTTCAGTCGATTAGCCCTGCTTCTGTAGCCGAGCCGATCAGCCCATCATCCGAAATTGAAGCTTTGCCGCCACCACCCGTGCCAGAAGCAGGCGCAGCTGGCGGTGGCATGTTGAAGATGTCTTCAAAGGGCCACCGCGAATCAGCCGGCGGTGCTCCTGCCTTGCCCCAAATAAGCCCATTGAAGGTGTTCCCCGGGACACCTGTCCTGACCAAGGCCCACTACGTATGCTCCCCGCCTCTTTCGGAGCTGAAGACGTTGTCGGCATCGGAAATCCGCTCAGTACACGGCTTTGTGGTCGAGAAATACGACCCCAAAACCTCAGAGCGCGTGGGCTCGATTGCGTGGCTTGACCCGGTCAACTTGGAGAACGCCAACCTCAACGAGGACGTCTCCATCGTGAACTGCCACTCGGAGCCAAAGGGGCATTTTTCCGTGGCGGTCTACGAGCACTGCGACAAGGAATGGGCACCAAAAGCAGGTGATGGCTTGAACCAGCGCGCTGAAGTTACTTTTTGGGGCGTGCATTGCAAGAGCAGTAACCCTGACAAAATTGCCGCTTACCCAGAGAAACTGCGCGACATGGTGAGCAACATCGGCGGCACTTTTGTCAGCTACAAGGACGGCGTGCTCAAGTACCGCGTGTCTGATTTTGACGCCGAGTGAAGAAGTGGGCGCGAGTGAAGGGGCGCGAGTAAGCAAGGCATTAGGACTACAAATGAGGTGCTGAGCTTGGCATGCAAGACTTTTTGGAGTTCAAGATTCAAGAGGACACGCGGAGGTCCGCGCTTCGAGCCATATTTTCAATGAGCGAGCGAGCGAGCTAGCTCACAGCAATTGAGAGCCTTCGACTCAAGTCGATTTTTGAAGGGGCCACGACAGCCAAATACTGCCTCTGCACCACTTGCCACTGCCCCCCCCGTCCCTCCCAATCAGCTCTGTACATGCGTTTGGTGAAGAAGCTGGAGGCGCACCGTCATGGATGTTTGAAGCAGCGGCAGTTTATGCTCATGCAGAGATCAGCGCTCTAAGACGGGATTCCAGCAAGCAAGTTCAAATTTGAGCATTTTAGTCGAGTCGAGTGTTTAGAAGGGTGCGACAGCCAAACTGGCGCATTTTATGCAATACGGGCCTCGAGAGGGCGGGGAAATAGAGGGCTAGCCGGCAGAAATGCCGACACAACAAGGAAAATGGTGAAAATGGTCTTAAAAGAGAACGGCTGATTGAACTGGAAAGGGGGTTTTACGGTATTACTATTACTTGCATTTGCTCAGGATAGTTTTAATTCTTAATTAATTGTACGATTCTCTATTTACTTATTATTTAGGCGATATACTTTATTTTAATACCTATTTGATTTGTGCACAATTTCCGTATGTGTTTTTGATTCCCAATCATCTCAGAGCTACGATCTACGAGTGTATACTTTTAATCCCGGTCGAACTCGAACTCGACCTCAAGCTAACACAAACCCAAATGACACATGACACATGAGCCAATTCTGTGGGCAGAAGTGTATGCGCGTGCGTTGCGCCCAAGTCAAAATCGTAAAGAGGACAATCCGATCAAAGCCGGGGTGCCTATATACGTGGTATTTATGTCTTAATGTTCGTTAGGCCCTAGTGCGAATAATTTGCGGCGCAACACATCAAGAAGGGGAAGGGGCTTACTTCGCTACGTAACCCCCAATTGATTCTTTGGCTACGAAATGGAGACTGAGTGATGAGTAACTACTATCGCGACCAGTTCAGCGTGCCCGGGCTTGCGCACCGGAAAAGTCACTGCAGATCGCTGAGACAAAGACAAAGCAATTGCGTGCTTATAGCGCCCTGGTGCACGTATTTCTTATTTAACGTTTGGTTCATTTCTTTTCTGCTTTTATGCGCCCGTAATCCAATAAACATTGAACTGCTTAATATGGTGGATGGTGGAGTGGCATGCGAATCTTTTCTCTCCTTTTTCACTTTTTGTTCTCTGGCAACTGACAACTATATATAACTATAGCACTAATAGCCAATAGAACAATAAGCAACACGGACCAATGTACTGATTTTATTTTATTCATTGTGACAATGGCCATGTGATTGTAAGAGCATCTAGCTGCAAACAACCCCATGGAAATCAATATTCGTTCCAATTCGACTCCGTTCTAATTCAGACCTAAATAGCGCAGCCCAGCCGCATAACAATACCATTACGTACTGATAGGCCACCTCAAACGCTTACTTTCTTTGAAAAATCTCGGCTTAAAGCACTCACAGTTGTGCGCACTTCGAAGTCCGAGACCCTTGGTGCGTCTCCTGCCTCTTCAGATCGGGCCTTAGAACCATTTGCAGGCCGCCGGCCGCCAGCAAGGGATTCAGGTAAGAGCAAGAAAAAGCGCATGCCGTCGTTGGTAACTTCTTCGGCACAAATGAACGCTGCCGGGCCGCGGTGATCCTCAGAACTGTGAGAGGCCGATGCCGAAAGAGGTGGAGCTGGCGGCTGTACTGATAATTTTTCATCAATAATAGCTTGTGGAAAGACTCCACTTAGTGGCTGTAACCAAAGGCCATTTATGTCAACGCGGACGCTGGATTCTTCCCAAGTTTCTCGTCGTGCACACTCCCAGCTGGTCTCGCCAAGATGCCTTTTTCCACCAGGCAAATCCAAGGACCATACATCTTTATCTGCGTAAGCCATGACGAGAACAGATAAATCGCAAGACGAATTATCATCTGCCGCAGGTCCTAAAGCGGCCTGCTTACCCGCCTTCTTGGTGTCACTAGCGGCCTTGTTGTCCTTCTTCATCTGCCTGTTCGCTCGTTCCAGTGATTCAAAGCAACCTCTCCTTCCTGCTGTCTGCAAATGATGCTCCAAACTCACAGACTTTCTCGATTTTGAGTCACCGGGAAATGTAGTGTTTCCGCTGCCATTACTTGTACCGTGTTCGTGCTGCTTTTGAAGGTGCCATGCATCGACCATGGCTTCATAAAGTGCTCTTTCAGCTTTTTGAACGGCGTCGCGGCCTCGGGCCGACGCAGCGTGTTGCAATGCATCCAGACGCAGCGCAAGCAAAAAGTGGGCATGGTCGTGGTGCAAGCCCAGGGCGCTCGCAAAAGTAGACTCATTGCTTCTTGTTTCCTTGTTGTTCTTTCCACCGCCGCTGCCTGCAGCTGACTCATCCGCAGCAGCAGCGCTGGCTTTAGCATCAGCCTTCGCCACTTGCAAACGTGCTGCAACTCGAGCACTTTCTACGGTCGCTACAACGTCCCTAGTAGGCCCTACGACCATAACGCAGCCGTTAGGGTTGCAACTGAGCATGCAAGCCGCACAACTTAGTTTGAAGCCAGCCGGTTTGGTGGTTGACGCCTCGTTAAAAATGCAGGTCGCAAGTGCTTGCTCGCATTCGCTTGCGTGATCTGCCCACTGATCGCTCGAAGTATCAGGGCAGACAAAAGCAAGTGGAGGGCGTTTCGAATCAGGCACAACAATCAGGGCGCCGCCTTGGCCGCCGACACGTTCCAACACCGCCATGTGCACTTGAGTAGCCTTCAAAGCAACACGACACAAAGTAAGTTAATAGGTATGTTAAAACTTCAATTTCGCAAATCGTTTAATCTATTACCTTCATGCATCGACAACCCGGCGAATGGACTTTAAAGGCTGGCCGCATGTTTCGTTTCGCAATGTTAGCGAGAAAGGCTGCCCATTCGTCGAAGAGAACAACGCTATTACTGCTCTTTGATTGTGAATGCTCTTCCTGAGGGGAAGCACTTACAGAATCATCCCCACTATGCGATAATGCCGGAGAATATTGCGCCGCCACTATTTGCTCAATGATTAAGCGGGCTGATGCAACAGTTTCAGCTGTCAAGCCTCGCACCGTGACCACTTGCTCGTTTGTTAGCACCGTAACTAGTTTCGAAGAAACCTCGTCACCTCTCGCTGACACTGCTATGTGGCAGCCAGTTTCACGGCGCAGGCGCCTGATAATGGAACCCTTCGGCCCCATTAACGCTCCTACATGTGCGCTTGAGACGGCGAACGAGTCTTCTGCTGTGAATGATGATTTTGACATCGAGCAGTGACAAAACTCGCGCAACTCGCCCAATAATTATATCCTAAGACCAGAATTCTACTGTCGTAAGCACGCGTGAGCTGATCCACTCAGAAGACTTCGAGTAGATAAGCCAATTATAGAAATGTCACACAACGGAGTAGGTTTGGCAAGTTGTTACGTGGCATATGCTGCTCTCATGCTTGCTGTGGCTTCACGGCCTCGTGAAAAAATAGATCAACGAAGAGTTGATGTTTTATGCTGCCACGACCAAAAAGTGCCTACCAAAGAAAAATGTCTGTCCGTCCGTCCGTCACATCACATTCTTATCTGGGTACATATGTTCTGACACGTTGTCACTGACATACTGTTGATTCGTCTAATATATAAAGTTTTGAAGAAATCAAACTTTCGGAACATCAACCAAGTACTACAAGATTGTTGCAGATTCAAAAAAAAAAAAAATCCACTCGCAGATTGGTGCATCACCCTTTTCTGCGAGTGGAAATCCGCGCGTTGATTGGTGCTCATCATCAACAGTTGCAGGTTCCGAAAGTTTTGTTTCCTGCGCTTCAGATCGATATTTTTTCTGATGCGCTGTGCCACTCAACTTCGAGTTCGCTTTTCGAAGGGTTCCTTGACGCCCCAGACTCTGGCCTTTTGCATGCGCTTTTGAAACACTTTGATTGACAATCGTGGAAAGTTTCAGAGCAGCCGGCTGCCATTGCGATCATCTTTTTTTTTCAAGTTTTTTCGATAGACGCACCTACAGTACATAACGTTACGTACGTAACACTCATGTTCTGTACTGTAGTTTCACAGGTCAGCGACGACGAGGATACCGCGAGGTCGTGCGAAGTGTTCAGTAACGCTTAGCGCGCCAGTTACTTGAAACAAGACGTCGGCAAGGTAGAGCATAACGAGTGTAACACGATGGCGTGTGCTTCTCTCTCATTCATCAACGAACAACGCGGACGAGTAACAAGGAGACTGAACAAGGGCACAGAAAATCATCGCGAAGTAAGACATACAGAGCAACATTCGTGACGATACTCAAAAAGTATTCACGAGTGGAACAAAGTGTCTACACTTCGACACCATCTCAAACTATACACCTTCTGACACTTCTTGCACTTCCCCCTCTAACGATCGCCTATAATGCAGCCCCACTTCGAAGGATCTTGCGGCACATGCCATTGCGCATTTAGACCTTCTTCGCGCCACCCTCTACTTCACTTCCATTCAAACTTCCTTCACGCTCCCTCACAACATCCATTTCAAGGTATCGAGAATCGAGAACAGTATCGACATAAAAACGCCTTCGTTGATCGTGGCGCGGCGCACCCGCGCCGCTGCAGTGTACTTCTTGCGGTGATGCGGGGTGCGGTCGGTGATGGGTGATGATTGCATGATGGATTCGAGATTCGAGACAAAACCCTTCCTGAAATTTTCAGTTCAACCCTGTATTTGGATACTTCTTGCTCGCTTCACTTTCTGTGTGCTACCCACTCCTCACTCCTCCTCCGCTCCCTTCTCCTTTCACTACTTATCTCTTCGTTCTACGGGCTCCACTTCACTAGAAATAGGGGTGCCACACGTCAAGTCTCTTGCCGAGCTAATCGCCCGTTCACCCCTAAGATATGGACGAAGTTCTGGTAGATGCTGCGGCCGCAGCTACAGTAGCAGAAGTAGCACCAACTGATCCTGACGAGTGGCGAAAGAGACCAGGAACCCCAGTGCTTTCAACAGGTGGCGACTCAGGCGTTCTGGTCGCGTACGACTCAGGTGCAGCTTCCGATGGCGAAACTCTTTCTCCTTGCGAGGTACGCTTCGGCGCAGCACGGGGCTCCAACAGCCGCACAGAGCGGTTCCGCGCAGAGGATATGGTACGGCCCCTGGCAGCTGCAGTGGGCTTTGCGGTACGCACCCCAAAAGGCCGCGGCGTAGTGCTGCGCGTGCACCTTGCCGCTTCTGAGGGCGCCGAAGACCGCTATGAAGTTGAGCTCACACCTGCAGTTTCGCCTGTGAAGCCTCCTTCCTCTGCAGCAGCAAAAGTGGCATCAGCTGAGGGTGAGGAGGGGTTAGAGGATGGCTACAAGGCACCGTCCGCAGAGGCGGTGCTTGCAGAGGCAGTCTCTTCGGCCGATCCCGGCGACGAAGATGCCTTAGCGAAAACTCCATTAACTGAAGATACTGCAGCAGTTGCGGTGGTTGAGACTTTCAACGCGTCTGAAGTGTCATGCACTGGTGCCGTAGTGTTACCTGTCGTGGAGGCTCTTACTGGCCAGGTGCGACTAGCCTAGAAGACGCAATGTCTTTTTGGTGTTATCCTATCTTGTCATTGGGGCAGAGTGTTGTGTGTGTAATGCAGTGTTAAGTAGCTCGAAGTTCATAGTCGAGTATGTCTATTTGTTCCATTTTTTTTACTATCTATTTTTAAAACAGGCTGACTTGTTTTTGGAATGGGGCGCCGCGCGAGCTACTGGCATTGTGGATCAGTGGGGTGGCACCGTAGCCGAGGGTGAAGAGAAGGGCAAGCTAGACTTGGGCTTTGTAGCTACCTTACAGAAAGGGTTGGCGGCGTCGGGACAAGCGCTTTTGGCTCAGCTCACTGGCCTGAGCGAAGGTTCAAGTGACGCCTTGCTACTAGAGGAGGAGCCTCGCCAAGAGTCCGAGAGCATGGATGCTGCCTTGGAAGGGGGTGGGGCGGCCGTGAAGTTGAGGCTCGACGCGACTCGGCGAGCCACGAAAGAAGTGCTCGGCGAGTTTGAGGACGCGGCGGCTGCCGAGGCGAGGGTGAAGCTCATCTTGGGGCGAGCCCGAGCCCGAGTGCGCGAGCTCGCCGAGCAAGCCGAGCCGACGGCCAAAGAATGGGGCGCGGAGTTTGGGTCCGCCGTGGATCAGTCGCTGGCGGCAGGTCAAGGCGGGGTCGGTTTGGATGACGTCACCGGGGCGATGGGGCAGCTGGCAGGCCGCGAGTCGAGGGTGAAGTTAGCCCGTCAGGTGCAGGCCACCGTCACGGAAAGGGTGGAAGCAGCGGCGCCCGGCACTTTAGCGCGCGCCCAAGGGTTCACCGCTTTACAGGGGGGCACCAGCGAAGAAAGGGCGCGCACGGCTGCTGAGCTTGCGTCCAGCCTGGGCTTACAGGCGGAATTGCAGAAAGCATCCACGGGCTTGGAGGAGGCGCGCGCTGCCCTGGCAGCAGCTGCTCAACCGGCACTGAGAGCAGCGGCGAGCGTTGCCAAGGACCTTCACAGCAAGAAGAAGCCCGCTGAAGGGGTTGAGGAAGAAGACACTGTAAATGCCACCAGTGCGGATTCCGATTCGACCACGGCCAAGACTGATAGCAGCGGCGGTGGTGGGGGCAACACAGAAGAAGGGGGCTTGACAATTCGGGAAGAAGAGAGCAACGATGACGCGGCAGTGGCTCAGAAATTTGCGACGGAAGCGGCTGAATCCGCGAAAGAGCAGTTGTCAGAGGGGAAGGCCGCAGTTGAAGCCCAACTTGAGAAATTAAGCTCACAGGTGCGGCAGCAAGTGACGTGTTTGCGCAGCTTGGCTGCCGAAGACCCCAAACTCGCGAAAATCGTGGCCGAGCTTGAGGGCCAAAGCGAGGGGCTCAAGGGGCTCCAAGCTCAGGTGTGTACGTGTTTGACTGCTGGTCGAGTATGATTCTGATTGAATTACTTTTTCAAAGATGGGAGCATGTGCAACAAAAAGCACTGCTTCTACGTGAAAGGAGGCATCACGATATCATTCTCTTCTATTCTGTTCTGCAGGTGCAGGAGAGCAAAGCCTTAGTGGAAGCCCTCAAGGGCCGCGAGGCCCTGGGTTTACGGTTGCAGCAGCTGATGGCGGGCGAGGACGTGGACCAGCTGGCAGCGGCGGGGAAGAGACTCTACGGCAAATTGAGCGACCGCAACTCGGTAAGTTGCAAGGAGTAGGAAAAAGGGTGTTGTGTGCTGGTACTACCTGTAGGGTGTGCCAAAAAGAGAGTCTATTTGTAAGTAGGATGATGGCGCGACACACATGAATGGGCGCACTTCATTCTCTCACATGAGTTATTGTTTTAATGTTTTGAAATGTGTGTGATTGGAAAATTTTGGCATTGGTTCAGGTGGCGCGTCAGAAAGGCGACCAGATGGTACGGCGCTTAACCGCCAAGCTGCAGACCCAGCTCTTGGGCGTGAACACTACTCTTGGCAGCGACGGTGGCGGTGGCCTTTATGGGCTTCTCAACGTTGACCGGTTGTTGGAGTCCGTGGAGGGCGACCTGACCGAATTCCTCATGCAGCAACACGCTAAACTTACGCAATCGTCTCCGTCGTCGTCGTCGTCGTCAAATTTGGTAACTGGCGAAAAGAACAAGGACGGAAAGGACAGCGAGGAAGCAACCAATGAGGAGGCTGGCAGTGGCGGAGCCTTAGGCCGAGTGTCGCATGTTTTGGGTGACGATAGCGCTTGGGACCCGAGAATCGCATTCATGGTAGGCTTTCTGAAAGACTGTGCGCGAGTCTCGGTCCAAGAACAGCTGGAGCTCGGGCTAGAAGGCTTGCAAGAACGCCTCTCGAAGCCAGGCGCCATCAAGGTACCGGAATGCTTGGTATTGCGTCGTGTCTAGCCAGCGTAGCGAATAAACTGCTCTCGATTTTGGACGAGCGTTCATGTATGATTTACCTCAGTCTGCACTCGAACATGGTTTTTCTCTCTTTCATTTCATCTTCTCTTTGTTACTGTTCGATTTTCCTCAGGTGCCGCCCCTTGCCGTGGTTCGTCTAGAAACCGCTCTCTTGGACCTCCTCGACAGCACCGGAGGCGCCGTAGCAGTGAACGATTTGGCAACCTTTTGGGGCTTTCTCGCCCAAGGGTCCTCGATGGAAGACGCGGCCAAGCATGCCCTAGCTTCGTTGCCAGACGACCCTGCTTTGGGCCAGGACGATATTACAGGGGGGAGCGCTTCCAAGGAGACTGCAGCAGCAGCGGGAGGCGCCCCCATGAGCGAACGAACCGCAGCGCGGGCCGGAATGGCGGGCGCAGTGATGAAGTTAGGGGGGTCGGTGCCGCCGTCGGTGAAAGCGCTCGTGCGACAAGCTCGCCGCGCGAGCGGAGAAGTGAGTGTCAATCAAGCGAGATATCGAATGTAGAAGAGAGAAATTGACTGGAGTGATGTTTCTACAATATGTTGCTTCTTCTTTCCTGTATTGAATCTTTTGGAATTGTGATCGGACTACGATTTGTTGGCAGTCTTAAAGTCGTTGCTTTGCCTTTTTTACCAACGACCTCATTGCACCCAGACCGAAGAGCTCCCGCGCTCGATGCAAGAGCTTCAGACCCGAGGCGTAGCCGCACTAAACAGTGAAACGATCGTGCGGAGCGTGCAGTCGCTGCTCCAGAGTGGGGACGGCTACGTGTCGACTATGGAGGCCTGGCGCAAGAACGAGCAGGTGGCCGCGGCGCTCTCCACACTGAGCTCGGCTGAGATGGAAGCCAGTGTATTGGCGGGCATTGAAAGCTTGAACGTTGGGGAATTGATGGACGACGCGGAGAATGCGTTGACCGACAAGGCAGCACGGTGAGCAGCGATCATGGTGATGGTTGATTAGTTGTTTTCGGTGGCTGCTTGGCATCGACGCACTGTATCGTATTCAGTGCATGAGGCTTTCTTTCTGCTTTTTGCCTCATCTCTTTGCGTGCCTTGCACCTCTGTCAGGCAACGGCTGGTGGACGGAATGAAAGACGCGTGCCTCGAGTTTTTGTTGCAGTACTTGCCTTCCATGCCGATTCCCCCCATCGACGGCGAGGAAAACGGCCTCGAGTACTCGGTCTCCAACCTCAACTTGAACCGCTTCAAGCTGAAGAAAGAAGACGTGCACTTGACTCTCGGTGACTTCAGTGTCCTGAACCAAGCCGCTGACGCCGCCAGAGCTGCCGAGCCGACCATCGAGGAGCTTGGAGATGACGTTAGTGCTGGCGGCAGTTCCGCCGCTACTTCCAGCGTTGCCGCTGTCGCAGCACCTCCTGGTAGAGACGTGCCATTACAGCCGCCGCCGCCACCACAAGGACCATTGCCGCCGCTGCCGCCGCCATCACCTCGAGAGAGCACAGCAAGTAGCGGAGGAGAAGTTGAAGGAGCGCCGCCATCAGCACCGCCCAATTCAACGCTTTTAACGGTGCAGGCCGACAACATTTCGGCAGAATTCGTAGACCTGCGCTGGTCGTACAAGCAACAGTACTTCCCGTACCTCGAAGGCGGCGGCACATGCGACGCCAAAGTCTCCGGCTGCAGGATAGCGTTGGCCTTCGATCTGCGCCGCGATTTCCGCCGCAAGCGCACTGACGAAAGCGACCAATCAGCGACGGCCGCTAAGAGTGGCAGCAGCAGCGGGGGCAGCAGCAGTGAAGGAGGCGTAGTCGCGCTGCCTAGTGGGTCCAAGCGCCCCAACAGCACTACTGGCAGCGAAGGCGGTGGCGTGCTCGCTGCTTTGCTTGAAGCCGCACACGTGCCCGATGAGTTCAGCGGCGCGGTGCTGGACCTCACCGGAGGCAGCAGCAGTGGCAGCAGTGGTGGTGACAGTGGCGGCAGTGGTGGTGGAGGCAAAGGTCAAGGCCCTTCGCTGATTTGGGAACCAGTGTTGGTGCTGGGCAAGTGCGACGTGCAAATTGATGATTTGACGGTACTGATACCCAGAAGACTATTCTGCACGCTTCTTTTTTTTCTGCGGTTCATCACTTTTGCTGCGTTGAAGAGATTGTACCTTGTCTAGTTTCTGCTCCTTGTTGAAGTACCTTCTCTTTTATTTCCCGTTCCTCTGGTTTTCGTGTGGCAGGTGCACATGACCGGTGGGCTAGGGAGCGGGTCCGTGAGTGCCTGGCTGTACAACGCCATCGCGACTCTGTTCCGCCAACAAATCCGCGAATACATCATTGCGTCGCTTCTCGACACGATCAATGGCAACGCAGAAGTTCTACTGGGCTCGGTAAAAGAACGAATAGAGTAAACGGAAAGGGGGCATTCGATTCAATTCAAAAGTGAAATTGACTATGCATATATCCATAGTTCGGAAGATACGACTCTTGGCATCTTTGCGCTTTTTATGACTCGTTCTTTCGCCCTGAATCAATCGATATACATCTTGATCTCTTCCTTCTTGGCTGTGCCCAGGTGAATGGGTTTGTCCGGTCCTCTTGGCCGGTGGTCTCGGCAGCTACCCACGCTAACCTCGACAACTTGCCACTCTTAGACCGCGAGGTATGAGATATATTTTCTTGCGTTTTTAATTCCTGGTTGCATCATCATCCCTTTGTTTTCATCGTCTCATTCTCTCATGTTCTCCGCAAGCCCCCTTGCTGGCCAGCCGAATTTATCTTCCTTGTATTTTCTTCCCTGTCACGATAATCCACAGGTGGCCTCCAACCAATCGGACGAGCTGCAGCGGCGCACTACAGGGGGGCGAGTGCTGCATTTCGAGCTCTCGGAGCCCGGCCCGCTGGGACTGCACCTCGACATCAACACCAAGCGCGGCATCGTGCGGTTCAGCGCCCCCGTAGAAGGGGGGCAAGCGGCCACACGCGTCGCGGAAGTGGAGGCGCAACTGGCGCTCTCTGGCCGCAAACTCAAGGGTGCTTACTTGACCAAGGTACTTACAGCTTGTTCTCTCAAACATTCATTCGATCATCGCTTGCTTGGCTTTCACCCGCGCATGTCTTGCCGATTTTACTCTCTTCGTTTGGTTCTCTCAAATCTTATCCGATTTTTTTTATCACGATGTTTTATTCGTCTCCTCCCTCGACTCTTCATTTTGTCAGGTCAATTCAACTTCAGTCGCTGCGCTTTCTATCTCCGAAGTGTTAGTGCTTCTCAAAAAGCCCGAAAGGCCAATCACCCTGTCCTTTGTGCTGCCTGCCATGAAACCGAAACCTGGAGAAGCCAATCCAAACAGCTCAAGTGCATCAACAAGGCGCAACAGCAGCACCACCAGCAGCAAGACGAGCAGAAGCAGCAGTGACAGTGGCAGCAAAGAAGGTCTGCGCACTACGGTGGTGCAGTTTACGTCTGCTTCTCTGGGTTTGAAAATCAAGTCTGCAGCATCAGTGCCAGAACTCGTTCAGGTATATTTTTCGACACTATATTCAAGTTAAGGAAAAGTTTTTTTTTCTGAAACGGTGCCTATGCAAAAAGTTTTAAGTTGAACATTATCGAAATTTGTATTCTTGCTTTTGTGAATCTTCTTGTGGCTTTCCTCTTTTCAAATGGTTTCTTCGTTGTGTCTAATGCGACAACACCCTTCATCTCTCTGTAATAAAAGGTGACTGGTTTTGCGCGCAACCCCGAGGATGGCTCGATGCTCCCTGCCGAAGCAAGTGGTCAAGTGGGAGTCGGCATGCTCCTCTTGAAAGTGAATGCGGTTCCACTGTGGGGCCTGAGCTTCAGCCAAGTTGCTCAAGAGCTGAAGAAAGCCGCCACCATCGCGGCCTCGGGCCCGGAAGCTCCGCCGCTCTCGTTGCTGCTGTGCAATTCCACTGATTTCGAAGTGCGCTTTGCGGCGACTCCGTCGGACCTTCTCCTCGCTCGCGTGAGCCTCGGTCTGCCACTCCCACCATCTACCATTTTACCGAACAGTGAACCCAGCGGCAGCTCGAGCAGCAGCAACAGCACCACCACCACTACCCATGGCATTGTCGTCACTGGTTTCGATTTAGCGCCCGGGCCTATAGAAGCATCCGGCCTGATCAAGCCAGGAGATTCCTTAGTCGCAGCCACTAGCATCGGCACTTTTCCTGGGCCGCGCGGGTACCGGGCGGACGTGGCCTCATTGAAGGACGCCAAGTGAGTGTAGGGCTTGGGGCCGTGTTTGTGTGTGTACATGCGTACATGGGTACGTGAGTACATGCGTGCACTTCTGCATTCACACCTGAATTCGTTTCCTTCGTCTTTACCCTTTCTCCTCTTGTACTTTTCGTGCCGTTTACTTCATTGAACTTCTCACGATTCTTTTTCTGTTTCAAACTCGCTCAGGTATCCGCTGCACTTGGACTTTGAAGGTTTGCGCGATTCGAATGTCACCACCTCTCCATCGTCATCGAAGCCAATGAAGCGGGCAATGCGGGTCACCATTCCGTCCAACCCTTCGGGTCGCCTCGGAGTGGTCTTCGGCTGCGGGGACGTAGATGGCCGGCCCATCGTGAAGCGCTTTGATTTGGTACTTCTCTTTGCCTTCCATGCGCTCTTGAAACAGCTCTTCTACTTCCATATGTTTACATTAGAGCATTTGAGAGCAAATTAGTTCTCATGGATGAAGCCGTTGATACCCGAACAACTCCCTTGGCTGGGACTGCACCTGCGTTAATATTTCTGCATTTTTTTTCTTTCTCTCGTTTGCCTTACCGCTTGCGCTTGTTCTTCTTTGCTTGCAGGTGCCCGGGGAAGCCGCGAGAAGCGGCGCGGTGTCACCAGGGCGAGCCCTCTTGGCCATTGGCCGCACCCCCGTAGACGCGTCCCTG